>Ga0180220_1002855_pt1 | contig 10580 bp, 7 predicted proteins | sample eDN5th37CBELigBY_FD_151335 | JGI IMG/M metagenome (GOLD analysis project Ga0180220, IMG submission 151335) | Enriched backyard soil microbial communities from Emeryville, California, USA - eDNA 5th pass 37_C BE-Lig BY (version 2) (version 2) | ecosystem: Environmental > Terrestrial > Soil >... | reverse complement strand
CGAGGATGATCGGCGCCGGGAAAAAGAAGACCAGATTCATCAAGCTGATCCCGAGCGTGTTGCGCAGCAGCATCCAGAAGTCCGGGTTCGAGAAAAACCGGGTAAAATGCTCAAAGCCGACCCATGGACTCCCGGCGATCCCCAAATAAGGGGAGTAATCCTGAAACCCGATGACCAGGTTGGTGATCGGAATGTATTTGAAAACAACGAAAAACAAAATGCCGGGCAGCGCCAGCACGTACAAATACCGGTCCCGTTTCAGGTCGGGCCACAGCGGCCGTTTGGGTTCCCGCAGGCTTGCTTGGGACTTGGATGATCGTTTCCGCATCTGTTTACCTCGCTTTCTTTTGTCTTGGAAATTTCGTCTTTCGCGAATTTGTCCTTTGCCCTCGGCATCTTGGGTCCGAACGGGCCAGGCAATCGCGCATGTCATAAGCACAATGTAGAGGCTTGCGGCATTTCCGGCAATTTGATTTTATTTTCGGGCAACGACGGCCGGGTTTTTTTATGCCTTTGCAATCGGACCTTCAGGGCTTCGGTTTGAGCCTGAAGGCGAGGCCTTTCCCGTTATCCGTTTCACGGCGTTGCACTTTTTTTACCCGTAGGGATTGGCGCGATTTTTGCGCTGAAATTGCATTATTTTTCAGTCTGTAAGCCTTTTCATGTGAGGTTCGTTTCGTTATGATGAATGGTACAACGCGCCTCCAGCAAGCCGGGGCTTATTCGATTCGAACCGTACCGTCAGGAGTGAGGGATTTGGGGAAGGAATGGACAAGGAAATTGGCTTCAAAAGGAATCATGTATTGGAAAACCATCGCGCTGGCCATCATGCTCACATGCGTTCCCATTTCGATCGTGAGTTTCATCAACTGGCATGTCGGCAATCAATATCTCATCGGGCAATACCAGCAAAACAACGAACAGCTGTTGAAAGACACGGCGCGGCAAATCGATGAGCAATTTTCCCAGCTTGTCCAATACGCCGCTCACATGATGTCCAACCCTATACTGAAGCCGTCCCTGGCCGACACGAATTTCGTGGACCAGTTCGAAAAAACGCAGGAGCTCAGCGATACGCTGTATTTTATCGAAAACGGGGACCCGCTGGTCGACCAGGCCTATCTTTATGTCGCCAAGCAGAACAAGATCATGCAGCCGACGCTCGGCTTGCGTCCCCTGGATGATCCGGCGGATGCAGCCGCCTGGAACAAGGTCATGCAATCCGACCAAAGCATCTTTTGGACGAACGCGCTGCCCCGCCCGTACAATAAAGGCAAATCGACGCATGCCATCGTCATGAAGCTGCCCTTCAACAGCCAGCAATCCTACGGGGCGCTCGTGTTGTACGTCAATCCGGCCAAGGTGCATCTGAACGCCAATTCCGAGCAGGTCGCCTTCGTGCTGGACGGGGAGGATACGCTGGTCGGGCAATCCGACGCGAGCAAGCAGTATCCGGAGATCGTGCCCCGCATTTTGGAGAAATTGAACGCCTCCAAACGCACGTACGATACGCGGATGCATTTTCAGCTGCCGGTAAAAAACGACAAGCTGCTTGTGAGCGCGTTATCGTTTGAGAAAATGGGCGGGACTTGGACCTTCGTCTCGGGGACTCCGTCTTCGGCCATTACGGCGCCTACGGGTCCGTACCGGCATGTCGTGATCGTGTATTGGATCGGCTCCCTGTTCGTGGCGCTGGCCCTCAGCTGGTTCGCCTCCAACCGGATCTACAGGCCGATCCGCAAAATCGTCGATTTGTTCAAGGAGGGCAAACCGGAGCCGGAGATTCAAAACAACGAGCTGAAGTACATCGAGGAAAAGTGGAAGCAGTACCGGTCCGTCAACGAGACGCTGCAAAGCAACCTGAACCAGTCCATCCCGAAGGTGCGGGAAGCGCTTATCAACCAGTTCGTGACGGGGCAGGCGGCCCATTTGACGGAAGCCGAAATCATCGAAAAGCTGCAGGCGCTGCAGCTGGATTTGACGAAGCACCGCTTTTTTATCGTGGTCTGCCGTCTCCATTCCCTGACGCTGGGGCGCGGCCAGTTAACGGCCAAAGACGTTCAGCTTCTAACCTATGCCGCCGTCAATCTGCTGCAGGAAATGTCCGAACGGATCGGCTCGTACGTTCACACCCTTGATTTTATGGACGGCTCTTTTGCGGTCATTTCATGCGTGCCGGCCACCGCGCCCGGCGAAGACCTGAAGCCGCCGCTGATGCAGCTCGGCAGCGATATGCTGGATACCCTGCGGGACGTGCTGAGCATGCCGGCCACGATCGTCGTGAACGGGCCTGCGGAGGCATGGAGGGACGTGCCTTATTTGCTGGAGCAGGCGAGAAGGGCGCTGAGTTACCGGACTTTTACGTCGGACAGCCAGCTGCTTGAAGCCGAGGCGGTGCTGGAAAAAGCCAACGTGGAGGTTGAATTTCCTTTCGAGCTGGAGCAGGAATTCACGCATACGCTGAACCTGGGCTTGGAAAAAGAGGCCGAGGATATTTTGGTCCGGTTCGTCGAAGCGCTGCAGAAGGACGGGGCGCCGGAATGGGTCGTGCATCAAGGCCTGATGCGGCTCAAAAACAGCCTGTTCCGCTCCATGCTGCAATCGAACCATAACCCCTACGCCATCTATGACGGGATTAAGCTGCAGGAGGAGCTGGAGGCGCTCCGGGATGCCAACGCCTGCATTCAGTGGTTTCGCGCCAATATGATTCGTCCTTACATCGAAGTGCTGAACCGGAGTTACCACCCGTTCATGAAAGGCATCGTGGATCAAATCATCGAGACGATCCATGAAAATTACATGGCCGATCTTTCGCTGGAAACGTTCGCCATGGAAGCGGGGGTCAGCGTGTCCCAGCTCAGCAAGGCCTTCCGGCAAATGACCGGATCGAACTACATCGACTATTTGACCTCGATCAAAATGGGCCACTGCAAAAAGCTGCTCGTTTCGACCGACATGAAAATCAGCGATATCGCCCGGGCGGTCGGCTACCAGCCTCCTTACTTCAACCGGATGTTCAAGAAGTTAGAGGGAATGACGCCGGGACAATACCGGGACCAGTGGAATCCTGCGCTTCAGGATAAGAAAGAGGCGTAAAGCCGCTCGTCCGTCCAAAAACCAAATGAAGGCATCCCTCATTCTTAGACAACCCTGCGGCATAAATGATACAATGGATACTTCATTTTTAGGGGGGTGTCACCATGAAAATTTGGGAATGGGCGGTTGCGGTTTACCACCAGATCCGGTGGATGGACGTGTTGATCGCCTTCGGGATCATGGCCGTATTTTTACTCGTTAACCGACTGCTCGTGAAGTACGTTTTTACGTTGGTCGCCGGAAAGCGTAAAGACGGGGAGCAGACCTTGATGTGGCGGCAGGCTTTCGAGAAGCCGCTGCGATTGTTCGTGATGTTTCTGGGCGTATATTGGGGATTAAAATACCTTCTGCCGGAACCGTGGCTTGCGGCCATCATGCTGGACCGCTGGTTCCGGAGCGCGATTATCGTTTTGATCGGTTGGGGGCTGTTGGTGTTGTCGAATCAGTCCTCGTTTTTGCTGGAAGAAATCAGCAAGAAAATCCGCCTGGACGACTCCAGCATGCTCATCCCCTTTTTGTCCAAGGTGCTGCGATTCGTCATTTTTGTGCTCATGATAACGTTAGTCTCGTCGGAGTGGGGATTCAGCATGAGCGGCGTCGTCGCGGGAATGGGGCTTGGCAGCTTGGCCATCGCGCTTGCCGCCAAGGATACGCTGGGGAACATCATCGGCGGCATCGTCATCATTTTGGAAAAGCCTTTTTCGAAGGGGGACTGGATTTTGACGCCAAGCGTGGAGGGCTTCGTCGAAGATATCACCTTCCGCAGCACCCGAATCCGAACCTTTGCGGATGCGGTGGTAACGATGCCCAATGCGACGCTCTCGGGACAACCGATCACGAACTGGAGCCGCATGGGCAAACGCAGAATCAATTTTACGCTGAACGTGGCGCTCGATTCGGACCGGGAGAAGCTTGCCGCCGTTACGAAGCGGCTTGAGCAGATGCTGCGCGAAGATGCCAAAATCGATCCGGCGACCATCATGGTCAAATTTACGGAGTTTCAGGAAAGCAGTCTGGGCATCATGTTCTATTTCTTCACGAAATCGACGGTTTGGGCAGAATATTTGGCGGTACGCGAGGAAATAAACTTAACGGTGCTGGAGGTCCTGGAAGAAGAGGGGATCCGGCTTGCCTATCCGTCGCAGCGCGTCTTTGTCGAAGAGATTGACGAACGAACCGAATCTTCTCAGCCCTCCCGAACGTATTCGATGATGGAATGAAGGGAGTAAACTGGAACCGGGTGAATTTGAAAAGCTTTTGCCGATGGAGCGGCAAGGGCTTTTTTTATATATTTTTGAAGATTCCAAAATAGCCATGGCATCATGCCGCCCATATGTAAATTCGCGTAAAAGTGGGGGATGCTTCCGTGCTATAATCAAGTCGCAAACGAATCGTCGGAAGATCATTTTTATAAAAGAAACGGAGGCTTGCAGTGTTGGCGAAATCCGGGCGGTTCCACCGGCTGCAGTGGAAATTGACGTTTTTTTATATTCTTACGACCATTATCGTCATGGTTTTGCTTGAATTCGTAGCCGTTCTCGGATTTTACGTCTTTCAGAACTACAATACGAATAAAGTACTGGCTATGCAGGTAGGCACGGTCGCTCTAAACGCAGCCGAGCACTTCAGCGGGCCGTTCACCAACAAGGAAAACCTTGATCGGGCCTTAAAGGAATGGCCTCTGGAGATGGGCGCCGAGTTTCAAGGCTATTCGGCGGTGATCGGTCCTGATGGTGAGGTGATCGCTGCTGCGGGAGATTCGCTTCCAATGGAACCGGACATTCCTGGACTGCCCGCCGAAGTGAAGTCGGACATTCGTGATGCGCTTGCCTTGAAATACCAGCCGGCCGAAGTGATGGAACCGGTGAAGACCTATATGCACGAAGAAAAAGGAGCCGTTTACATCGTGTCCCCGATTGCCAACCAGATCGCCGTTCGGGGGGCGCTTGTCGTCAAAGCGGAGCATGTTCGTCTCGCATCCCAAAGCTTCGGCCAATTTCTTCCGAAAGCATTCAGCTTTTTCGGCATCAGTCTGGTCGGGTTTTTCGTCGGGGCAACGATTGTCGGCATCGCTTTCGGGATCGTCACGTCGCGAAGCCTCGTGCGCCGGATCCGAAAGATATTAACCTCCGCGAACCGGTGGAGCGAAGGCGATTTCACCGTGTATGTAAAAGATTCTTCCGGAGATGAGCTGGGACAGCTGGCGCGTCGTCTGAATCAGATGGCGGGGCAGCTGAAGGAACTGCTCCGGACCCGTTCCGATCTCGCGACGATGGAGGAACGCAACCGATTGGCTCGGGAACTGCATGACAGCATTAAACAGCAGATGTTTGCGGTCTCCATTTGGGTCAGCACCGGAAAATCTTTGGCTTTGCAGGATGCGGAAGCCGCCAGGTCGCATTTGGCGGAGGCGGAGCAGTTGATCGGCCACATGCAGCGGGAGCTGAATGCGCTCATCCTGGAACTGCGTCCGATTGCCATGGAAGGGAAAAATTTGCCCGGGGCGCTCGAAGAATATGTGCAGGCATGGCAGGCGCATAGCGGCATTAAAGCAAGCCTGGAAGTCAGCGGCGAAGCCCGGATGTCCCCCGCCACCGAGGAGGCCCTTTTCCGCATTGCGCAGGAGGCCCTGTCCAATGCGGCCCGTCACAGCGGAGCGGGCTCGGTCAAGCTTCGTTTGGAATGCGGCGAGTCCGCTATGCTCGCGATCCGCGATGACGGCATCGGTTTTGAGGCCGGGGCTGCGGGCCGCGGAGTCGGACTTTCCTCCATGCGGGAGCGCATGCAGGCGCTCGGCGGACGGCTTGAAGTCCAAAGCGAGAAGGGGAAAGGCACGGTCATTACGGCGCGAGTGGATTTGGAAACGGGCAGGGAGCGAATAAGCTGACGAAACAATCAGAACCAGATGATTTCAAAAGGAGTGGTCGAAATTGGCGGAGGCGGAGCGAATCACGATATTGATCGTCGACGATCATGCGATCGTCAGGCAAGGCCTGCACGCTTTGTTTAACATCCAGCCGGATTGCGCGGTGGTGGGCGAAGCGGATTCCGGAGAAGAGGCGGTCCGGCTTGCTTCTGAACTCGTGCCCGATATTGTGCTTATGGATTTGGTCATGCCTGGCATCGACGGCGTTGAAGCGACAAAACGCGTGAAGCAGGCCAGCCCCAGATCGCAGGTCATCGTGCTGACTTCGTTTCACGACGACCAGCATATCTTTCCGGCTCTGCGAGCAGGAGCGCTTTCCTACGTGCTCAAGGATATCGATCCGGGCCAGTTGGTGGAGACGGTGCGAAGGGCGGTCCATGGCGAATCGATGATGCATCCGCGCGTCGCAGCGCGCGTCGTGCAGGAGATCCGGGACTCTAAGCAGGAGGACGCGAGTCCGTTTGCCGAGCTCAGCGAACGGGAACTGGAGGTGCTGCGCCTCATCGCCGCAGGGCTGTCGAACGCCGAAATCGCCGAGCGGTTATTCATCAGCGAAAAAACGGTGAAGGGGCATGTCAGCAATATATTGAGCAAGCTGCATATGCTGGACCGCACCAAAGCCGCGGTGTTTGCCTGGCAAAAAGGGCTGATGCGCCCGGAATCATGACGGGCAAACGCCGGGTCCTGCTTGCAAACGGATCTCCGGAACCGTATCCAAACGGTCCTCCGGAAGCGTTTCAAACCGGTTCCCCTCATGTATCATCAATGGCGAAGCGAAAGATGCGCAAGAAAGCTCTTGGCAAGTACCGGCAAGGGCGGCGCTTTTTCGCAAGTCCAATAGATGAAGAAGGTGACTCGGATGGCTTCGATTGCGCTTCAAGAAAAAGAACTTGGCAGAAGTTACAAACGTTGGCCCGATTGGATCGGATACGCTGCGCTGATATGGTCGCTGTTTTACGGGGCATGGCATTTTTATTGGCTTCTTGGCGGAAGCGGATATCCTTTTAAGCGGGAAGGCCTTGGCATGCTCTCGGCCTTGATTACCTATCTGCCGGCTCAGACGGGCGGCATCGTTATTATTGGTTTGTGTTTGCTTGGCGTCTTGATCGGCATCGGCATGCAGAGCAGGCTCGCCGATATGTTTCCAAGATGGGCGATGCTCGTTTATGCATGGGGATTCGCGGCTGCATTGATTTTGTTTGTTCCGGACATGAGCCTGATTGCGGCGATGGCCTATGCTTTTTTGTTGAAGTTCGCATTTAATTGGCAGATGTTGCATCAATTGATTTGCATATTAGGCGCTTGCCTGTGGGCGGGTGCCGGAATCGCCTATCGGCGCAAATCGCTTCATGCGTGCATGCATTGCGGGCGGAGCAACCGCGGAAGCCTCGGGACCGTGAAGCGATGGGGACGATATGCGGCCGTCATCGCCGCCTTGGCACCGATTCCGTATGCCATTACGCGTTTTGCATGGGCGCTGGACATTCCGCTCGGGGTCGATCGGGGCTTCATCCAGGAATTTTCGCAGCTTAACCCGTCGGCCCATGTCACGGAATGGGTGTTCGGATTCCTATGCGTCGGCGGCGGATTATTGACCCTCGGGCTGATCCGGCCATGGGGAGAAGTGTTCCCGCGCTGGTTCCCGGGGATCGGCGGCAAAAACGTGCCCGTACTGCTGGCGGTCATTCCCGCCCTTTGCGTGGCGGTACCGGTGACGGCGGCGGGGTTCGTCTTCGCCTTCGCCTATGTCGGCGTGATCGCGGGGCTTATCCCGCCTGACGGCATGCCGCAAAATACGATTCATGGCACGATCGGTCCGATGGTGTTTTGGGTACCGTGGGGAGTTGGTCTTGGCGCAGCCGCCATCGCGTATTATTACCGGCGACGCAAACCGTGCCGGCATTGCGGCCGGCTGGAAGGAGGCGGCTCGGATTGAACGATGCTCCCTTGTCCGCTTCATCGGCGGCCCGATGCCTGAATGGCTTTGAACGTTTCGCGCTGAAATCGGTTTGGCCCGGATATATAGGCTTTCTCCTGGCGCTTATCTACGCGGTTTTTGTCCGATTCTACGAAGCTGCCGCCGGCATCATCGGCGGATTTGGCGAGCCCGCTGACCCGCACCGCATGAGCATGGCCAGTTATGTCGCAGGCGTCCTGATTATGCTCTGCGGATTCATCCTGCTTGGGCTCGTCAGGCCGTGGGGCAGGGTGATCCCCGGATGGGTGCCGCTTGCCGGGGGAAGAAAGATCCCGCGCCTGATGTTCTTGGTTCCTACGCTTGTATGCGCCGCCTTTTTGATCGCTCACGGCATCACCGGCATCGTGACCAAGGCGCTTTTTTTGGCTGGTGCCGTTCCGATCGAGCTGGAGGGATGGGTTGTAGTTGACATGCATAGCCTGGCCTTATGGGACCTTGTTTTTTATGAACCCTGGTTTCTTATGATGGGCGTTCTGGCCGGGTTAACGGCGGCGCACTATGCGATGGCGTCCGGTGTATCACAGTATGCTTTTAGACGGGGAACGGTTCTGTATGTCCTATTCGTGTTGCTGTTAAGCACGCTGTTTACTGCCTCGATCGTGTTTGATTTTGCGCACGCCATCAGCTTTTAAAGAGTCAGAAGGAAAACATTTTTGGAGGTGCGGCATGCGGGTTGGCATCATTGGAGGAGGTTTCGGCCTGAGGGTTCAAGCGCCATTGATTCAGCTTCATCCGGACATGGAGATCGCTGCCGTCAGCACCATGATGAGGCATGAGCTCCCGGACGAATGGGTGGGATGGAAACAAGCCCCGGTACATTTTAAAGACTGGACGGAAATGCTGGATCGGGAGGAGCTTGAACTTCTGGTGGTCAGCTCCCTTCCCTCGGAGCACTTCCGAATGGTGAAGCGGGCGATTGCGAAAGGGTTGCCCGTCATTTGCGAAAAACCTTTTGCGATGAACAGCCATGAATCGGGGAAGCTGCTGGAGATGGCCGCGAAAAGCCAGGCCAAGGTGGTTATTGATTTTGAATGGCGGTATTTGCCCGTCCGGCAGAAGATAAAGGAGCTAATCGCCAATGGTGCCATTGGGCAAATCCTTCATTTTGAATATCATATATCGAGTCCGCAATATGCAAGGCTGCTGACCGCCCCAAGGGGCTGGATGGGGGAAAAAAGCAAGTTCGGAGGCATGCTCGGTGCCGTCGGCTCGCATATGATCGATTGCTTGCGGTGGCTTACGCAGGATGAAATTCAGATCGTCCACGGAACGGTGCATACGCATGTACCCCACGGGGCCGGAGAAACAAGGGACGCAGACGATGCCTTTTTCGTTCACGGCATGATGAGCAGCGGATTCACGTTTTCGATTCAATTATTGTCCGGGATTCATCATGGTTTCGGGTCCCAGCTAAAAATATTCGGAAACAAGGGTTCGATCACGTTAACGGATGATCGGGTTCTTCGATTCGGGGAAGCGGGGGGCCAGCTTACCGAAATCGCCCTGCCGTCGCCAAAGGTGGCGCCTTCCAGCGTTTCGGCGGAGGCTCAAGCCTATTACCCGGCATTCTATCCGTTTTTAGACAAGGTTTATCATTATATCCGGTATGGCCAAACCGATGAGGATTTGCCTCTGATCGAGGATGGGCACCGGAACCAAGCCGTGCTTGATCGAATCTTAGGTTAGAAACCCGATCCGCTTAAGGCTGCGGATTAAAAGAATAAGACTAACGTCAAACAGCCCCCGGCGCATTCAGGAAGCGCACGGGGGCTGTAGCAAGTTCGCCGGTTAAGGGAGAACCTTGACGTTATGCATAATCGGTCCAGTCCCGGTCGCCCGACAGGAATTTTTCCGTCAGGATCGACAGAAGCTGGATCCCGACCTCGTTTTCCCCGCCTTCGGGAATGATCAGGTCGGCGTATTTTTTGGAAGGCTCGATAAAGGCTTCATGCATCGGCTTCACCGTCGTCAAATACTGCTGGTGAACCGACTGGATGGAGCGGCCGCGTTCCTCGATGTCGCGCACGACGCGGCGCAAAATGCGGACGTCCGGATCGGTGTCGACGAACACCTTGATATCCAGCATTTCGCGAAGCTTTTCGTCGGACAAGACATGCAGGCCTTCGATGATGACGATATTGTTCGGTTTGAGTTCCACCGTTTCCGTTTCCGAACGGGCATGAACGGTAAAGTCGTATACCGGAGCATAAGCCGATTGGCCGTCGCGGAGAAGTCCGAGATGCTCTATCAAAAGCTCGTTGTCGAAAGCGAACGGATGATCATAGTTGATATGCGCCCGTTCCTCGATCGAGAGATGCTTGTGGTCTTTATAATAATTATCCTGGGATATGAACGTCACTTTTCCCGTACCTAGACGGTCGATGACGGAGCGGGCTACCGTCGTTTTGCCGGACCCTGTTCCGCCGGCGATACCTATAATGAGCATGGCTTGAATATAAACCTCCCTGATCGATTTGCCGTCCAGTATTGTAGCATAGCCCGGCCTATTTTTCACCCCAAATTCGCGCTTGCGCCGCCGTGATTCGAAAAACGCTCCATGAGTTCCACGAATTTGTTGAA
>Ga0180220_1002854_pt1 | contig 10580 bp, 10 predicted proteins | sample eDN5th37CBELigBY_FD_151335 | JGI IMG/M metagenome (GOLD analysis project Ga0180220, IMG submission 151335) | Enriched backyard soil microbial communities from Emeryville, California, USA - eDNA 5th pass 37_C BE-Lig BY (version 2) (version 2) | ecosystem: Environmental > Terrestrial > Soil >... | reverse complement strand
CTAATTCCTTGACTTCAGCTTCGTCCCGAGCCATTTCCCCGGAAAAACGGCGGCAAACGTAAGCCGCAACGACATTGTAAACCTCGTCCCCATGCGGGTATTGGTAATAGAGTTCCTTGCCCGAAAATACGCCGAGCAGATCAAGCTCCTCAGCCTGCAGTCCCGTTTCCTCGTACAATTCCCTTTTGGCCACCTCTTCCATCGATTCGCCGGGTTCGAGCGCACCTCCGGGCAATCCCCAGCATCCGTTATCCGTTCGCAGCCCCAGCAGCAGACGATGGTCTTGCAACAACAATACGCATGCTCCCGCCATGATTAGCGGGCGGCTTCCGACCGTTTTTCTGAGATCCATGATATATCCCACGTTACGCCTCCCGCTTAGTCGTTTTTCCTTTCCAATATCCATTGAACGGCTTCCAAAACATCCGCGGCCACAAAATCAGGCTCCGTTTCTTTCCAGCGGTCGCGAAAAGCGCCCAAAGAGCCTTCGCCCCAGCCTGTTCTTACCAATATTTTTTTGGCCCCCACTTGATGCGCGGCCAGCAAATCCGTGTCCCCCACGTCCCCGATGACGACGCATTTCGTTAAATCCAGTCCATGCTCTTCCGAGGCCCGGAGCAGCATCCCCGGTTTCGGCTTCCTGCATTCGCATTCTTCCGCCATCCCGTGCGGGCATATATAAGCGCCATCGAATCGGTACGCTTTAAACTGGTTTTCAAATTGTTCGATCGTGGCTTCTCCCCGGGAAATCCGGTGCTGATTCGTAAAAGCAAACACCTTGACGTTATTCGTCTTTAAGAGATCGATCGCCGATTGCGCATTCGGATAAAGCGTAAAGCTGTCCGGATGAACAAAATGGCCGGTCCCGCCGATGGTTCCGTCGCGGTCGATAAACACCGCCTCGATTTTGCCTCCCATAGTTTGCGCGGCCTCCTAACCTTTTTTCAATTCTTTTAGCGTTTGGTTGATCTGATCCAACGATTTTTGCATCTCTTCCATTCTCCGAAGTCCGGAATACTGGTTTCCGATCACTCCGGCGAAAGCGATAATCAATACAACGACGAGCAAAAAAATCACCGAAGATCTCCCCTTTCCGATCAAAAACGTCATAACAACGAAACCCGGCCTTAATTCTCGTATGTCGAAGGTCGGGTTGCCGGTTTGTATGCGTTTTGCGTTTTATGTAAATTTTACTTGCTGCTCGGTACACCACCGGATGCATCATCGAACATTTCTTTAAATTCCGCCAGCTCCCGAATCAATCGGAAGGAATATTTCAGGCGGATCGAAAAAAACATCTTCTTTCCAAATCCCCCATAAACCTGCATTTAAGCCGGCCTTCACGTCATTGCGGGAGATCGCCGGCGAAAAGCGCCTCATGGGGTTATACCCCCAAACGCAGTAAAGCCCTCTGGAATATTTCGGCATCAGGTTTGCGAATCCCTCCCGTTTCAAGATCTAAATTCGATCAATATAAGGCTCATTCCCCAAACCCTTGATATTGTTCATCTGGAAGCAGCCGAATCCGTTGCTGACTCGTTTGCTAAAAATGCGGCAAGTGAACAGCGTCCCAGCCAAATCAAACAATACGGCCCTAATCATGCTTTGTTCGCCCATTCCTCCTGTTACTGATATAATGGCAGATAAACGGTGGGATGTCTTCCCCGTCGGCAGACCGACTTGGAAATGAGTGGTGAACATGAACATTTACGCGAACTGGAGATATACCATAACCATCTTTGATATGCAATCGAAAGGGGCGTGATCCATCAAAATAAAAAAGGAGCCGATTAGAATGCAAATGCAAAACCGAAAAGCAACCGCCAATGACGTTGGCCTGATCATCGATATTTGGGAAAAGTCCGTCATCGCGACCCATCATTTTTTGAGCGACGAAGATCGGCAGGAAATTAAAAAAGAAATCCCCTTGTATTTGCCTGAAGTGGATGTCCGTCTATGGTACGTCGCGGGCGCTTGCATCGGATTTTCCGGCATCCATCGCGGCCATTTGGAAATGCTGTTCCTGGATCCAAGCCAAATCGGCCTTGGGTACGGAAGACAAATCATGCAATCCTTGATCCGCGAATTTCATGTCCGGACCGTCGACGTCAATAAGCAAAACGAAAATGCGGTACGGTTTTACTTGAAAAGCGGCTTTGCGGTCGTCAGTGAAGATGCGACCGATAGCGCAGGCCGCCCATATTCCATTCTACATTTGAAATACGATGAAAATCGAACGTAGACATGCAAAGGCTGTCCGAGAAATCGGCAGCCTTTCTAACCTTCGCTTGTAACAAAAAAAAGGGCTCCGCTATGCGAAACCCCGTTTAATTTTATTTCGCCTTGCTTATGCCGCTCCAGTGCCCCTCTGCAAGCCGGTATGCCGTAAATCCCTTTTCCTTCAGCTTTTTGACGACCTCCGTCGAATAAACGCAATAAGGTCCTCTGCAATACGCCGCGATTTCGAGATCCGGAGCAAGCTGTTGTATATAAGCGTCAATTTTATCGAACGGAACCGAAATGGCGCCCGGGATATGACCTGCCTCGTATTCGCCCACAGGACGGACATCCAGCAAAATAATCGTTCCGGCCTCCAACTTTTCCAACACTTCGTCAAGCGTCAACGTCTCCATATCGTCGGCATGCTGCAGAAAGTCCTCTTTGATTCGGGTGATATCCGCCAACTGGCTTTCGGAAACGCGCCACAAAGCAAGCAGGAAGTCCGCAACTTCCGGGGAACTGAGCGAATAAATGACGTAAGTCCCTTGTTTTTGAAAAGTGACCAGCCTCGCTTCCAGCAGGATTTGCAGGTGGCGCGACACGTTGGCTACGCTCATCTCCGACTGCTGCGCCAGTCTTTCCACGGATTTTGGCCCTTGGGAAAGCAAACTTAAAATTTCCAGCCGTTTGTCGCTGGACAAACATTTTCCGATCCGCGCGTATTGACGGAATAATTCGTCTTTGAATGTTCTTGCTGAAGGCAAACTTTCCACCATTCCTCCGCCCTTTCACGTTCGTTATATCCATTATACCGAGGGGTTGGACGCATAACAAATAATCTATTCATTCGTTGAATAGCGCTTGATGGCTTAAGCTTCCCGATCCAATGATTGGCGAGGCCCAAGCTGCAAATCATTATTTCGCTGCCCGGAGCGCCGGCGAGACCAGATCACGACCGGGATGAACAGCAGGGACAACAACCCTCCCGCTAAAGAAAGCGTCGCGTAGCTTGAGTTCGCTACGACCATTCCGGAAAGCGCCCCTCCGGAGGCGCCAGTCAAAGCGACCAGTACGTCGATGGTGCCTTGGGTTTTGGCGCGGACCGCCGCTGGCGTCGCATCGACAATGATCGCCGTCCCGCTGATCAAACCAAAGTTCCAACCCAGCCCCAGCAACGCCAATGCGATCATGAGCAGCGCCATGGAATCGGCCGGCGCCCAGGCAGCCAAAAGGCCGGCCGCGAGCAAGGTAACGCCCGAAGCATAGGCCATGACCGGTCTTCCCCATTTATCGACCAAAACGCCCGTGATCAAAGAGGGCAAATACATGGCCGCAACGTGAATGCCGATGACCAGGCCGACTTCCGACAAACCATGGCCGTGATGCTGCATATGAACAGGCGTCATAGTCATAATGGCGACCATCACGACATGGGTTAAAATCATGACCGTCGCGCCGACGGCCGTCTTTCGATAGTTTATGGATTGCCGTTGATCTTTTTCGATCCCTGTCTGTTGATTCGCATTCAGCGTTTCGGTCATCGCTTTGGCGACAAGGAAAGGATCCGGCCGAAGGAAGGCCAGAAGCACCAACCCCGCAAGAATGAACGCGGCTCCTGCGAGCAGGAACGGTCCCGCGAGCGAGGGAACGCCGACCCGCAGCGCAAAACGTCCCATCAGATCGACCAGGTTCGGACCGGCAACGGCTCCGAAGGTGGTTGAAGTCAAAATGATGCTGATCGCTTTTGCCCGCTCGGTCGGTTTGGCCAAATCGGTGCCTGCGTAACGGGCTTGCAGATTGGAAGCCGATCCGGCGCCATAAATAAACAACGAAACAAACAGTAGAGGAATATTCGACGCGACGGCCGCAATCACGACGCCCGCCGCGCCGAGACCGCCTGCCAGAAATCCTGCCGCAAGTCCCGTACGGCGGCCAAACCGTTGCGAAAGCCTGCCAATGAATAAAGCCGCAGCCGCCGAGCCAAGCGTGAAGAGAGCGGAAGGTACGCCGGCGTAGCTGTCCGTGCCGAGCATATCCTGTGCCAGAAGCGCCCCGATGGTGATGCCAGCCGCCAGCCCCGCACCGGCAAAAATTTGCGCGATTACGACGATAAGCAGCGTCCGCCGCTGCAGCTGGCGCAGTTTTTCCGGCGAAAGATCCGGCTTTTGGTTGGAATCGGTCGTGTTTCTTCCCATGTTCTCCGTCATAAGCGTATATCACATCCCCAATTCGATATTCAATTAATCAATTGAATTATAAAATATAAAAATTCTCTTTTCAAGATTCATTTTTACGGCAAATGCGCCCGCCATATTCCATTCATGATGAGTGCGGGAACCCAATACCCGCAAAAAATGCTGAAGGCCGATAGATTGGAGAAATCCATCGGCCTTCGCTGGCGTCGTTTAATGGAGCGTAAACGATATAACGATATTTTTCAGTTTCCCCTGCCGCATCCGGCAGCCTTTACACGGTTAACCTTAGACCGATAATCGTGCCGACAATGCCCGCGATCGCAATCAAACGAATCGGGGAAACGCGTTCCTTGAAAAAAAGAATGCCGACCATCGCCGTTCCGAGCGTTCCGATCCCGGTCCAAACGGAATAAGCCACGCCCAGCGGAACGGATTCCAAAACCAGCGACAACAAGTACAGGCCTGCGCCGAATGCCCCGAACATCACCAAATTGTTCGTCCAGGTGTCTCGGATTGATGTTCGCTTCAACATGATGAAGCCGATGACGTCGCAGCAGCCGGCCGCAATAAGCGCCAACCAAACCATCATCCGGCCTCCTTCCGGTCGCTTCCCAGCTTCAACACAAAAATGAATACGATGAGCAATGCGATTAGCCCGATCCGGATCAGGTTCAGCTCGCGCTCAAAAAACAGCATATCCATCACTCCGGTTCCCGCCGCGCCGAATCCGGCAAAAGCCGCGGCAACGGTGCTGATCGGCAGCGTCTTGGCCGCACGCGTCAAGCAGTAAAAGCTAAAATAAAAGATAATGAGAAGCGGACCGCCCAGCATGTTCATCTTTAACAAAAAAGCCCAGACAATCTCAAGCGCGCCGCCCATGATCATATATAACCAGGGGTTGATATGACGGTCCGGGTTCGTGGAGGCGCCGCCGGAACCGCCGGATCTCTTAGAAGATGGCGCTGCAGCGTTTGTGTTCATTTCCCGACCGGACGAGAGCGAAATGCCGGCATGATCTTCTTTTTTTCCGCTTAGGGCAAACCAGGCATCGATCGCGAGGATCAGCGTCCATATTCCGTTTATATAAATGCCTGTCGGTTCATGATAAAACCCCATTTTCCCGCTCCTTGCAGCCTCCATGAGCCCTGACAGCCATGATGGAGCTGATGGTTCCGATTGCAGCGCGATATAAAACAATACATGCGCCGAGATGAAAAACGCCAAATGGATCTTGAAACTTTTCGGCAGGTTTCGCATCATGATGTACCTTCTTCCTTCCGGGTCCGAAGATAATGCCCGATCATCTCCCCGACATAAATCATGAGGTCCCGATCGTGGCCGTAAACTACCGCAGGATCGCCATCTCCGGGAATCAGCTCTTCCCAGTACTTATCGATCAGTCGGGTGTCGCCTTGAAAATAATCCAACGCCATTTCGTATAACGATTCAGCCAGCCGCTGCGCTGTTGGTGAATCCGGAGCCTCGTGCATGTTTTGGCGGATGGCGCCCATGAGCTGAACGTAAGGCTCCATTTTCGGGTCCTGGCTTCCCATGACCGGCAGTTCGGCAAGAATCTCCAGTTCCCGCTCCGAATAGATGGCATCGGAAAAAATCGGCTGCACGACGCCGTCCTTCAGCTCTCTAGCTTGAAGTTCCTGAATCAGCTTATTGATTTCCGCCGCTTCGATTTTGCCGCTGATCTGAATGGCGTGAATGGAAGCCTGCAGCATGTACCGTTTCCAATCCAGCAGCTCCTTTTCCCTGTCAACCCACTCGATCTGCTCTTGGAGCGATTGAATCCAGCTCTCGTTTTCTTTTTTCGCTTGGCCTGTTCGATGGAACACCTCTTTGATTTGCTCGAGCGTATATCCAAGCGATTTCAACAATAAGATTTTTTGCAGCTTCATCAACGCCCCGTCATCATAATAGCGGTATTGATTTTCCCCTACTTTTGCGGGCGGCAGCAACCCGATCTCGTTGTAATAATGAAGCGTGCGCCTGCTGATATTTGCGATCTTGACGAATTGACCGATACTGTACATTTCCATCACCTCCGATCCATCATAAACCGTAACGCATACGTGAAGGTCAAGGTTTAATTTTCGCTTGATGCGATGGCGTTTTGTTCCTTTTCGATGGAAGCATGAATACACCATGAACAAGCCTGCTGCTTGTGCGAATTCTTTATGTTGATGATTCCCTCGCGTTTGCCGGCCAGGTCCGCTGAAGCTTGCGGTATTGCAGAGGCGAACAGCCGTTCATCTTCCTGAACAGCTTATGGAAATTGGCGATCGTTCCGATGCCGGTTCGTTCCGCTACCTCGATCATTTTGAGGTTCGTCTCTCTTAACAGCCGCTGCGCTTCCCGGATGCGAACCAGCTGAACGTATTCGGCAAAGCCGAATCCCGTACATAATTTAAACTTGCGGCTCAGGTAATACGGACTCACGAAAAACCGCTCCGCCACATCCTTCAAATGCAGCTCCTCCCGGTAATAGGTTCCGACATACTCGGCAACCTCGGACATCGTTTGGTGCAGGGCCGATGGCTGCGCCTCCGGTTCCAGCCGCTCCGTTTGCGCGCGAAACACGTGCACCAGCAGCTGCTTCAGCAGCGATTCCAGTATGACGTCGCGGCCCGGCGCATCCCCCTTCGCTTCCGCGATTAATTCCCGCACGATCGCCTCCCCCTTGTACTGCTCCTGCGGAGCGAACGTAACGACCCCGCTGCGCCCGTTGAACCCGAATTGTTCAAGCAGCGCCGCGGCGAAGTTGATCACGACCCGTTCATGTTTCGGCGCCCCCGCATCGATCGTCCGATGCAGCTCCCCTTTTTCGATGAACACGAAGCTCCCCCGTTTCACCCGGTACGTCCGATCCCGAATGAAATAATCCCGCTCACCGCTGAACAAATAATAAAGCTCGCATCCTTGATGCATATGCTGGCTTGACATGCTGTAAAAGCCGGTTCGTTCCACATGGTCGATCTGAATCGTTCCGGCCGAGTTATGGTAAATATGCATACCGCGCCTCCGTTTGTGCAAGAATTGCGACTTTTCATGCCGATTGAGCAATATTTATAGACGATTATATCCTATTTATTGCGTTACAGTGGGAGAAACGGAAGTAATTTTTTCGAAAAAAGGAGATGTCCCATGAAAAAAAAGTACGCGCTCATCGGCACCGGCGGCCGGGCGATCTTTTTCTACGGCGCGCTCGCCAAAAACTTCGGCGAGACGTCCCGTCTCGTCGCCTTTTGCGACACGAACCAAACGCGGATGGACTACGCCAACAGGCTGCTGCGCGAGCGGTTCGATCACCCCGGGGTCCCGACGTACAAGGCCCACGAATTCGAACAAATGATTCTCCGCGAGCAACCGGATACCGTCATCGTGACGACGGTCGACCGAACGCATCATACGTACATCGTTAAGGCGATGGAGCTCGGTTGCGACGTCATTTCGGAAAAACCGATGACCGTGGACCAAGAGAAATGCCAGGAAATCGTGGACGCGGTCAAACGGACCGGCAAGCAGCTTCGCGTCACGTTCAACTACCGGTACGCCCCGCACAACACCAAAATCCGCGAACTCATCATGAACGGCGAAATCGGCGACGTGCACTCCGTTCATTTCGAATGGCTGCTCAATACGGAGCACGGCGCCGATTATTTTCGCCGCTGGCATCGCGACAAACGCAACAGCGGCGGTTTGCTCGTGCATAAATCGACGCATCACTTCGATCTGGTCAACTTCTGGCTCGGTTCCCGACCGCAGACGGTCTATGCGCAAGGTTCCTTGATGTTTTACGGCAAGGAAAACGCGGAAAAACGCGGCGTAACCGAATTCTACAGCCGGGCCCGCGGCAGCGAAATCGCGAAAAACGACCCGTTTGCGCTCGATCTGGAGAAAAGCCCGCAGCTCAAACGGTTATATGCGGATGCGGAACATGAAGACGGCTACTACCGCGATCAAAGCGTTTTTGGCGACGGCATCAGCATCGAAGATACGATGGGCGTCTTGGTCCGCTACAAAAACAAAGCGATTATGACCTATTCGCTAAACTGTTATATGCCTTGGGAAGGATTCCAGGTCAACATCAACGGCTCCAAAGGCCGCATCGAAATGAAGATCGTGGAAAAATCGTACGTCAATTCCGGCGGCAAAAAGGAAGACGAAGGGGCGCTGCAGACCAAAAGCATCAAGGTCATCCCGATGTTCGGGGAGGCGTACGAGGCAGAAATCGTCGAAGGCGCAGGCGGCCACGGGGGCGGCGACCCGGTGATGCTTAACGACATCTTCGGCGTACCCATGGAGGATCCTTACCGGCGCGCCGCGTCGCACATCGACGGGGCGATGTCCATCCTGACCGGCATTGCGGGCAATGTTTCGATGAGCACCGGCCTCCCCGTCAACGTCGGCGACTTGGTGAAGTTTTAAATGCAACACATCACATGACGTTCCAATGGATGAACGCCCATAATAGATTAGCGTTCGTCGGGGCGTTGATTTACGGCATCGCTTTCGTGCCCCCGAATTTTATTTATCACATATGGATCGGATTTTCCGTGAACTTGAAATACCATTTCCCTATTCTCCAGATTGTGATTCCTTTGCTGCTTGCTTTGATCATCTTCAGTAAAACATGGTTTCGCAAAAAAGAGAAAACGGCGGAACATCATCATGAACCTTGAATTTCTGCCCGTTTCCCCCCTCCTCCCAGCGAACTGCAACCAGGCTGCCTGGCGCGCAGCCCTTCCTTCCTTCTTTCGTTGACTTAGTATAATATAATGGCAAGATATAAATGCAGCGCTTACATATCTTGCGTAACCTCTGAACAACGATAGAAGGAGCTCATATGGAAACGCCAATCTTTCATTTTGTATCCCCGCCGATTCCATACTTCATCGATTGCGGCAAAGCCATGTTTGCCTGCGGAGAAAAGCATATCAGCCGTAGCAGCATCGGCGTATTCGATCTGATCGTCGGCATGAAAGGAGCCCTGTCCGTCGGCGAAGACGGGAAGGAATGGGTCGTGCGGAAAGGAGACATTCTCGTCTTAAGGCCGGACGGCCGCCATTACGGACTAGCGCCATGTTCCGAAGACACGGAAATTACATGGATTCACTTTCAAACGTTCGGCAGCTGGCAGGAAGGAAACAGCATGGACGACTGTCTGGCGGGCCAAAACGGACTCATCGAAAATCATAAGAAAAACGCCTATCTGAACCATTGCGACGTCAGTTCCATCTTCGTTCCGAAGTACTCCCAAATTTCGGAGAAGGCGCTGGAGGACATCGAGCAATTTTTCCGGCTGGATCAAGAACCCAAGTCGCTGCGCAACTGGAAGCGCCAATCCACCTTTCAGCTGCTGCTGCAGCATCTCGACCGGGATCTGACGTCGCTCTCCGATGCGACCGCGATCCAAATCGCCGACAACGTCGAATGGTACATCCGCCAGCATTACAAGGAACAAGTCAGCAATTCGTCTTTGCGCGAAGCATTTAATTACCACCCGAACTATTTGGCCAAAAACATGCTGAAGGTGTACGGCATGACGCCGATGGAGTATTTGCAGCATTACCGGATCGAGCAATCGAAAAAGCTGCTGCTGCAAACCTCCTGGACCATTGCGAAAATCGCCGAAGAGACCGGTTATCAATCGGTTTCGTATTTTTCCGCGACCTTTGCCCGGAGGGAAGGGATCTCTCCTTCCGAATTCAGGCGAAAATTCATTACCCATGATTAACCCTTAAAATGTGGGACTGCGCCCCTTTTTCATGTGCATTTGCGGTTAACTTTGCAGGAGCCCGAATGAATGCTCAAAAAAGCGGCATGGCCGGCTGCTTGCCTACCATACCGCTTCATTTTTGTTATTGTTCCCTGATCCACACCCTCATTTCGCCTTCGCCGCGATTGGTCCAAGCGTAATACGGAATGTATTTGGCCTTGACGGAACGATAATCCGGCAGATCCTGATCGCTGTAGAGTCTTCCGTCCCACTTCTCCTCGTTCAAACGAAGGGCGTCGGCTTCGATCGTGATCATGCCGCCAAGCAGCTCTTCTTCCAGCAGGCGGAGGCCGGCATGTTTCGGGAGCACCAGCTGGTGCAAATGTTTCCCGTTATCCGCCTCCTCCAGACAGTACACCAGAGGTCCCCGCTGAAGG
>Ga0180220_1002853_pt1 | contig 10583 bp, 4 predicted proteins | sample eDN5th37CBELigBY_FD_151335 | JGI IMG/M metagenome (GOLD analysis project Ga0180220, IMG submission 151335) | Enriched backyard soil microbial communities from Emeryville, California, USA - eDNA 5th pass 37_C BE-Lig BY (version 2) (version 2) | ecosystem: Environmental > Terrestrial > Soil >... | reverse complement strand
GGTTGCAGTTAATGATCTGCTTCCAGCCGGATTTACTTTTGTAAGTGCCGATGATGCTCCGGCTTACAACAGCACTTCCGGAGTATGGAGTGCTGGGACACTTAATGTAAATGCTTCTAAAACCCTGAAAATTACAGCAAAAGTAGAAGCAAATCGTCCGGCGGGTGATTATATAAATACCGCCAGTGTTAACCATCCAGGTGATCCTGTATCAACGAATAATACTTCTACAGTAACTGTAACTCCTGTTCCTTCAGCCGATTTGAAAATCACAAATACCGACGGGAAGACCAGCTACACGCCAGGAACATCCAACATTTACACGATAGTCGTGACCAATGCCGGCCCAAGCAACGTTACCGGGGCAAAAGTTACTAATCCGCTTCCTGCAGGAACTGGCAGCTGGACAGCAGTTTATTCCGGAGGCGCCAGCGGTACCGCAAGCGGAACTGGAGGAATTAACGAAACAGTAGATATTCCGTCAGGTGGAACTATCACTTATACTTTTACCGTTGATGTACCGTCTAATTATACAGGAAACCTGACTAGTACTGCCCATGTAGAACCGCCGACAGGTGTGACTGATCCCACACCTGCGGATAACACTGCAGCAGATACCGATACACAAAACAGCATCACTGATCTTGCTGTAACGAAAACAGTTGACAATAAAACTCCTGATGTTGGAACTGATGTTGTTTTTACTATCACTGTAGAAAATAAAGGTGCCAGTGATGCCACAGGGGTTAAAGTAACAGATGCCCTTCCTGCCGGATATGCTTATAAAAGCTCTGTTCCTTCAACGGGAACATACAATTCGGGAACGGGAGAATGGACAATTGGAAACCTTGCTGCAAGTGCAAGTGTATCAATGACTGTAACAGCAACTGTCAATCCTGATAAGACTGCCGCTGAATATAAAAATACAGCGCAGGTTTCCGGCAATGAAACTGACTCTGATATAACTAACAACTCGGATGATGAGGAAACCACTCCTGTTCCTGTAGCTGACCTCAGTATTGTTAAAACGGTCGATAACAACACACCAAATGCAGGCGATAACGTAACCTTTACCCTGAAAGCATCTAATGCAGGCCCGAGCAATGCCACAGGAGTGAAAGTAACAGACCTGCTTCCTGCCGGATATACTTTTGTCAGCGCTTCAACTGTAGATTATAACTCAGCGTCAGGCGAATGGACGGTTGGAAATCTTGCTTCGGGTGCTGATGAAACGATAACAATCACTGCTACGGTAAATCCTGATAAAACAGCAGCCGATTATAAAAACACTGCCTCTGTAAGCGGAAACGAGAAAGATCCGGATACAGATAACAATACAGATGAAGCCGAAACAACTCCGGTGCCGATTGTAGATTTGAGTATTGTTAAAACGGTCGATAACGGCACGCCTGATGCCGGAACTGATATTACGTTTACTTTAACTGTAGGCAATGCGGGTCCGAGCACTGCTGCAAATGTGGAAGTAACAGATGTTCTTCCTGCCGGTTATACTTTCAAAAGTGCTGTGCCTTCTGCCGGAAGCTATGACAGCAGTACAGGAAAATGGGCAGTCGGCAGCCTGGCAGCTAATGCCGGCCAGACCCTTGCCCTGACGGTTACAGTCAATCCTGATAAGGCTGCAGCTGATTATACAAATTCCGCATCGGTAACCGGTACCGAGACCGACAGCAACCCATTGAACAATACCGATGATGAAAGCACAGTTCCTGTACAGGTTGTAGATTTAAGTATTGAAAAAACAGTCGACAACAAGACTCCTGATGCCGGTACAGATGTAATCTTCACGATTACAGTTAAAAATGCCGGGCCAAGCACAGCGACAAATGTGATAGTAACAGATGTCCTTCCTGCAGGATATACCTTTGTAAGCGCTTCAGCTGCTGATTACAATGCTGGAACGGGAGAATGGTCAATCGGAAATCTTGCCTCAGGCGGAGAAGTTTCCATAACCATTACCGCAAAAGTAAATCCTGACCAAACTGCAGCTGATTACAAAAACACTGCATCGGTAACGGGCACTGAAAAGGACAGCGATACGGGCAACAATTCAGATGATGAGGAAACTACTCCTGTCGCCGTTGCTGATTTGGCAGTTGAGAAAACAGTCGATAACAACACACCAAATGCAGGCGATAACGTAGTCTTTACCCTGAAAGCATCCAATGCAGGCCCGAGCAATGCCACAGGAGTGAAAGTAACAGACCTGCTTCCTGCCGGATATACTTTTGTCAGCGCTTCAGCTGCCGATTATAACTCAGCGTCAGGCGAATGGACGATTGGAAACCTGGCTTCGGGTGCCGATGAAACGATAACAATCACTGCTACGGTAAATCCTGATAAAACAGCAGCCGATTATAAAAACACGGCTTCTGTAAGCGGAAACGAGAAAGATCCGGATACAGATAACAATACAGATGAAGCCGAAACAACTCCGGTGCCGCTTGTAGATTTGAGTATTGTTAAAACGGTCGATAACGGCACACCTGATGCCGGAACTGATATTACGTTTACTTTAGCAGTAAGCAACGCCGGTCCGAGCACTGCTGCAAATGTGGAAGTAACAGATATTCTTCCTGCCGGTTATACTTTCAAAAGTGCTGTGCCTTCTGCCGGAAGCTATGACAGCAGTACAGGCAAATGGGCAGTCGGCAGCCTGGCAGCCAGTGCCGGCCAGACCCTTGCGCTGACGGTAACAGTAAATCCTGATAAGGCTGCCGCTGATTACACAAACACCGCATCGGTAAGCAGTACTGAAACTGACAGTGATCCGCTGAACAATACCGATGATGAAAGCACAGTTCCTGTACAGGTTGTTGATTTAAGTATTGAAAAAACAGTCGACAACAAGACTCCTGATGCAGGTACAGATGTAATTTTTACTCTAAAAGTTAAAAATGAGGGACCAAGCACAGCGACCAATGTGATAGTAACAGATGTCCTTCCTGCGGGATATACATTTGTCAGCGCTTCAACTGCTGATTACAATGCTGGAACAGGAGAGTGGGTAATTGGAAATCTTGCCTCAGGCGGAGAAGTTTCAATAACCATTACCGCAAAAGTTAATCCTGATAAGGCTGCAGCTGATTACAAAAACACTGCATCGGTAACGGGCACTGAAAAGGACAGCGATACAGGCAACAATTCAGATGATGAGGAAACTACTCCTGTCGCCGTTGCTGATTTGGCAGTTGAGAAAACAGTCGACAATATAACTCCTAATGCAGATACGAACGTTAGTTTCACTTTAAGGGTTACCAACATCGGCCCAAGCAATGCGACGAATGTTAAAGTTGATGACCTGCTTCCTGCCGGATATATTTTTGTGAGCACTGCTCCATCAACAGGGACTTATAACAATACATCCGGAGTGTGGACAATCGGAAACCTATCTGCGAATACGGATGCCGTAATGGTAGTAACAGTGAAAGTGATTGCAGGTAAAGCCGCTGCGGATTATGAGAATACTGCTGCGGTTTCAGGAACTGAAAAAGATCCTGACACGGATAATAATACCGATAAAGTTACCGTTAACCGCCCTCCATTGGCTAATGACAATGAATATACAGCATATCCTTCCATTCCACTGGATATGGATATTCTGACCAATGATGAAAAAGGCAGTGCAGAACTGGTACCGGGCTCCATTCAGATTATTCAGCAGCCTCAGCACGGACAACTTACTGTTAATCCTAACGGTACAGTAACTTACCTTGCTGAACCGAATTACGACGGGCCGGATAATTTCACTTATACAATTACTGATGAAAACGGAGCTGTTTCCAATGTGGCTAATGTCAAAATAACCGTAAATGGCAAACCGGTTGTCGGTCTTGCAAAAGCAGCCACATCGGTAGTCAAGGCCGTAAACGGTACTTATGATATCACTTATCTCTTTACAGTCGGAAACTACGGCTTAGTTGATCTGGGTGATGTAAGAATAAGTGATGACTTATCAAAAACTTTCCCAGGAGCAAATATCAAAGTCAATAGTGTTATGTCGCTTGGAAACCTCAAAGTGAATAACGGTTACGACGGTGTATCCAATATCCAGCTTCTGGGCAGCGGTAACGAACTGAAGAAAGGTCAGGTGGAGCAGTTGGAAATCAAAGTCAATGTGAACGTAAGTGCCGACGGAAGCTACTTGAACAAAGCTATAGCACAGGCTAAAGCAATAACAGGACAAGATGTAGAAGACCAGTCAAATAATGGATTGAACCCTGTTCCAAATGGCGGCGACGATGTTAGTCCCGATGAGCCTACACCTATAGAGCTGAACAAACCAAAAGTCAGGATTCCTGAAGGCTTTTCACCCAATAACGATGGTAATCACGATAAGCTGGTTATTGAAAACAACGGTTTCAGAAGGATTTCTATCGAGATATTTAACCGCTGGGGCAACCGGGTTTACCGAAGCGCCGACTACCAGAACGATTGGGACGGAAAATGTACGGAAGGTATTCACATGGGCGAAGATGTGCCTGATGGAACTTATTTCTACATCGTAGTGGTTGATAATGAGAAATATGCCGGGTACCTCACAATTAGCAGATAAGATGAAAAGATATATAATTTTGATTATAACAGTTCTTTCAGCGGGTTTTGTAAATCCGCTGAAAGCACAGCAGGAGGCTATGTATTCGCAGTATATGTTTAATACACTGGCTGTAAACCCTGCGTATGCCGGAAGCCGGAACGTAATTTCCGCCGCTGCCCTTTACCGAAGTCAATGGGTAAATATGCCCGGCGCTCCAAAGACTGTAACGTTTACCGTAGATGCTCCCATCAATGAAAAAAAAGTGGGACTGGGTTTCCAGATTTTCAATGATAAAATTGGTATTACCAATACTACAGGAGCTTTTGCCAGCTATGCCTACCGTATCCGTATGGACAAAGGCTCACTTTCTTTCGGGCTGCAGGCCGGAGCAAGCCAGTACCGGGCAGATTTAACCCAGGTTGATTTAGGAGGAACCGGGACACCGGATGATATAGCTTTCCGCGAAGATGTAAACAAAATACTGGTCAATTTTGGAACCGGCGTATACTATAACAGCGATAAATTTTATGTAGGATTATCTTCTCCACAGTTGTTGAACAATAAACTTACCGACCTTGATGCAGAAAGCAGCAACGCTTTTTCAGGCCAGCGGATGCACCTGTTCCTGGCAGCCGGTTATGTGTTTCCTTTAAATGAGGACTTTCATCTGAAGCCTTCCTTTCTTGTAAAAGCCGTAAAAGGAGCTCCGCTCGAAGGCGATATTAACGGAACGCTCTGGATTAAAGATGTGCTCGCAATTGGAGCTCAGTACCGCACCAGTGCCGACATCGGTGCTATGGTTGAGCTGCAGGTAAGTCCGCAGGTCCGCATCGGCTATGCCTACGACAGAAGCGTGACCAGCCTGGTAAACTATAACAAGGGAAGCCACGAAATAATGCTCCGTTACGAGTTCGGTTTTGAAAAAGGTAAAATAATCTCACCAAGGTACTTTTAGGAATGTCAACCATGTTACAGAAAATAAAAGCAGCTGCAGTTTTGGTATTAATTGCTTTTCCGCTGCTGCTGCACGCACAGAATGACCGCGGTTTGTGGAAACAGGCAGTTAAGGAATATAAGGATTTAAAATTCGTCCCTGCCGTCCGCCTGCTCAAACAGGTGCTGGAAAAACAGCCTGATAATATCGAAGCCAAGGAAATGCTGGCTTCGAGTTATAAAAACATCAAAGATTATAAGGAAGCATTAAACTGGTACAAACAGCTTTGCAGCCAGTCTCAGGTAAAACCTGAATGGGCTTTAAATTATGCTGAAGTCCTGGCCAATAATGAACAGTACGAAAAAGCCGAGCAGTGGTACCGGAAATACCTGCAGCTCGCCTCCGCGGATAAACGAGCGGCTGGTTTTGCCAGCGCCTATACGGATATCAGCACTTTTATGAAGGATAGGCAGGATTGGAAAATTGATTTTACCAATATCAACACATCTGCTTCGGAATATTCTCCGGCTTTCTATAAAAATGGCTTAATTTTCAGCACTAACCGGAATACAGGCGGAGCTGTAAAGCGGGTTTTTGAGTGGGACCAGACTCCGTATTCAGATTTGTATTATATTGATGATCTGAAGCATATTCAAAAGGTAAATGTAGACAGCGTGGCTGCTAAGAATATTTCGGGAGCTTATGCTGGATATAAAGTAAATGACGACGATACCCGCCCAACAAGCAACGACAGCCGTACTTTGGGAAATTTTAACCGAAGCTTTTTGAGCGATACATCCGGAAAAACCCTTTCATCTCCTCTTCAGGCTGCACCCCTGCCCGGAAAAGTCAACAGTATTTACCACGAAGGCCCGGCGGCAGAACTGCCTGACGGCTCTCTCATCTTTACCCGAAATAATTATTACAAAGGACGTTCAAAGAAAAGCAGCGAAGGAATCAATAAACTTAAACTGTTTACTGCCAGCGGCGAAAACCTTGACAAAATTGAGCCTTTCCCTTATAATAGTGATGAATACTCTGCAGGCCATCCGGCTGTAAATAAGGCAGGGACACTGCTGATCTTTGCTTCGGATATGCCAGGCGGTATCGGCGGAACAGATTTATACTACTGTACACGGAACAGCTTGGCCGAGCCTTGGGGAAAGCCTGTAAATATGGGCAATGCAGTCAATACTGTCGGAGATGAATTATTCCCCACTCTTGATAATGATGAAACGCTGTTTTTTTCTTCAACCGGGCATCCGGGCTTAGGCGGGTTGGATATTTTCCAAATTCAGTTAAAAGGTATTCAGGCTGTGGGAACGCCTCTTAATTTAGGTGCACCGGTAAATTCTTCCGTTGATGACTTTGGTTTGATACGCACTGCGGATGGAAAAAGCGGTTATTTTTCTTCCAACCGCCGCGGCAGTGATGATATTTACAGTTTCACTTATCATCCTTTTATTATAGCGCTTGAAGGAGTTGTGCTCGATGCAAAAACCGGCAAACCTATCTCCGGAAGCCAGATATCTTTAAACAGCGGCGCTCCTTTAACTGCGGATGCACAAGGCAGATTCCGCTCGGTGCTTAATAAAGAAACCGATTATAAAATTGAAGCGTCCATGGCGCTGTATTCCGGAAGTACGGCATTTGCCAGCAGTAAAGGAATTAAAAGCGATACAACCCTGAGGGTAGTTTTGAAACTGGACAAAAAAGCAGAAACGCCTCATGATTTTATTCGTAATAACTGCGATTCGCTGAAACAGGTATTTGCTGTTGAAAATATTTACTACGACCTGGATAAATCATTTATCCGCAAGGATGCAGTTCCTGCCCTTACGCAACTCATATCACTGATGAAAGCGCATCCGCAGATTAAAGTTGTTGCATCCAGCCATTGCGACAGCAGGGCTTCACATGCTTATAACGTCGCTTTGTCGCTTCGAAGGTCTAAATCTGCTAAAAACTACCTGGTTTCCAAAGGTATTGCTTCAGATAGAATTGAGATAGAGTATCATAGCGAAGACCAATTGGTAAACAGCTGTAAAGATGATGCTGCCTGTTCTGAAGCGAATCACCAGCTGAACCGCCGTACAGAGTTTTATATTTTAATGAATGGTTTGAACCTGACACAGCTTGACTGTAAGTAAATTAGCAGCTCTCAATTTTGCTTGTTAATTCAGAAGCTGCCTGTAAATCAGGCGGTTTTTTTTTATTGGATCTCTAAAGAAAGGAAGTGTACATTGCCGCTTGTGTGAGAAATCATTTGCTAAAGAATAAAAAGCGGAAAACCTTTTATTGAAAAGCAGGCATATAGAAGAAATGAGCTGCAAGAACGGCCGTCTTGTCTATTTGAATTATATCTTAATCTTTTTAAAAAGGATGAAGATTTTGATTACTTCTTTGTTTTTTCAGTGATGATCACAAAAACATCTTCATTCTCTTTCTTCATCAGATATTTTTCGCGGGCAAACTTCTCCAAGCGCTCCTTGTTTGTGGTCAGTTCCTGAAGGTCTTTTTTTACTTGTGCGATTTCTTTTATGTAAAACTCTTTTTCTTCTTCCAGTTTATTCACTTCCGAACGGTAGTCATATTGAGATATCAGGTCGTTGCGGTCGAAAAACAACATCCAGCCAACGAATACAGCTGTAACCAGAAAATATTTATTTTGAAGAAGTGAGAAGAGCCGGTTCATGGTTACAAAATAAAGTAAAAGATGTGGAATATTCCAAAAAGAAACGCTGGCAAGATTTAATCCTTACCAGCGTTTTAATAAACGCTTCCAAAACTTTGGAAAGTTAAAAACCGTTATTATTTTAAAAACTTAAAGTCTTTACCAATAAAGCGTGCCGCATCGCCTAATTCTTCTTCAATGCGAATAAGCTGATTGTATTTGGCAATCCTGTCTGAGCGTGAAGCCGAACCCGTTTTGATCTGTCCGCAGTTCAGTGCAACTGCTAAATCCGCAATCGTATAATCTTCAGTTTCGCCCGAACGGTGGCTCATTACAGAAGTGTAGCCGCTTGTCTGTGCCAGGGAAACCGCGTTGATCGTTTCTGTTAAAGAACCAATTTGGTTTACTTTTACTAAGATTGAATTTGCAACACCAGTTTCGATACCACGCTGCAGGAATTTTACGTTAGTAACAAACAGGTCGTCGCCCACCAGCTGGACTTTTTTACCCAATGCATCAGTCAGTTTTTTCCAGCCGTCCCAGTCGTTTTCTGCTAAGCCGTCTTCAATAGAAAGAATTGGATATTTGTTTACCCATTCAGTCCAGTAAGCGACCATTTCATCGCTGCTTAATTTCCTGTCGGGATTTGATTTGTAGAAACTGTAGGTTTTAGTGGCCTCATCATACATTTCAGAGCTTGCCGCATCCATCGCGATGTAAATCTGCTCGCCGGCTTTATAGCCTGCAGTTTCGATGGCCTGAAGTACAATTTCAATTGCCTCTTCATTACTTTGGATCTCGGGTGCGAAACCACCTTCATCTCCCACGTTAGTGGAATATCCTTTTTTCTTTAAAACTGATTTCAGGTGATGGAAAGTTTCTGTTCCCATGCGCAGTGCTTCAGAAAATGATGATGCACCTACCGGCATGATCATAAATTCCTGGTAATCGATTTTATTATCCGCGTGAGCTCCTCCATTCAGGATATTCATCATGGGGATAGGAAGCGTATTGGCATTTACCCCGCCAATGTAGCGGTATAAAGGCTGGCGGCTTTCCTGCGCTGCTGCTTTGGCAACTGCTAAGGAAACGCCAAGAATAGCGTTAGCGCCGATATTTCCTTTGTTTTCGCTACCGTCGATATCGTTCATCAGTTTATCGATCGCGTTCTGTTCGAACACATCAATTCCCTGTAGTTCTTTGGCTAATTTTTCGTTGACATTTTTAACGGCGTTCAGCACGCCCTTGCCCATGTATTTACTTTTGTCGTTATCCCGCAGTTCAACGGCTTCGTGTGTTCCGGTTGAAGCGCCCGAAGGCACTGCTGCACGTCCTAAAGTTCCGTTTTCTGTAACTACATCTACTTCTACAGTAGGATTTCCCCGGGAATCAAGTATCTGCCGGGCATGTACATCTAAAATTAAGCTCATATTTTTAGTTTTATTCTATGTAAAAGAACTCTATAAGTGTATAAAGTACACTATTGGTTCACTATTCAAAAATACTCTTTTTAAGCGCAATGCGAAAACTAATCTTTTTCCTTATAAGGAAAATTGGCCGGTCTTACGCAGTTTTTCCCATCAGCTGCACAAACTCATCGAATAAGTATCGGGAATCATGCGGGCCAGGGGAAGATTCGGGATGGTATTGTACTGAAAAAGCTTTTTTATTTTTCATACGAATACCTTCGATCGATTTATCATTCAAATTGACATGGGTAATTTCTACTTTGTCCGAGTTGTGTACATCTTCGGGTACAACACCGAAACCATGGTTTTGTGAAGTTACCTCACAATGATCCAGAATGATATTTTTCACCGGATGGTTTAAGCCGCGGTGCCCGTTGAACATTTTCATAGTGCGGATATCATTTGCCAGGGCCAGCAGCTGATGACCGAGGCAGATACCGAACATCGGCTTGTCAGAATCAATTACTTTTTTTACGGTTTCTACTGCATAATCCATTGCTGCAGGGTCGCCGGGGCCGTTTGAAATGAAATAACCATCAGGTTTCCATTGCTCCATTTCTTCGAAGGTTGTTTTTGCAGGGAATACTTTTACATATACATCACGATTGTCAAAATTGCGAAGGATATTTTTTTTAACTCCCAGGTCCAAAACAGCTACTCTGTGTTTTCCATTTTTATCCCCATAGTAGTAAGGCTCTTTCGTTGAAACTACTGAAGAAAGCTCAAGTCCGCTCATGGAAGGAACTTTCGCAAGCCGCTTCTTTAGCTCTTCAATATCGAGAATCTCGGAAGAAATAATGGCATTCATAGCGCCTTTGTCGCGGATATGGCGTACAAGAGAGCGGGTATCTACATCAGAGATGCCTACAATATTCTCCTCCTGGAAATAATCCTGGATAGATTTATCAGAAAGTTTCCGGCTGTAGGCGATATTGAAGTTTTTACAAACTA
>Ga0180220_1002850_pt1 | contig 10592 bp, 2 predicted proteins | sample eDN5th37CBELigBY_FD_151335 | JGI IMG/M metagenome (GOLD analysis project Ga0180220, IMG submission 151335) | Enriched backyard soil microbial communities from Emeryville, California, USA - eDNA 5th pass 37_C BE-Lig BY (version 2) (version 2) | ecosystem: Environmental > Terrestrial > Soil >... | reverse complement strand
CGTTGTCGAGGTCCTTGCCCCGGTTGTTGGTGACCAGCGCCGAGACGTCCGCGGTGTACCCGATGTTCACCGGCTGCGGGACGACGTCCACCGAGTCCAGCGAGACCGACGGCCCGGAGGTGTAGACGAGGCGATGCCCGGCGGGGAACTGCGAGGAGTTGCAGCTCGGATTGCAGACGGTCCCGTCGAGGCCGAGCCCCGGCGTGCCGTCGGTGCCGTCGAAGTTCTCGATCCCCATGCCGGCGACCCAGTTCTGGTTTCCGGTCAGATGTCCGTAGTGGACCTCGATGGTCGAGTCGTCTTCGAAGAGCCAGAGCTGCGCCGTGAACTCGCCGCTCGAGGCGTACCGCCGGCAGTTCGTCCACTGGATCACGAACGCCTGCCTCGAGCCGACGTTCACCACCTGGCTCTTCAACGGCCCGCCGGGCGAGTTGTTGCAGACGTGCTGATCCTGCCAGACGGAGACGAAGTTGTGCCGGGTCCCCGTCGTGGAGGGGATCACCCGCTTGTCGATCGTGGCGGCGCTGCTGTCGGTGCTGCTCGTTCCGTAGGTGGCCGGTCCGAACGCCACCGTGCCGTTCCCGAGCACGGTGACGAGGTCGTAGGGCTCGTCGAAGAAGATCGCGTCGAACGGGAGATTGATGGCCATGTAGTTGGGGGCATACCCGGTGCCCTGGAACTCGGCCGAGGTGTAGACCCGCTCGGGCCCCCCGTTCGCCAGCGGGATCTCCTCGAACGCATGAGGCTCTACGACCGCGCCAGCGCCGCGTTCGGCAACGACGCCACGGCTGCGACTGCCGCGATCGCGCCCAGCAGGGCCACGAGGGTCCCGAATCTCTCGCGAAGAAACATGAATCCTCGAATTGCACGGCGCGAGCCGCCGTCGGAACGGGTGGGTGCGCGGAGCGCCCGTGCACCCGCCCGCCGATGGTTTCTCGACATCTACTTCCTGATGTATTCGATGACCTTACCGGTGGTCACGATCGGCTGGTTGTAGGAGAAGAGCAGCGCGTCCGGCGTCCCCGACGTCGCAGGCTCCTGGATGCCGACCGTCGCCTCGAATCCCCTGGAGTATTTCTCGTCTCCCGTCATCTCCTGGTAGACGAAGACGATGTCTCCGTTCTCCCAGAGCTGAGCCTGGAAGGTGGTCTTCGTCGACGTGGGCCCGTTCCATGGCCCCAGATCGGTCCACTGGAAGACCGCGACCATCTGGCCTCCGACCGTCGTCTCCGCGAGTTGGAACGTCGCCCCATGCCGAGAGAACGAGTTGTCGGCCCAGAAGGGCGCGATGACGCCGTGGGACGCCGGGGGCGTCGTCGAGGGCAGCGGGTCGTTCGCGTAGTACGCGGCCGCGAGGGACGGAACCATGGCGATGAGCCCGCTCGAGGTGACCGAGATGTCCGTGTAGGTGGCGCCGTAGAACGGGAAGGGGAAGCTCAGGGTCGCCGAGCCGTAGGTCCGGAAGGCGGTGATGCCAGGGACGCCCTGCCCGATCCCCGAGATGTCGATCGCACCGCGCGTGGAGAAGTAGTTGACGAGATAGAACGGGTGACACCCGTCTCCCACCGCACCCGGGCTCCCGGCGGCGGTTCCGGGGCACCAGAGCGCCGGATCGTCGAGCGCGAGGATCCCCTGCCGGTGGTTGCTGGGATCGAGGGCGAGGGAGGTCGCCGAGGGGATCGTGAGGGAGGTGCCCCAGGTGACGGAGGAGATCGGCCTCGATCCCGCCTGCAGCGTGAGGGTTCCCGAGGCCGGGGAGAGCGAGAGGTCCGTGCCCCAGACGAGGTCCGGCGTGAAGGCGACCGCGTTCGACGCCGCGACCGTCGCGAAGCCGCCCGGCGGCAGGACCAGGGGCTGGCTGATGAGGAACGAGCCGGTCGGGGTCTCGAGCGTCCATCCGGCGATGTCCACCGGCCCCGTGGAGAGGTTCCTCAGCTCGATCCACTGCTCGCCCGGACCACCCGCCGGATCGAGCATCATCTCTGTGATCGCCACGTCTCCGGCGGCCGGCACGAAGATGGTGACGTCCTTGCACTCCGTGTACCCGGCCAGCGAGGCGCACACCGAGTACGTCGTCGTCTGAACGGGCGACACCGTGAAGGAGCCGGTCGGGGAGTCGGCGGGGCGCAGGAAGGTCCGGTTCGCGATCCCCCCGGGGAACGTCGGGTTGTTGGCGCCGTTGGAGCTTCCGCCGAAGTGCAGCATCGAGCCGAGCGTCCCGGTCGTGTTCTGGTAACCGATCGTCGCGCTGGATCCGTTCGCCTCGTTCTCGCAGGTCGACGGATAGCACGCCGTGGAGTTCGGAGACGGGTTGGGCGGGTTCATGGTCCCGTACCGGTATTCGAAGCTGCCGTCGGCATGGAGCACGACCATGAAGTTCAGGTCGTAGGAGACGGTGGTGCTCGAGCCGGAGGTGTGGCTGACGCCGCTCCACTGGACCACGTAGGTGTCCGTGCCGACCGGCGCCGCGATGACCTTGCCCGTCCTCGTGTTGAGGTCGTCCCAGAACACCGAGAGGTTCATCTTCCGGTAGGTCGTGCTCGTGTTGGGGATGATCTGGTTCGTCCCCGAACCTGTGGTGCTCGAGTCGAACGAGAGGTATCCGTCGGCGGAGACCCGCACGCTGCTGTAGGTCGTCCCCATGAAGGGGAAGGTGAAGCCACCGGCGAAGTCGTGGTTGGTCACGGTGGAGGCGGCCGCCGTGCCGATCACCTGGACCGCGGCCGGATCGGCGCTGATGTCCATGTCCGCGAACGCCGTACCAGTCCCCGTCACCTCGTACATGGGCAGGACCATCTCCGGGGTTCCTGTGCCGAGGGGGTTCACGTTCCAGGTGATCGTCGTCGACTCTCCCGGGAGGACGGTGGTCGTGGACGCGGCGGACTGGACCGCCACCGTCTGCTCCGCCACCTCGACGGTCGCCGTCTTGGTGCGGTTCAACGAGTTGACCGTGAGGGTGTAGGTCGTCGTGCCCGAGAGGGTGTCCACATAGGTGTCCTCCTCCGGATCGAGCGCCGCGACGGGCAGCGAGGTCGTCGTTCCGCCCGTCGCCGCGGAGAGCTCGATCGATTCGGCGCCGACGGTGGTCCAGGCGAGCGTGACGGGGGTTCCGAGCGGAACCGCCGCATGGTCGGGAGCGAAGGAGAGGATCCCCCACGGGACGGCCACGAAGACGGGCGCCGAGCACTCGACGAAGGTGCCGGACAGGGCGCAGATCTCGTAGCTGGTCGTGTCGGTCGGATGGATCACCACCGAGCCGCTGCCGGTCGCAGGCGTGAACTTCCAGGCCCGGTTCGACAGACCCCCCGCGACGGGAAGGTTGGAGTCGGCGGACGAGGTGCCTCCGAAGTGGAGCTGGAACCCGGCGACGCCCGTCGGATCCTGGTACCCGATCGTCGCGCTGGAGCCGTTCGCCTCGTTGACGCAATCGTTCGGGTGGCAGCTCGTGGAGGAGCCGCTCGCGAGCGGGTTCATCACGCCGTACCGGTACACGAACGAACCATCGGAGTGGAGCACGACCTGGAAGTTCAGATCGTACTCGTTGGAGTTCGAGGAGCCGATGGCGCTCACGTGGCTCCACTGGACGACGAAGGTGTCGGGGTCGAGCTGGAGCGCGTGCACCCGCCCGTTGGTCCGCGTGTAGAGGTTGTCCCAGAACGGGGCGATGTGGACCTTCCGGTAGGTGGTGCTCGTATTCGGAATCTCGTAGTTGGAGCTCTGCGTGCCGGGGCTCGGGTCGAAGGAGAGGAAACCGTTCACGGAGATCTGGACGCTCGACTGGTTCATGCCCAGATAGGGGAACACGAACCCTGCCGGGAACTGGTGTTCGACGACCTGGTTGTCCTGGCCGGCGCCGTGGATCAGGACCGCCCCGGGATCTTGCGAGATGTCGGTGAAGGTGCTGGTCGCCGAGACGTCCTCGAGCGGAGTCGTCAGCACCATCGACCCGCCCGACAGCATGGTCGCGTTCCACGTGAGGGTGACGGGCGATCCCGGGGCGACGGCCTGCCCCGCTGCCGACGAGGTGAGGTCGAGGGAGAACTGCCGGACCGTCACGGTCTTCGACGCGGTGAGCGTCTTCCCGGTCGCGAGGCTCTTCACCGTCATGAGGTAGGTGGTGTCGACCGTGGGCCCGTGCGAGATCGTCCCGATGTCGACCGGGACGGTCGCCTCGGTTGCGATCTCGACGCCGTTCGCCGTGATGGTGATCTCGTCGCCGTTCTTGACCACCCAGTCGAGGTCGACGGTCTGCCCCCATTCGATCTCCGACGCGCTCACGTCGAAGGAGGTGATGAGGAACTCGGCCACGACCTCCACCGTCTGGCACTCGGAGAACCCGCCCAGCTCGGCGCAGATCCGATACGTGCCGGTCTCACGCGGGGTGAAGGTGAGCGATCCCGACGCGCTCGGGGGCCGGTAGCGGAAGGTGCGGTTCGCGAGCCCGCCGGGGAAGGCCGTGTTGTTCACGCCGTTCGACGTACCACCGTAGTGGAGGAGGAAGCCGTTCGTCGCGCCGTCCATCTGGTACCCGATGGTGGCGCTCGAGGCGTTCGCCTCGTTGACGCAGGTGTTCGGGTAGCAAGAGGTGGTGCTCGCGCCCGGCGGAGGGTTCATGGTTCCGTACCGGTACTCGAAGCTGCCGTCCGGATGCAGCACTACCTGGAAGTTCAGGTCGTACGAGGTCGGGGTCGACCCCGTGTAGTGGCTCCAGCCGTTCCACGAGATGACGTAGTCCGGGCCCACCGGCCCCGCGAGGAGGGTCCCCGTCCGCCGGTGGAGATCGTCCCAGAACGGCGCCAGGTGCACGGTGGGGTAGGTGGAGTGCGGCAGGATCTGGTTGCTCCCGGTGGTGCTGGAGGAGGTGGCGAACGAGAGGAAGCCGTCGGCCTTGACGATGACGCTGGTCTTGTCTTCCCCCTCGAACGGGAAGGTGAAGCCGTTCTGGAAGTCGTGCGCCACGAAGCCGGTATCGTCGGTGGAGAGCGTGAGCGCTGTGACCCCCGGCATCCCGGTGATGTCGATGAACGGCGCCGTCCCCGACGTATCCTCCTCCATCGGGAAGCCGATGAACTCGACGGTCGGCGGCGTCCCGGTGAGCGAGCCCAACGACCAGGTGAGGGTCACCGGCTGGCCGGGCGCCACCTCCGGCGCAGAGCCCGAGAACGCGAACGTGAAGGTCCTCACCGGGACGGTGACCGTCCGAGAGGCCGTGCTCCCGAACGCGACGTTGGTGACCGTCAGCTCGAAGGTCGTCTCCTCGGTGAGCGCAGGGGTCGTGAACGAATCCGATTCGAAGTCGATGGTGGGAGGAAGCGTCAGAGGCTGGCCGTTCGCCGTGATGGTGAGCGTGTCCGCGTCTCCGGTCTCCCAGACGAGGGTCACCGGCTGGCCGTAATCCACCTCGTCGGAGAGGGCCTCGAAGAGCACGATCCCGAAGTCGGCGGAGACCACGGTCACCTCGACGTCGGCCGTCACCTCACGACCGAGCGCGCCGACCGCGACCACCGTGTAGGTGTGGGCGCCGGAGGCGCTCTCGGTGATGCCGCAGCTCCCCGACGCGATCATGGCGGAGGTCGCCGTGCACCGCGCCGTGCCGGTGGAGTCCTCGACCCACACCTCGTCCGCGTTCTCCGTCGTCCAGGCGATCGTGAACGGGGTGTTCCGCGTCGGGTTGTCCTGCCCCGCGGGCAGCTCCACCGCGGCGACGACGGTGGGGCGAGGGTGAATCTCGACGTCGACGGAGCTCGACTCGGAACCGATCCCGGACGCGGTCAAGGTCACCGTCTTGGTCTGGACGCTCGCCACCGCCTCCGGCGTCCACGTGGTGGTGCCGCTGAGGGGGAGGGGCGGCGGAACCGAGAAGAGGAAGCTCTGGTTCGCGAGGCCCCCCGGGAACGGGACGCTCGCCGTCGAGTTGTAGGTCGTGGCGCCGAAGTGCAGGGTGTACCCGAAGGTGCCGGTGGGGTCCTGGTACCCGATCGTCGCGCTCGAGCCGTTCGCCTCGGCGACGCAATCGTCTGGCTCGCAGTAGGTGGGGGACGGACCGGGCGGGGGATCCATCACCCCGTATCGGTACTCGAAGGAGCCGTCGGGGTGGAGCACGACCTGGAAGTTCAGGTCGAAGTCGTTTCCGGCCGGAGAGTTCGACCCGTAATACGAGCTCACGCCCTTCCACTCGATCACGTACGAGCCGCCCACCTCCCCGGCCAGGAGCGATCCCGTCCGCATGTGCATGTTGTCCCAGAAGGGAGCCAGGTGGACCCGCTTGTACGTCACGTGCGGCAGCTCGTAGTTCGAGGCGCTGGTGGTCGCTCCGGGCTCGAAGGAGATGAACCCGTCTACGAAGACCCGCGCCTTGTCGTAGGTCGTGCCCAGGTACTCGAACTCGAAGCCGGCCGGGAAGGTGATCTCCGCGTACCCCGAGTCGACGGAGGAGGGAGAGAGCGTGATGACGCCCGGAAGCCCGTCGATGTCGGCGTAGGGGGCTCCCTGGCCGATCAGGAAGCCCTCGAGGACGTCGATCTCGACCTCCGTCGCGCGCTTGGTGGTCCAGGTGAGCTCGACCGGATCACCCGCCACCACGGCGATCGTCGGGGGCGCCGGTGGATCCGGGTAGATGATCCCGGGCGTCGCCTCGAAGGAGAGCACCTGCGTGCCCTGCATCGGCACGGTCACCTCTTCCGTGGCCACCATCCCGAGGCCGTTCGTCGCGACGATGCGGTAGGTGGTCGTCTCCGTCTGGAACGGCGCGGTGAAGGTACCGGCCGCCCTCTCGGCGGGCGGGACCTGGTAGAGGGACGTGGCCGCACCCCCGTCGTCGACGGTGAAGAGCTCGAGCGACGCGTCGGCGTTCGCCGAGGTCCAGGTGAGCTCCACTCCGGTGTGATTCTCGTCGTCGAAGATCGTCGGATCCGGCTGCAGCGTCACGGTCGGGACCCCGTAGACTGTGACGGACGCGGTGCTCGTGGCAGGGACCGAACCGGGCGAGGTCGTGGTGGCGGTCAGCGTGAAGTCGTACTGCCCCGCGGCGTTCATGGTGAAGGTCTCGGTGCCGGACGCTCCCGCAGGGAGCGGATAGCTCCCGCCCGATCCGTCGGTGAGCTCGAGCGTCGGGTCGAAGCCGTCCGGGTCGGCGCTCGCGATCCAGGTGACGGTGATGTCCGATCCCTCGAGCAGCTCCGGCGGTCCGACCACGAACGCGTCGATCGTCGGCCCGGAGGCCACCTGGATCCGGACCGTCGAGGACTTGACCCCCCCGACCGCCGTCTCGATCCGCAGCGTGTAATCGTACGCGCCGACGGGGAGCGGCGCCGTCGTGAAGCTCCCTTCGTGCACCTCCACCCGATCGGTGGTGCTGAACTCGACCCCGGCGGCGGTGCTCAGGGACAGGGAGACCGCGCCTCGGGTCTCCCACTCGAAGGTGACCGGCGAGTCCTCCCAGGCGATCGAGGCGGAAGGCGTGAAGGAGTCGATCAGCGGTTGGCCGATGGTGACGGTGGCCGTCCCGCTGTCCACGTCGAGGGCGTCGTTGTAGGCCCTCACCTCGAAGGTGGTCGGGATGTACACCTGGGTCGAGAGCGTGTCGGAGGGACCGAACGGACCGGTGAGCGGGAGGCCGTTCGCCTCGATCACGACGTTGGTCGCGCCGGTGGTGGTCCAGGTGAGATCGACGGTCTCGCCCGGGCCGGCATATTCCGGCCAGACCACGACCGAGTCGACGCTCGGCAGCGGCACCGCCCGGACGAAGACCTCGGCGGTCGCGGTCCCGGAGGAGTTCTGCGCGGTGAGGGTGAAGGTGGTGTCCGCCTCGATCGCGACGTCGATGAAGTCGGCGACGGGCGACTTGGAGCCCAGGTTCACCGGGCCCTTGTTGCTGTCGACGAGCTCCACGCCGTCCGCGCGGTTCACCGCGGACCAGGCCAGGCGCACGATCGCCTGGCCGTCCACCAGGCTCACCACGTCCCGGTCGGCCGCGAAGCTGCCGATGGCGGGCGCGTCCATCAGGGGGAGGGAGATCTCCTGCCGGGCGGAGAGCCGACCGCTCCTGGCGATCAGCTCGAACCGGCCCTCCGCGCCCGTCGCGATCGACGCGGACCCCTCGGCGGCCTCGGCCCCGGAGAAGGTCCGCGTGACGCCTTCGAGGTTCGAGATCTCGACCCTCGTCGCGGCCGCCGTCGTCCACTTCAACGCCTTGAGGTCCCCGACGCCCACCTCTCCGTCGTCGACGAATTCGAAGGTGGCGATCGCCGGGTTGACCCCGGCGACCGCGGTGACCCGGGTCTCGTTGCCGGTCGCCCCCACGGCGGTGAGAACGTAGGTGGTGGAGATGGACGGGCGGATCGTCCGGCTGCCCTCGAGCTCGACCGGGCCGCCTTCGAGGGGCCGGCCTTCCAGGTCGGTGATGGTGACGGTCTCCGCGTCGGTGGAGCTCCAGGTCAGCGTCGCCTCGCCGCCGACGTCGATGGCGGCCGGCGACACGTCCAGCGTCGCCACCGGGAAGCCGGACACGCGGACCAGCAGGATCCTCTCGTCCTGCTCGTCGCCCTTCGAGGCCACGAGGCGGAAGTTGGAGGCCCCCTTGGGGAAGACCGTGACCGAGCCGAACTCGTTCGCCTGGCCACCGAGATCGAGCTCGTCGGAGCCCTCGAAGAGCTGGAGCTGCTCCGCGTTCTCCGCGACCCAGGTGAGCACCGCCGAGCCGCCCTCCTCCACCACCGGCTGGTCCACCTCGAACGAGACGATGCGGGGGCTCTCGAGGGGCTGGACGCGGACCGTGATCGTCTTCTCGGAGGAGGGCTGCCCCGCCCGCTCCGCGATCAGCTTGAACGTCGTCGTCGCGCCGAGGGGCTCGGTGGTGACGCTCCCCTCCGAGGCCACGGCACCCCCGAGATCGATCTCGACCCCTTCGGCGTCGAGGATGCGCACGATGTCCGTGTCCCTCGTCTGCCATTCGAGGGTGGTCGTCTCCCCGCTCCGCACGGTCGCCGGATTCGCAGCGAATGCGAAGATGGTCGGACGGGGTTCGGCGCTCACCGTCACCGCCGCCGACATGGTCGGCTCCACCTCCGTCCCGCCGACGGCCGCGATGACGAAGACCGTCGACTCGTCCACCGTCAGGGTGATCGATCCTTCCGTGACGGAGGCGTCCCCGAGTTCGACCGGGGTGCCGTTACGGGCCAGCTCGATCGCGGTGGCGTGCCGGGTCGCCCACTGGGCGGTCACCTCGGCGCCCGCCTCCACCACCTCGGGTGTGACCGTGAAGGAGAGGATCTCCGCGTGTGGTTCCCCGGGGACTTCGACGATCTCCGTTCCATCCCCGCATGCGACGAGCGCGACGGACAGGATTGCGGTCAATCCTACGAGCGAACCGGATGGCTTCATCGCGTGTACCTCGACAATCAGCGAGAGGAGTTGGACCAAGAAGTGAACGCGCGAAGAGGAGAGTCCCGGTGGGGTTCCTCTCGCAACGCGAATCCGACGATTCCCCTCAGGCAAGGGGGGCGAGCCACGAGCGGTCGTCTCCCTTGCGGGAGCGCCAAGTTCCCGAACTCGAAAACCTCTCGGGTGATGACCCCCACACGGGGTGCTGCTCCTATCTTTTTAGGTCCAACGAAAGCCGGACCTCTCGCGGAGCAAGAAGACCGAGGATCATCCCTTCCCCAAAGACGCGGCGAGGGGGCCGACCCGGAAGGTCGGCCCCCTCGCGAAAGGGTTCGGGGATCGATGCGAGGGCCGCCACCTTTGCCGGCGGCCCTCCCGTGTCGCTACCGGCGGCGGCGTACCAGCGCGGCCGCGCCCAGGGCGAAGCCCAGAGCCAGCAGCCCCGCGTCACCCGACGCGGACTGGCAACCGCTGCCCTCCTTCTCCACCTTCACCGTCTCGACCGGAGGAGCCGGCGGACGATCGTCGTACAGCTCCAGCTCCAGGGTCGCCCGCGCCTCCTTCTGCGCCGAGTCCACCGCCACCACCTCGAAGCGGAAGCTCCGCGTGGGCTCGCCGCTCAGGGCCGAGACCGAGGGCACGCCCTGGAGCCGCCCCGCCGGCGTCAGGAAGAGGCCCGCCGGCAGCGCACCGTCGGCCCCCAGGCTCCACGTCACCACGCCCGTGAAGTCCGAGGCCTCGAGCACCGCCTCGTACGGCTCCTCCACCTGGGCCCGGGGGAGCGTGGTCGTGGAGATCTTCAGCTCCACCTCCTTCGGCTGCTCCGTCACCTCCAGGTGCACGTGGCAGCGCTTCGTCGTGGCCAGGTCGTCCCTCACCTCCACCGTCCAGTCGTACGTCCCCGCCGTCGTCGGCGTGCCGGTGATCCGACCCTCGGTGGAGACCTCCAGGCCCGGGACGGCGCCGTCGACGCTGGTCCAGGTATGCGGAGGCATGCCCCCCATCGACACCAGGGTGATCGGGTGGATCGCCTCTCCCGCCATCACCGGCGCGTGGTTCGTCACGTCCGCGCAGACGAGCGGATCCACGCCGATCTCCAGGGTGAACAGCGCGGTGACGCTGGTGGTGGTGTCGCTCACCTTCAGGAAGATCGGGAAGCTCCCCTGCTCCGTGGGCGTGCCCCCGAAGCGCCCCGACTCCGAGAGCGTCAG
>Ga0180220_1002849_pt1 | contig 10593 bp, 10 predicted proteins | sample eDN5th37CBELigBY_FD_151335 | JGI IMG/M metagenome (GOLD analysis project Ga0180220, IMG submission 151335) | Enriched backyard soil microbial communities from Emeryville, California, USA - eDNA 5th pass 37_C BE-Lig BY (version 2) (version 2) | ecosystem: Environmental > Terrestrial > Soil >... | reverse complement strand
GCGCCCTCGCCGGTGGCTATGCGCGCGGCCTCGGCCATGTGCTCGACCTCGCGGCCGGCAAGCTGCACCATGTGAACAGGCAGGCCGGAATGGCGCAGGCGCAGCTCAAAGCCGCTGCGGCCGCGGACAAGTTCGCCGCTGGCAACCATCTCCGAAACAACCAGCCCGGCGCCGTGGCCATAGGCCCTACGGCGAAGCGGCTCGTCCGTCACTCCGGACATCGGCGCGAGAAACACACGGTTGCGAATTTCCACGCCGTCGATCCGCAACGGGAGCGCCAATTTCCCCACTTCGTCCATGCACAAAATCCGAGCAGGAGCCATACTTGCCCATTCTGTAAACAGATACCTTTTCTTGTGCAATGCAAAAACAGCCGTCTGACACTGCAAAATCTTCAGTAGCCTTGCCGCCACACGGCGCCCCGATTATGCGTCAGCCATGGCAGCGGATACGACATTTGACGAACTGGCGGAGCGGGGAGAAACTGCCGTTATCATTGTTGCTGCCGGTCGCGGCGAGCGGGCGGGGCAAGGCAACGGCCCAAAGCAGTACCGGCAAATAGGCGGGCGCGCGGTCATTGCCCATACCATCGAGGCGTTCCTGGCACTGCCCGCGATTGGCCGGGTGGTCGCCGTGATCCATCCCGACGATATGGACCTGCTGCGGCATGCCGCCGGCCCCCACATGGAGCGGCTGATCGTCGTGCATGGGGGGCCGACGCGCCAGCATTCCGTTCGGCTTGGCCTCCTGGCGCTTGCGGAAGACGCCCCGCAATTCGTGCTCATTCACGATGCGGTTCGACCATTCGTGGACACCGGCCTCATCGCCCGCACAATCGCGGCCGTTGGGGAAGAGGCCGGCGCGCTGCCTGCCATGCCCGTTGCCGATACGCTCAAGCGGGCTGCCAATGACGGAACGGTCGCGGAAACAGTCCCTCGCGCAGGACTCCATGCGGCACAAACCCCGCAGGGCTTTCCCTTCGCCGCCATCCTGCAGGCGCATGAAAAGGCCTTTCGCGCCGGACGTAGCGATTTCACCGACGACGCGGCCATAGCCGAGTGGGCGAACCTTCCGGTGCGTCTCGTTGCCGGTTCCCCCGACAATGTCAAACTGACATGGGCAAGGGACATTGAAATGGCAGATCAAAAGCTTGCTGGAAGTACTTCACGATTTCCGGACATCCGCACCGGCAATGGCTATGACGTCCACCGCTTCACTGATGGCGACCATGTCGTTTTGTGCGGCGTTCCAATTCCGCATGAAAAGAGCCTGTCAGGCCATTCCGACGCCGACGTCGGCCTGCATGCGCTGACGGACGCGCTGCTGGCAACCTGCGGTGCAGGCGATATCGGCACACATTTCCCGCCATCCGATCCGCAGTGGAAGGGAGCAGCCTCGCGCCTGTTCGTGGAACATGCGGCATCCGTCGTTCGCCAGCGAGGCGGTCGCATCGCCAATGCCGATATCACGATCATCTGCGAAGCACCGAAGATCGGGCCTTATCGCGAGGCGATGACCGAGGTACTCGCCGACATGCTGAAAATTTCACGGGATCGAATCTCCATAAAGGCAACCACAAACGAGAAACTTGGTTTCATAGGACGCGAAGAAGGCATCGCGGCAATCGCGACGGCCAGCGTGATCTACCCAGGAGAGGTGCCGGAATGAACGAGCCGGGTGTCGGCGAAGTCGAGCAGACAGAGATCGGCCGGTTGGCAGATCTTTTTCTCAAGGCCTGCGCACGCAGGAAGATTCTTGCGGCCACCGCGGAAAGCTGCACCGGCGGCCTCATCATCGCCGCCATGACGGACATACCCGGTTCCTCTTCAATGGTGGATCGCGGTTTCGTCACCTATTCGAACGAAGCCAAGCAGGAGATGCTCGGCGTGTCGCCCGTCACGCTGGACGCACATGGGGCGGTTTCGGCTGAAACTGCGCGGGAAATGGCGGCGGGCGCGCTGGCCAGATCCCACGCCGGAATCGCTCTTGCAGTTACCGGTATCGCCGGTCCGGACGGCGGCAGCGAGGAAAAGCCGGTAGGCCTTGTGTGGTTCGGCGTCGCCACCACAGGCAAGCCCGTCCTGGTGGAAAGCCAGGTCTTCGACAACCGGGGCCGCGACTACATCCGTCGCAAAACGGTTGTCCATGCCCTGCAGATGGGGTTGAAGGCGCTTGGCGATCAGGCCGCCGACTGACCGTAGATCGCGTCGGCCCGCTTTTCAAAGGCTTCTGCGAACATGCGGAACGCACGATCGAACATCGTGCCCATTACCGCGGCAAGTATGCGACTTTTGAATTCGTAGTCGATGAAGAAACGCACGAAACAGCCGTCGCTAGCGGGCTCGAAGCTCCAGATATTGCTCAGATATTTGAACGGCCCGTCGATATATTTCACGTCGATGGTCAGTTCCTCCGGCTTGAGCAGCACCTGCGTGGTGAAGGTTTCGCGGATCGCCTTGTAGCCGACACTCATGTCAGCCACGAGTACCGTCTTGCCGTCGCGCTCCCTGCGTGAACGTACGGTCAGGCTCTCGCACAAAGGCAGGAATTCGGGATACTTTTCCACATCGGCGACGAGAGCGAACATTTCCTCAGGCGAGTGGGCGACGCGGCGCGTTGCTTCGAATTTCGGCATGGGAACCGGGCTTACCGCGACTTCTGCAGTTGCGCATCGCGCGCGGCGCGCAGCCGGGCGAAATCCTCGCCCGCGTGATGCGACGAGCGCGTAAGCGGGCTGGATGCCATCAGCAGGAAGCCTTTCGTCTTGCCGATCGTCTCGTAAGACTTGAACTCCTCCGGTGTCACGAAACGTACGACCGGATGGTGCTTCTTCGTTGGTTGCAGGTACTGGCCTATCGTCATGAAGTCGACATTGGCCGTGCGCAGGTCGTCCATGAGCTGCAGCACCTCGTTTCGCTCCTCGCCCAGCCCCACCATGATACCGGACTTGGTGAAGATCGAAGGATCAAGTTCCTTGACCCGCTGCAGAAGCCGAATCGAATGGAAATAGCGCGCGCCCGGCCGCACGGTGAGGTATTTTGAGGGCACCGTCTCCAGATTGTGGTTGAAGACATCGGGCTTGGCCGCGACGACAATCTCGAGCGCGCCCTCCTTGCGCAGGAAATCGGGCGTAAGGATTTCGATGGTGGTCGAGGGCGTCTCGGCACGGATCGCCTGAATGACGTCGGCGAAATGCTGGGCGCCCCCATCGGGCAGGTCGTCGCGATCGACTGACGTGATGACGACGTGGGAGAGCCCCATCGTCTTGACTGCCCTTGCCACGCGTGCCGGCTCGTCGGGATCCAGCGGCAGGGGGATGCCCGTTGCCACGTTGCAGAATGCGCAGGCGCGAGTGCAGATCTCGCCCATGATCATGAAGGTAGCGTGCTTCTTGTCCCAGCACTCGCCTATATTGGGGCACCCGGCCTCCTCACAGACCGTGACGAGCTTGTTCGACTTCACGATCTCCCGCGTTTCGGCATAGCCTTTGGATACCGGCGCCTTGACGCGGATCCAATCCGGCTTGCGAAGCACGGCCTGGTCTGGCCTGTGAGCCTTTTCCGGGTGGCGGGGCCGCGGCTTGCCGGTGAGATCGAGAACGGTGACCAATGCCAGGGTACCTTTCCTACTGGAACGGGCGCTGCGCCGGCGGTTTCTGTGCGCGGCCGAACAGCCAGAGAATGATGATGGCGCCAATGACGGCTACGATGAGATTGCCGAGAAAGCCATGGTAGCTCACGCCCAGAAGGCCAGCCAATGTGCCGCCGACGAATGAGCCGGCAATGCCCACCAGAATGTTGGTCAGGAAGCCGTGATCGCGGTTCGTCGACCGTTCGGCTATCCAGCCGGCAAGGAAGCCGATCACCAGCATGCCGAGAAAGCCAACTCCCGGCATCGAAAGAATTCCCGCAGTCTGATCCATTGCCGCCTCCCGGCTAGATCACCGTTTGCACCGATATAGGCCGGAAAGACGTGATAAAACACCCCCGCCGCGGCCCGGCAGTCACGCATTCAGCGCACGGCCATAGGCATCCAGAACGCTTTCCTTCATCATCTCGGACAGGGTGGGGTGCGGGAACACCGTATGCATCAGCTCTTCCTCCGTCGTCTCGAGGTTCATTGCTACCACGAACCCCTGGATCAGTTCCGTAACCTCCGCACCGATCATGTGCGCGCCGAGCAGTTCGCCCGTCTTCCTGTCAAATATGGTCTTGATGAAGCCCTGATCCTCGCCCAGCGCAATGGCCTTGCCGTTGGCGCCGAATAGGAAGCGGCCGACACGGATGTCGCGCCCCTCGGCTTTCGCCTTCTGTTCGGTGAGCCCGACGGAGGCGACCTGCGGACTGCAGTAGGTACAGCCGGGAATTTTTCCCTTGTCGAGGGCATGCACGCCGGGCACCTCCGCAATCTTCTCAATACAGATTACGCCTTCGTGCTCGGCCTTGTGGGCAAGCATCGGCGGGCCAGCGACATCGCCAATGGCATAGATCCCGGGAACGTTGGTGCGGCCATAGCCGTCCACCACCACGCAACCGCGCTCGGTCCTGACGCCCAGCGCCTCCAACCCCAGGTTTTCGATGTTGCCCTGAACGCCAACGGCAGAGATCATGCGGTCGGCAGTAATTTTTTCCGTCGTGCCGTCCTTTTTCTCCACCGTCGCCGTTATTGAATCGGAGCCCTTTTCCACCTTGGTGACCTTGGCTTCCAGCAGGATCTTCATCCCCTGCTTCTCGAACTGTCTCTGCGCGAATTTCGAGACTTCTGCGTCCTCAACTGGCATCACCTGCGGCATGACCTCAACCACGGTCACATCGACGCCCATCGTGCGGTAGAAATAGGCAAACTCGATACCGATGGCGCCGGAGCCCACCACCAGCAGCGACTTGGGCATCTCCTTCGGCACCATGGCCTCGAAATAGGTCCAGATCAGCTTGCCGTCTGGCTCCATGCCGGGCAGCACGCGTGGCCGCGCGCCCGTGGCGACAATGATGTGCTTGGCCTTGTAGGTGCCCTCGCCTTTCGCGCCCTTGGGCACCGGCGGCTGCGGCTCCATCGGCTTCTTGGTCGTCCCGGAAACGACGACTTCCCCCGGCTTGCCGATCCTGGCCTCGCCCCAGATCACATCCACCTTGTTTTTCTTCATCAGGAAGGCAACGCCGCCATTGAGACGCTGCGACACCTTGCGCGAACGGTCCACCACCGCAGCCGTGTCGGCGGTTACCTTGCCTTCGATCTTGAGGCCGTAGGCTTGAGGATTGTCGGCATAGTGCTTGATCTCTGCGGAACGCAGCAGTGCCTTGGTGGGGATGCAGCCCCAGTTGAGGCAGATGCCGCCCAGATGCTCCCGCTCAATAATCGCGGTCTTGAAGCCTAGCTGTGCCGAGCGCACCGCGGTGACGTAGCCGCCCGGGCCGGAGCCGATGATGATGACGTCATAGTTCTCAGCCACGGCTTTTCTCCGTTCTAGAATACCAGCATCCTACGCGCGACCGGCGGCAGCGCCCCGCCGATCTTCCCTGTTTTCAGCATCGACGCGAGCACCATTGAACACGCTCCGGCTTCAGGGCGCGCCCTGGAGTGGAAAACCATGGTGCCTTCCGCCCGCATGAGCGCTAGACGAGCATTGCCAGCGGGTTCTCGACCAGCTTCTTGAAGGCGGCGAGCAGTTCGGCGCCGAGCGCCCCGTCCACCGCGCGGTGGTCGGTCGAAAGCGTCACCGACATCACCGTCGCAACCTTCACCGCGCCGTCCTTCACCACCGCCCGCGGCTCGCCCGCGCCAACCGCAAGGATCGTCGCATGCGGCGGGTTGATCACCGCAGCAAAGTCCTTCACCCCGAACATGCCCAGGTTCGACACCGCCGTCGTCCCGCCCTGGTACTCCTCCGGCTTCAGCTTGCGGTTCCGGGCACGGGCGGCAAGGTCCTTCATCTCGTTGGAGATCGCAGACAGCGACTTTTCCTCCGCCCGCCGCACGATCGGCGTGATCAGGCCGCCCGGGATCGACACCGCCACCCCGACATCGGCATGGCGATGCCGCACCATCGCTTCCTCCGTCCACGACACATTGGCCTCCGGCACCGCCTGCAGCGCCAGCGCCAGCGCCTTGATGATCATGTCGTTGACGGAAATCCTGTAGGCCGGTTCCTCGCCCGTCTCGGTCTTGCGCACGGGCGCTGCGGCATTGAGTTCAGCGCGCAGGGCCAGCAGCGCATCAAGCTCGCAGTCCACCGTAAGGTAGAAATGCGGGATCGTGGACTTGGCCTCGACCAGCCGCCGGGCGATGGTCTTGCGCATGTTGTCGTGCGGCACAAGCTCGTAGGAACCTTCCGCAAACAGCTTCAGGACCGCTTCGTCCGACATGGGCCTGGGGGGCGCCGCCCCGGCCGCCGCAGCAGCCTTCCCTTCCCCAGCCCCGCCACCGGCAAGTGCCGCCTCCACATCCGCCTTCACGACACGGCCATGCGGCCCAGAGCCGGAGAGGGTGGCGAGGTCAAGGCCCATCTCGCGGGCGATCCTTCGCGCAAGAGGAGTCGCGCGAAGCTTGCTGGACTCGTCCGACGCCACAGGCCGAACGGTCGGGAGGGCGGAACCGGTCTCTTCCGCAGCTTCGGGGGCAGCAGCGGCTTCCTGCTGTCTCGCCTGATCCACTCCTTCCCTGGCCGACGGACCCGGCAGCGCGCTGGCTGGCTCACCCTCGGCATAGATCCAGGCAACGGGAGAGCCCACCGGAATATCGACACCTTCCTTGCCGGTGATGTTGCGGATCACGCCGCTGGCCGGCGCGTCGATTTCCATCGCGGCCTTGTCGGTCTCTATCTCGAAAAGCACATCGCCCTGCCGGACCGATGCGCCCTCCTCGACGAACCAGCGGGAGATCTTGCCGGTCGCCATGTCCATGTCGACCTTGGGCAGTATCACCTCGACAGGCATCAGCGGCGGCCCCTGACCAGATCGCGTGCGGCCGCAACGATATCAGGCACCTGTGGCACCGAGGCCTTCTCCAACTCCGGATTGTAGGGGATGGGCGTCTCGGCACCGCCCAGCCGCACGATCGGCGCGTCGAGATAGTCGAAGGCTTCGCTTTCAGCGATCATGGCCGAAACTTCCGCGCCGACGCCCAATGTCTTGACCGCTTCGTAGACGCAGAGAAGCCGCGAGGTTTTCTTCACGCTTGCAATGACCGTATCCTTGTCCATCGGGCGGATCGAGCGAAGATCAATCACCTCTATGTCGATGCCCTCGCCCTCGAGCTTCGCGGCGGCCTCAAGCGCCTTGTGCACCATGATGGAGGTGGCGACGATGGTGAGGTCCCTTCCCTCCCGACGCATCTCGGCCTTGCCGATCGGCACCGTATAGTGGCCTTCGGGAACGGGCCCCTTCATCTTGTAAAGCAGCTTGTGCTCGAAGATCATCACCGGATCGGGGTCGGCCACGGCCGCCAGCAGCATGCCCTTCGCATCATGCGGCGTCGCCGGCTGGATCACCTTCAGCCCCGGCACATGGCCAAGCCAGGCCTCGAGGCTCTGGCTGTGCTGGGCTGCCGCGCCAGTGCCGGAACCTGCGGGAAAGCGCATGACCACCGGCACCGACACCTCACCGCCCAGCATGTAGCGCATCTTGGCGGCCTGGTTGACGATCTGTTCCATGGCCAGCGTGGCAAAATCGGAAAACTGGAACTCGAAGATCGGGCGCATGCCGGTCAGCGCCGCCCCGACAGCCACGCCAGCGCCGCCCAATTCCGAGATGGGCGTGTCCATCACCCGCTCCGGGCCAAAGCGTTCTACAAGGTCACCCGTTACCTGGAAGGCGCCGCCATAGACGCCAATATCCTCGCCCATGAGGAATACCCGTTCGTCGGCATCCATGGCCAGCGCCATCGCCTCCTGGATCGCCTGGGCGTAGCTCAGTTCGCGCACGGTGGCATCCATCACGCGACCTCCGTGTAAACGAAGAGTTCATGGTCGGCCGGATCGGGCATCGGGCTTTGCCTGGCAAATTCAAGCGCGTCCGCGATCTCCTTCTCCACCGTTGCCCGAACCGCCTCTATCCCAGCCTGATCGATGACGCCGAATTCGAGCAGTTCCTTCTCGAAGAGGCTGATCGGATCACGGTTGGTCATCCAGTCCTCGATCTCCTCCCTCGTGCGGTAACGGTTGCGGTCGCTCTTTGAATGCCCCCGGTAGCGGTATGTCTTGCTTTCAATGAGCGTCGGCCCCTCGCCGCGCCGCGCCCGCTCCACTGCAATGTGCGAGGCTTCGGCCACCTGGGAAAAATTGTTTCCGTCGACGATGACGCCGGGCATGGCGTAGGCGGCTGCACGATCGGCGATGTCCCGCACTGCGGTGGAACGGGCGGTCGAGGTCGACATGCCGTAGCCGTTGTTCTCGCACACGAAAATCACCGGCAGCTTCCAGATCGATGCCATGTTCAACGATTCGTGGAACGCGCCCTCATTGTTGGCTCCGTCACCGAAGAAGGAGACGACCACCTTTCCGGTCTTCATCTTCTTGGCGGAGAGGGCTGCACCCACTGCGATCGGAATGCCACCCGCAACGATGCCGTTGGCCCCGAGATTGCCTTTGGTAACGTCGGCTATGTGCATGGAACCGCCCCGGCCCTTGCAATAGCCTGTCGTCTTGCCGAAGAACTCGGCAAACATCCTCTTCACATCCGCGCCCTTGGCGATGCAGTGGCCGTGGCCGCGATGGGTGGAGGTGATCTGGTCGGCATCGGTGAGAGGCATGCAGATGCCAACCGCGCTCGCCTCCTGGCCAATGGAAAGGTGCATGGTGCCGTGCACCAGCCCGCGCATGTAGCTGTCTTCCGCCCCTTCCTCGAAGCGGCGGATCAGATACATCTTGCGCAGGACCTCGCGTAGTTGATCGGGCGAATATTGCCGGTAGGCAAATGGCAGATTCGCCCGCTCGCCCACGACCGATCCCGAGGCTCTAGCCATCATTCATTCTCCGTAGACGAGCCTGTCCTGGCGCGCGCGCAGCTCGGCAAGTTTCGAGCCGGGCTTCACAGCGGCATTGGCATAGGTGATGAGTTCGCCCTTCCTGATCGGCGCCGTTACCGAGCCCCCCTGCAGCATGCCGCAGGGAATGGCCTTCGCCGCGCGCGCTTCCGGCGCGGTCATGATCCAGGCGCGGTAGCAATATTCGCCTATGGCATCGAGCGTGTCGCCGGGCTTGAGATCCTTCTTGGCGACGGCGCAGACTTCGGCCACCGGCTTTGCCAGCGGCACCATGTCGGCCTTGCCGTGAAGCACGACGCGGGCGCAGGTGAGCGGCACCTCCAGCGAAGTCAGGTGGTAGGGCCGGTGGAAGGTGAAGTATGGGCCCTGGCCCATTTTCAGATCTTCCATACGCTCCGTAATGCGCGGATGCGACATGTCTGCGATAACGAAAACACCAGGGGCCACGCCCTTGCCGATTGAATAGTCGACCACGCCGACCTTCGACAGGACGCCTCCGTCCTTCTGCGGAATCAGCGTCTTCGACAATTCGCCGAGCGTGGCGGAGGGGCCGTGCATGCCTGGCCGGTCAGGCACCAGGCCGGTGGCGTTGGCGATGGCAGCCATCTCGACCATGGTCTTGGAGCCATCGACGAACTCGACGAGCATGCGCACGTTCATGTTCCGGCGATGCGCCTCCTCCTCATAGTCGGGCGGCGTGGCATCGACATTCAACGGATTGTTCTTGCCCTTGCCAGCGGCGACGATGGGGTGGCCCATGGCCGAGACGAACTCGATCAGTTCCATGCAGGCCGAGGGCTCATCGCCGGCGCCGAGTGAATAGGTGACGCCAAGCCTCTCGGCTTCGGCCTTGAGATAGGCGCCGATGGTGACATCGGCCTCGACATTCATCATCACCAGGTGCTTGCCATGCTCCATGGCTCTCAGGCCTATCTCGGCCCCGACTGCGGGCACGCCGGTGGCATCGATCACGACGTCGATCAGGTCGTTGCCGATGACAAGCTCGGCATCGTCCGTGACGGCAATCTTGCCGCCCTCCATCGCCTCGGTCATGGCGGAAGCGGTGGAGACTTCCTTGGCGTGCCCCTTCTCCTGATAGGCGATCTCGACGGCCTTGAGCGCATTGGGCAGCTTCAATTCCGCAATGGCGCCGACCTCGATGCCGTCCATATGGGCAACGCGCGTGACGATATCGGTACCCATCTCGCCCGATCCGATGAGGCCGATGCGGATCGGCTTGCCCGATGCCTGCCGTTCCTTCAGTTCGCGGGCAAGCCCGATGGGGGCGACATTGATACTCATGGCAGACTCCCGATTACCCTCTCCGTACTAGTGAACATATGTCTTTCAATCAATAGCAATGTTCACATCATGTCTGCGGGTGAACCTTGCCGGCTGCGCACGACCCTTGCCGCTGAAAGCGCCATCGGCTAGGACGCGGGGGCTTTGAACCTCCGCGGCGGCCGGCACGACCCAGCCACGGACACCACCTTTAACGGGCAACAACCGCATGGCCGAAAAATCGCAAAGGATGCTGGCGCGCCTGCCGCGTGGTTTCATCGACCGCGGAGCAGAGGACATTCGGGCGGTCGACAGGATGATGGCCCGGATCAA
>Ga0180220_1002847_pt1 | contig 10598 bp, 4 predicted proteins | sample eDN5th37CBELigBY_FD_151335 | JGI IMG/M metagenome (GOLD analysis project Ga0180220, IMG submission 151335) | Enriched backyard soil microbial communities from Emeryville, California, USA - eDNA 5th pass 37_C BE-Lig BY (version 2) (version 2) | ecosystem: Environmental > Terrestrial > Soil >... | reverse complement strand
AGACGAAAGCTGCGGGGATGCGCTCCCGGCTGACCGGCACGCCATACCGGAGCGTCAGCTCCCTCAGATCGGAACCCCACGACACCGTTCCGTTGACTCTCGGCGAGCGGGAGAGGAGTTCGATCCAGACGTGGCGGGCCATGTGGTCGGTCCACGCCTCGTTGCCCGGGGTGAGCAGGAGTGGATCGGCGATGCGCCAGACGGCGGCTTCGTATTCTACGCGCTCGGACGCTTCCATGCGGCGGTAGACGCTGCGTTCACCGCCCGCGAGGAGCAGCTCGATCGATTCGTATTCGGCGCGCTCTTCCGGAGTCAGCGCTTCCAGTGCGCGGACGAAGTGTTCTTCCGCCGCATCGTCTTCGCCAGTCGCCTGATGCGCGAAACCGAGCAACATGGCACTCCAGACGGAGTTGCCGGAGGCCCAGGCAAAGGTACGCGCCACGGGTATCGCTTCCGTCGCGCGGTCGTCCTCGATCAGGTATCGGATGAGCTGAGCCGCCGCCGCGGAGTCTGCGGGCGCAACGGAGACCAGGCGGCGGAACGCTTCGATCACGTCCTGCCGGGCCGCCGTTACGCGGGCGGGCTCTTCGGGAAGCTCCGGCTTGTAGCCGCGTGGCGAGAAGTTGATGCAGAAGCGCCCCACGCGTTCATCGCACTCGCCGCTGCGCGAAGCGCTGTACGTGATGGGTGCGAGCTGGCGCGACAGTCGTTCGTACTGCGTCTGCGCCCGCGTGGCATCACGCCACAGCGCCGCAAGCGAATCGGGTGATACGGCGGGCTGGACCGGACCGGCCTGGATCAGCACCGCGAAGGCGAAGGCGGCGACCATAGGCACCTCGTCCATGGAACCCTTCTTGCAGCGGCCACGCAATCTATACCGAACCAACGGGCCACGAAACGGAGCCGAAGATGAGCCGGGATCTCGCCGCCGGCGCGGCCGTACTGCAGAAGCTTCGCGAACGCATCACGTCCGGCTGTTATCTGGGTTACTGGCAGCCGGGGCAGCGACTTCCCAGCATACGGACCGTGGCCATGCGCGAGGGCGTGGACCGCAAGACTGCCGCCGCCGCCTACCGGCACCTCCAGGAAGAAGGCCGGGTCGAAGTGCACCCGCGCTCCGGCGTGTACCTCCGCGCCGCGCCACTTCCCGCGGCATCCGACCCGCTCGAGCGCCTTCACAGACAGTGGCTCGCGCACGCGTACGAAGGCGCACGCTCGCTCGGCCTCGATACCGGCAGCATCCTCCGCTTCGTCAACGCGGTTGCAGACATCGAACGCATGCGCGTGCCAGTGGTCGAGTGCGATTGGGCGCAGGCGGAGCTCGTTGCCAGAGAACTGAGGACGAGGCTCCGCGTGCGCGCATCGCCGTACCTGCTGGAAGAACTGCGCCCCGGTGATCCGGCGCTGGCCGAAGCTCCAGTCATTGTCACGACGCCGTACCACGTGGGAGAGCTGCTCCTGCTCGTTCCGGGTGCACGGGTCGTGGAAGCCACACTCGCTCCAGGTATCTTCCGTGAGCTGGCGCACCGCCTTGCTGATGGCGATGTGCTGCTGGTAACGGCGACGCGGAGCCAGCGCGAGAAACTGGCTGCCGCACTGGTTCAGCACCTCCCGATCGAGCGCCACAACCGCGTGCGTCTGGTTACTGCCGAAAACCGCGCGGAGATCGAGCCCGCGCTCCAGAGCGTGTCCAGCGTGTTCCTCTGGCCCGGAACGCCCGACTGGGTGGAATCGTCGATCCCCATGCGCCAGATGCGATTCCGCCCGTCCCAGTACCTCTCGGAGGACAGCATCACGCTGGTCCAGGCGGCCATACTCCACGCCGCGATCCGGCGAGTTCGCGCCGGTACCCGCGCGGAGCTCGTCTCGGTACGGTAAGCGCCCGCGGCGGGTGAGGGATACGTCCGCGTTTGCACTCAACCGCATCAGTACGTCCAGCGACGGCGGATCTCGGCGACGAACTGGCGCTGCGGTGCGGTGGTCGGCAGCGGCGTCGTCGAGGGCCGGAAGAGCCGTACGGCGCTGAGCGGCTCGTAACCGAGAAGCAGCGTCCATTCCGGGTCGATCTGCCATTCGAGCGAAACCGACCAGTCATCGGTGAGCACGCCCGTGCCGCCAAAGATCATCCCGAAGCCGGACTCGACTGTGATGTAGAGGTCTTCGGCGACCTGGAAGCCGAACACGAAGATCGGTGCGGTCAGCCACGGCTGCCCTCCCACGCCCGTTCGTATCTCGAACTGGTAGAGCGGAAGGCCGAGATCACGGAGAACCGCTTCCTCGAGCTGGACGGCCGCAAGCTGGGTGATCCCCCCCACGAAGATGTTCTCGAACACGCCCGCGCCGGGGAGGATTCCTCCGCCGAACTCGAACGACGGCTGGCCGAACAGGATGAAGCTCAACAGCTCGGTTTCGGGGATCTGGACGCCGTCTGCGGTGCCGAGCGAGAGGGAAGGGGAGGAGAGCGGCCCCTCGATGTGCGCGAGGATCTCCCGCCGCTCGCCTTCCGTACCCGGAACCACCCAGGATGCCGTCACGGATATGATGGGATCCGGCGGGGTTTCTCCGGGAAATCGTATGGACGCCTCGACGACGTTGAATCGGCGCACGATCGGGCCGGCTTCGAGGGTGAAAGTGCCTCGGCTCCCCTCCAGTTCACCCAGTAGGCGGGCCTGACCACCCTCGACGAAAACCGCGACTTCTCCCGAAAGCTGGATGTCCAGCTCGTCCGTGACGATCCACAGATCGTCGCCCGCGTAAACCACCAGACTGTCCACAGTGATGGCATCGAGCCACGCGACGCCCGCGGTGTCCGCCCCCGGATCGGGGAGGTTCGCCAGCGCCGCGTCGTCCAGATCGTCCTCCAGAGCATTCCCGCCGATCAGCTCCGTCACTACCAGGTCGCCGTCGTCGAGCCGAAGCTCGCCGCTGATGACCGGAGCCGTGATGGGGCCAGTCACCGAGGCCCGGCCGTACAGCTCAGCGTCGTCGCCATCCGCGAATCCGAAAGGCTCGAATCCGTCGAAGTCCATCTCGATCGACGCGATCGGCTCCGAGAGGGACGGAAATGTCACCTCGCCGGTGACGTCGACGCGTCCGCCGCTGCGCGCGTGGAGCACGCCGATCGACAGGGTCTGCCCTTCCAGGAGCAGGTCCGCCTCGATGGCCTCATATCGCTGCTCGAAGTCCGGCACCGTAACGGCTCCTCCCACCACATGGACGCGACCTTCCAGGATCGGGGCGTCGGGCGTTCCCTGCAGCGTCGCGCTCGCGCTGAGGACGCCCTCCACATCCGAGATGTCGGCGATGGTGCCTTCCAGCAGGCTCAGCGGCATGGCCTCCGCATCGACAGCGGCGCGAATCGGCGCGGAATCGATCAGCGAGGCCGTCGGCGGAATCCCTATGGTCAATGCCAGGGGAATCTCTGCCGCGGCCTCGACAGGACCGGTGCCATCCAGTTGCGCCGCCGCAACCACTGTGAGGCGACTCGAAGCGTAGTTGGCGCGGCCGCCGACACTCCGGTAGGTGACACCGTTGATGGCGCCGTTCTGTATGTCGAACTCCGCGGCGATGATCGGGTCGCTCGCCGAGCCACGCAGGCCGATCGCCGCGTACAGGAAACCGTGGATGCGTGGCGGCAAGCCGGCCAGGACGAGGATCGGAGCTACCGGGAGCGCCGCGATGTCGAGGTCCAGATCTACCCCTCCGGTAGGTTCGACGATGCCGTCGATTGCGACCCGTCCCGGCGCGTCGACCTGCTCCACCTGAAATCGACGAATTTCAACGGCGTCCGGAGACCGGCCCCAGCGCACCATGGCTGGCTGCGCAAGCGTCCAGTAGTCGCCGTCGGGTGTCCGGAGCTCGAAAGAGTGCACGGTCGCCGAATGGGTGCCGTCGGGCGCAACGGTCCCGTCTGCCTCGACGAGGAACGCCGTGCCCGCGGCGCGATCGGCGGCGATCTCGAGACTGAACGCCGGTATCTCGCGCTGGAGCCGAAGGGTGACGGTGTCCATCATTCCGAGATCGCCCGCGACGACTTCCGACGCGGCGGCAGCCACACTCACTGCCGGGACGGGTGGACCGAAACCGATGGAATATTCGGCCGAGCCCGCCGCCACACGGGTGTCTCCGAGCTGCAGTCCTTCCACCGCCGCAACGCCCGTGATCTGGACCAGAGGCGGAGCACCGGCTATCGAACCAGACGCCGCGACGCGCCCCGCCGCGCGGTCGTTCGCGACGAGCGGGAGGTACGGACCCCATGGGCGAAGGTCATCAATGGCGAGCGTGTAACGCAGCGCACCGGACGACGGATTCAACAACCCCCACGTCCCGCTGGCAGTCGCCGTGAGCGTCGACAGCGAGACCGTCGCAGTCTCGACGGCGAGTGTTCCGCCGGCGAGCATTACGCGCGCCTGCAGCGCGTCCGCCGGACCGGCCAGCCAGCCGGTGAAACGCCCGTCAAGACTCAGGGTGGCGCTCGCGGTTGCCAGGTCCAGCCCACTCCCCGCGAGCGCAAATGCGGCGTGAACGGACACCGGAGGCAGGGGTGTCGCGATGACCTCCTGTAACACGATGTCCGAGACCCGGCCGGTGAAGTCGTACGCCGGCTCGGCCCCGGTCAGGTCGAGCGTGCCCGCGATGTCGACAGTGCCTTCGGCGAGGGCGAGGCGGACGTCCAGGTCGAGCGGAGACCGCGCCGGAGGGCCGCTCAGGAGCACAATCCCCGTGACCGTACCGCGGAGCGCGAGGCCAGGAGCCAGCCGACGGAGTGCCGCGAGGGGTACGTCGTCCAGCGTCGCGCGCAGTCCGTGTACGATCGGGCCGTCGCCCGAGTAGCCGACGGTACCTGAAATGCCCACCTCGAAGGGCGCTTCGAGATCCGGAGACGTCAGTCGCGCGACGACGTCGATCTCCACCGCGTCTGCCGCCCCCTCGATGGCCCCGTAAACCGAGCCGCCGTAGGGCAGGGGGCCCGTGAAGGCTTGGATGTATTCGACGGCCAGCGGGTCCAGCAGCAGGTCGACGGCAAGGACTTCGAAAGGTCGCCCGCCGCCCAGGGCGAAACTCGCCGCACCGCGAACCTCTGACACGGGGTCGGCCGACACCGCCACGATTTCGGCGATGTCGAAAGTCGTGCGACCATCCGGTTCCGACTCCACCCGGACCGAAAAGGAAGCTTCGCCGGACTCGGGCAGCTCGGGCGCCAGGAAACGGAGATCCGCGAAGCTCACCGGAGACGCGCGCGCTCGCGCGTCGACGCCGGGGCCCGGTGCATCGAACGCCCATCTGCCCACGGCGGATTCGATGACCGAGCCACCGCTCTCGATCCGGGCGACGTCGAATGTCAGGCTGTCGTCGGGAAAGGTGAATACGCCCGTCCGCAACGTGAACTCCATCCGGATCTCGTCCGGCACCTCAACGGTCCCGGCGAGCGTGTTCACCACGACTGTCGGTTCCGGTGAGTCCGGGTCATCGACCACGACGAGGTCCACTGCCGCCTGCACGCCCGTGATGTTTACGCTGCCGCCCCCGTGGCGGATCACGACCTCGCCGTCGGTGACCTCCACACCTTCGATCCGGATCCGCGACGGGTCATCATCGTCAGGGGCTGAGGCGGGGTCCGAGACCGCGTCACCGCCGAGAAGGCGAGAGTACGCCCTGGACACCGTCCACTGCGCAGGCTCAGCCGGTGCGCGCTCGATCGTCAGCCGCGGCCTCATCACACTCACGTCTCTGGCGACGACGTCACCTGCCGCGAGGGCGCGCGCGTCCACCTCGCCGGCGACGGCGGCTACGAGGAGCACCGGATCACCGTCGGGGTCGAGCCAGACGACATCATCGCCCCGCAGCCGCACCCACGCGGCTGGCACGACAGGGGGACGGTCGGCTTCGAGCCGCCTGGAGATCCGGTGCTGGAATGCTGCGATTTCGGTTCCGGGAACGCGGTCCGGCGCTCCCCCGTTCGGGGGAGGCGGCGTGGAAAGACCCGCTGGCGGCACCGGCACGGGTTCGCCCGGATCGGCGCTCGACGCGCCACCGACCGGCGAGACAGGAGGCACCTGGAATTCGGCTCGGGGAGCCCGGCGAGCAATGGATCCGTTAGCGACGACGGAAGCCATCGTCGCGCTCGACAGCACAGCGACCGCGAGAGCAATCATCGCTGGAGAAGGTATGCGCCGCGGTCGGACGCCTCGTGTCACTAGAACGCCTGCCCGACTCCGAGATGTACCTGGAAACGGCGCAGGAGGGATGGTCGCTCCGGACGGAAATCGTCTGCCACGCGCACCAGCATCTCGCCCTCGGGACCGGGCACGTACAGCGGCCCACGCTGCGGCGGCGAGGGGTTGTAAGCGACGTCGATCCTGATCGGACCCACCGGCGTCCGGAACCGCGCGCCGAGCCCGGGCGTCACCGCCCATTCATCGCTGGTGGTGCGCGAAATCCGACCGGCCGTCACAACTCCTGCATCGACAAAGACCGCCAGCGTCATGAAGCGCCTGAGCACAGGCGACGGAGCGCGAAACTCGCCGCTGACGACGGCGATTGCGGTGCCACCCGTGGGAAAGAATCGAATCCGATCCGGCTCGATCAGGACGGTCCCGGTTTCCGGGTCTGCCTCGCCTTCCTCCGCCACGTAGACGCCCGGACCCATGGCGTTGGTTTCGAAGCCGCGGACGCTGTTCGCACCTCCCGCGTAGAACCGCTCCTGCGGGGGCAGAAACTCCTCGTCGTTCCGGTCCACCCTGGCCGTTCCGAAGAACGTGCCCAGGCGAACCCGTGCAGCCGCGACGCGCTCACGGCCAATCGGCGCGTAGCCGCTCCATTCACCGGTCGACCGCACGAATTCGGCGTCGGAACCCATCCAGTCCGGGGCCCATGTGACGGAGATCGCGTGCGTGTAGCCGTCCGTGGGGTCGAGCGGGTTGTTGGAACGGTCGCGGACCCAACCCAGCGCGATCGTGTTCAGCCAGCGGTCCCGGGCGAGCTCACCGATGTCCGAAGGATCGCAGACCACGAAGGCCAGACAGTAGACGGCGTCATTGGCGATCGTGCGGCCGTACTCCCCATGGAGCGAGCCGGTCAGGAGGTTGCGTGCGCCGAGGCGGTGGTTCAGGAGGAACCGTGCGCCAGTGCTCCGGCGCTGGAACACGTTGGGCTCCGAAACCTGCTCGCTCCACGCGCTCGCCGTGAGGTGGTTGCGCGGGGAGAGAAACCATGGTTGGGTGAGCTCCGCCGACAGCCGGTAGTCCAGCTCGTTCCGGAACGGGTCGTCCCGATAGGCTCGGCACACGCCGCCCAGGCCGAAGTCCAGTGGATCGCCGATCCCTATCTTGCTGACCCGCCCGAGCAGCTCCAGCCGTCGAGCGCCGCCCCCGAAACTCCGGCTGATCCAGCGTGTGCGCGCGCGGAAGCACTCGACAGACCCGTATCCGAGGGCCGCGTCCACTACGTGGACGGGCCCTTCGCTCACGCTCACCAGGATCGTCGCTGTGGTCGAGTCACCCGGAGAGACCTGGAGCGAGTCGGGCGCGATGTCGACCGACGCGAACTGAACGATTTCGAGGGCGTAGAGGTTGCGCTCGCTCTCGACCAGCCGGTCGAGGCGCAGGAGATCGCCGCTCTGGATCGCGAGCTGACGGAGAGTGGCGCGCCTGCCGAGCGCCCCGGCGCCGCGAACGATGATGGAGTCCACTACGACCTCGGGCCCGGGAACGGCCACGATCATGGCGTCCGCGCGCCCGGCATCGATCGAAACGTCGAAGCTGCGCAGAACTTCCGCGTAGGCGCGGCCCTCGGCCCGCAGGGCGCGCAGTATCGTGTCCGAGGCGGCGGCGAATTCTCCCAGGTCGAACCGGTCTCCGGCCTGGATCGGCAGCCGTCGCCGGAGCCGCTCCTCGTCGAGGATCCCCGCAATACCGCGGATGTCGAGCGTGGACAGACGGATTTCCGGACCGAGCGCCACGACGAATTCGACTTCGACCTCGTCGGGTGAAACCGGTTCCACGGCCGGCGCCACACGCGTGTCGAAGAAGCCGCTTCGGCGAAAGAAGAGCTCCAGGCGGCGAGCATCTTCGAGGATGACGTCCACTTCGAGATGTCGTTCCTCGCGGCCGAGCCTGCCAATGCAGATCGGGAGGCCGAGGAGGCTGCAGTGGGTGGGTTCGGTCTCGAGGATCGTCGCCAGAGTGTCGCCGCCGAACGGCTGGGGCCCGATGACGGCCACCCTTACGACTTCGCGTCCTTCGTATTGCCCGAGTCCGGGCTGCTCCCATGCTCCGGGGAACCGACCGGCGCATCCGGCGAGGGCGGTTACGGCGAGCACGGCTGTGAGCACGCTGAGCTGCCCGGCTGCCCGCCGCGGTACCGCGCCTCTCGATCCCATGGACCCACCTCCACTTCACGCGCAGGCGCCCCTCGCCGCGCTCGCGGTCCGGCGCTCGGATGCAAGGCATACGCCACCACCGGGCCCTCACCCTCGACCGGCACTGAAATTGCGCCCACCGGCGGCTGTGCGAATGGATCGATCTGCGGGTTCGTCGGAAGGGGTGGCGTGGTGGTGAAGTCGTGGGGATCGGTTCCGGCTGCAAGCGCGCTGGCGCTCCTGGTACTGACCTCCGCATGCCGCTCGAACCGACAGGAGATGGCGGAGTCCAACGCACAGCCTACCAATGAATTGACCGCTCCGACCTTTGTAGCCGTCGAAGGTGTCGCGCTGGATTCGCTGCAGGCAGCGAACGAGAGCTGGCCGGTTCACGGCGGCGCGTACAACAATCAACGATTCTCGGTTCTCGACCAGGTCAACCGAGAGAACGTCCACCAGCTCGTGCCGGTCTGGGTCTATCAGACAGGCGTAACCGAATCGTTCCAGACGACGCCGATCGTGGTCGGCAACGTCATGTACCTGACGACGGCCGAGAGTCGCGTCATCGCGCTCGACGCCACGACCGGAGAGCTGCTCTGGCGGTTCACGCCGGATCTTTCGCCGGTCTCGCTCTGCTGCGGCCCCAACAACCGTGGTGTAGCCGTCTACGGTCAGAACGTGTACGTCGCCACGCTCGACGCGAAGCTGTTTGCGCTCGATAGCCGGACTGGCGAAGTCGTTTGGGAGACGACTGTGGCGGACCCCGACGACGGCTACAGCATTACCATGGCTCCGCTCGCGTACGACGGCCGCGTCTTCGTCGGGGTGAGCGGCGGCAAGTTCGGTATCCGCGGTTTCGTAGCTGCGTACGCCGCGGACACCGGCGAGCGTGCATGGGTCTGGAATACGATCCCCGCGCCCGACGAAGCGCCGAACGGGTGGTGGGGCGACTGGCGCGATGCGGATCCCTACGGCACGACTCTGAACCGCGACGTCCTCCAGGAACGGGAGGACAGCGCGCAGTACAGCGACGCATGGCGACGTGGAGGCGGGCCGGTCTGGATGACGCCGGCATATGACCCGGTCGGGAAGACACTGTACTTCAGTGTCGGTAACCCGGCGCCCCCGTTGAACGGCCGCGTGCGCCCCGGCGACAATCTCTATACCGGTTCGATCGTCGCGCTGGACGCAGTGAGTGGTGTGTTGAAGTGGTACTTCCAGTACCTGCCGCACGACGTGTGGGACCTGGCGCCCGGGAGCGCACCGTTCCTCTTCAGCGTCGACGGCCGCCGCTTCGTCGGGCACGCCGGGAAGACCGGCTGGTTGTACGTCGTCGATGCCGAGACCGGCGAGCCGGTCCTGCGGTCAGAGAACTTCGTCCCGCAGGACGCTCTTTTCGCGCCCCCGGCCTCCGACGGCGTGCGCATCGTCCCGGGGTCGAACGGCGGCACGAGCTGGTCACCGGTCGCGTACTCCCCGAGGACGGGGTCGGCCTACGTCCCCGCGACCCACCAGCCCATGATCGTCGCGTCGGCCGCCCAGCCAAGGGGCGAACCGGGATCACTGTGGCTCGGGGGTACCTCCCGCCTGAGCCCCGATGACGAGAGCTGGGGGACCCTCTCCGCCATCGACGTCCGCACGGGCAGCATCCGGTGGCAGCGGCGAACCGCCGCGCCGCTCGTCGGTCCGGTTCTCGCCACGGCCGGCGATCTGGTTTTTGTCGGACAGGGAACCGGCACGCTCGACGCTTTCGATGCGGTCGATGGCACGCTCCTCTGGCAGTTCCGCACAGGCGCGGGTGCGCACGGTGGCCCGGTCACCTATTCGGTCAATGGCATTCAGTACGTCGCCATTGCCGCCGGCGGCGACTACCAGACCGACTCACCCCGGGGAAACGCTGTCATCGCCTTCGCGCTCGCCACATCCCCCCGCAGTATGCCCGTCCAGTACGAAACTCCGCAGTACACTCGCACGGGCGCGATCCGCTATGGAGAGGTGAGACAAATCCCTGCCGCGGAGCTCGAAAGGTTCCGCGCGTCGACGCCCGCGCCGGCCGGAACGGATTGACCGGAGCGCGGAAATCTGCTATTCTTAGAGGTTTGGCAGACACGGAATCGGTCAGGCCCGCGCTTTCCGCGTGGGTCCCGTCATGGCAAGGCGGAAACGGCGAGTATCATGGCGCGTCACGCAACCAAACGGCGAGCAAAGCAGGAAGTCGAAGGCGAGGACGCCTTCATCG
>Ga0180220_1002846_pt1 | contig 10599 bp, 11 predicted proteins | sample eDN5th37CBELigBY_FD_151335 | JGI IMG/M metagenome (GOLD analysis project Ga0180220, IMG submission 151335) | Enriched backyard soil microbial communities from Emeryville, California, USA - eDNA 5th pass 37_C BE-Lig BY (version 2) (version 2) | ecosystem: Environmental > Terrestrial > Soil >... | reverse complement strand
GCAAGATTTTGCGGCGGAGCTTCATGGCAGTCCCTCCTGCGCCTTGATCTGTGGCTTCACTCTATTATTCTTCATCATGTTGAATATTCCTTGCATGAAACGTTTTCGGGCGAAGGTCCCGCCGCAGCTCCGGCCAAGCGGCCGGCGCAAAACGGGATGCCTCAGCTTTTGACCGCGCCGGAGGTCAGGCCGGCAATGACCCAGCGGCTGAACAGCAGGAACACGATCAGCAGCGGAAGCGTCGCCGTAAAGGTCGCGGACATGATCATGCCGTAGTCGAGACCGTCGCGGTTTGAAAAAAGCTGCTGCAGCGCGATTTGAATCGTAAAATGTTCGCTGTTTTTCAGAACGACGAGCGGCCAGAAAAAATCGTTCCACACGTTCATGAAATTCAGGATGCCAAGCGTCGCCATGGCCGGCGTAATGACCGGAACGGCGATGTTCCAGAAGATCCGAAAATGGCCGCCCCCGTCGATCCGCCCCGATTCGATCAATTCGGAGTGCACCGCCGTGGCCGCATATTGCCGCATCCAGAAAATGCCGAAGGCGTTGACCATGGCCGGAACGATCAAGGCGCGGTACGTATCGATCCACTGCAGCTTCGCCATGATGATGTACGTCGGCAGGACGCTGAGCTGCGACGGCACGAACAAGGTGGCGATGACGAAATAAAAAAGCGCATTTTTGAACGGAAATTCGTATTTCGCAAAAGCATACCCGGCCAGCGTGCAGAAAAAAACGACGGATACCGTCACCATCGACGAGACGAACAGGGAATTCAGCAGCGCCTGAAAAAAGTCGGTCCGTTCCAGCACGCGTTGAAAGTTATTGAAGAATTCGCCCCCGATCGTCAAGAGAGGCGGAATGTGGAAGACCGCGCCGCGGTCGTTCGTGGCGATGACGAACATCCAGTAGAACGGGAAGATCGAGATCAAGGCCCCGACGACCAGCAGGACGTAGAATGCCGTTTTGCTTAACCATCCGGCGCCGCCGGGCGCTTTCGAGCTTTGGGTCCAACTGCTTGAACTCATGCTTTGCCACCTCCCGTGTCGCCTTCCATGCGGTTGGATACCCACATGTTGATCATGGAGAAAATGATCGTAATGATAAACAGCATTACGGCCGTCGCGGCCGCCGTGCCGAAAAAGCCGTTGCGGAACGCTTCGCTGTACAGGTACGTGACCATGGTGATGCCTTCCTCGCGCGTGGAGCCCGTTCCCGACTGTCCGAGATACACGTAAGGCTCCGTGAACAGCTGCAGCGCCCCGATGGTCGAAATGAGGGTGACGAACACGATAAACGGCTTTAACAGCGGCAGCGTAATGTACAGCAGCTGCTGGCGCCGGTTCGCGCCGTCGATGCGGGCCGCTTCATACAGGTCCAACGGAATGCTCTGCAAGCCCGACAGGAAAATGATCGCGTTGTAGCCCGTCCAGCGCCACATGACCATCGTGGAAATCGCGATCTTGACGCCCCACCAGCCGGAGTTGAACGCCATGCTTTCCACGCCCATCCCGTTCAGCAGCCAGTTGATCATGCCGTTGTTGCCGAACAGCGTGCTGAACACGAGGGTGACGGCCACGATGGACGTGATGTTCGGCATGAAAAAAAGGACGCGGAACGTTTTCTTGAACCGGGTCAGCGCCGAATTCAGCATGACCGCCAGCAGCAGGGCGATGATCAGCTGCGGAACGGTGCCCATGACGCCCATAATGAGCGTGTTCGTGAACGAAGTCCAAAACAAGGGATCGCTTGTGACCAGGTCATAATTTTTCATGCCGACATAGGTCATCGGCCCAAGCGCGTCCCATTTAAAAAAAGATAAATAGATCGTGAAAAAAATCGGGTACAAGCCGAAAATCGCAAACAAAATAAAAAAAGGCGATATAAACGTATAGGCCGTTAACCGGCTCCGCCTTTGCTCAGTCCAAAAAGACCGCTTGCCTGCCGAAACGGGCCGTGCGGCGGTGACGGGTTCTGCCATGGGGCACCTCCGGGAATTAAGAATCATCCGGACCCGCCGGGCAAGGGGTTAGCCTCCGGCCCGGCGGGTCCGAACGTATTGCTCTGGTGTTAAGCGCTAATTCAAAACGTATGATCTAGCTCCGCGCCGCGAGCGTTTTCGCTTTCTCCACCGCCGCGTCCCATTCTTTCGCGGGATCGGCTTTTTTCTCGAGCACGTTTTTGAGCGCGTCCTTGAAGAAGGTATCGGTTTGGTCATGCAAAGGCCCGTAATAGATCGGTTTGACGCGCTGCGCCGCCTTGCCGTATTCTACCGCCGTCGCCTGGCCGCCGAAGAAATCGTCCTTGAAGCCCGTAAACGCCTCGTCCGTGTACAGCGCCGGGATGGACGGCATCAGCCCTTTCGTCTTGAACGATTCCAGCTGGTTTTCCTTGCCGTCGAGCCATGCGATGAATTCGTAAGCCTCTTTCGGATGTTTGCCCTGCTTCGGCAGCGTCAGGAACGAGCCGCCCCAGTTGCCGGCGCCTTCCGGCAGCTGGGCGATCCGCCATTTGCCGGAGGAATCCGGACCGTTGCTTTTGATGTTTCCGGCCATCCAAGCCGGGCCGAGCATGACGCCGAACCCGCCGTCATTGGTTGCCTGGCCCCATTCCGGAGACCACAGCAGCGTATTGCCGATCCATCCTTCCTGAATCCCCTTGACGGTAAAGTCAAACGCCTTTTTCACCTGCGGATTTTTATCGCCGATGAAGGAGCCGTCCGCCTTGCTGAAATAAATTTCCCCGTCGGATTGGTCCCGAATGCTGTTGTAGACGAGATCCGTCAAGTCGGCAAACGGCTTGCCGGTTTTTTCCTTGAACTGCTTCGCCACGGCAGCGAATTTGTCCCATGTATCGATCGTTTGGCCGAATGCCTCCGGATCGGTCGGAAGCCCGGCCTGTTCAGCCAGGTCGGTGCGGTAGTAAACGACGGTCGGGCCGATATCGGTCGGAAGGCCGATCTGGAAGCTGCCGTCCTTGGAAGACCCCTGTTTCCATTTCCAGTCCAGATAATTGCCGGCGATATCTTTGGCTCCTAAATCGTTCAGGTTGTAAAATTTGTCCTCGGCGGTGATGAACCGCTCCATGAATCCGATTTCAAGCATAAAGATGTCGGGCGCTCCCGAGCCCGCGGACAGCGCCGTGGTCAGATTGTTGTGGTGGGCCGTCTGGTCCGACGTATTTTGGAATTTGATCGTGACGTTCGGATGTTCCTTGGTATATTCCTTGCCAAGCTCCTCGTAGTTGGTCGTTCCGAGCGACCAGAAGGTCAGCTCCACTTTTTCGCCGGAGTCCTTGTTCGTATCTTCGGTTTGCGCCGTCGCATTGTCTGTCGTCTTCTCGGGCGTCGTTTGGCTTTCTTGCGTGCCGCCATTCCCTCCGCATGCGGCGAGCGATGCCGTGAGCAGCAGCGACAGCAGCATCATCGGCCATGTTTTGCCTCGTTTCATTTCTTTTGCCCCTCTCGAAAATAGGTTTGAATGTTATCCAAGGTTTAGTCTAATCGAGGAGGCGGGAAATTTTGAGGAGACAATATTTCGATTTGAGGTTGAAATTATTACGGCACAAGCGTAAACCTTTGGCAGGCGGAGGATTTCGTTTCGTGGTGCAATATAGGCCTGATTTATAAGCTGAACCTATCCAATCTTATATTTCGAAAAATAAAACGCCGGGGATTCCCCCAGCGTCGATAGGTTTTGCGCCACCTGTTCAATTTCAAAAACGTGCAGGACCGAATGATCGGCGTTAGTCACCTGCTTGCCCGCTCCTCCTCAAAACCGTCCACGTACTCTTGATGCATATATCCCCAGCTGCACATATCTTGTAGCACCAAGCTTAACGACTTGCCGTGTTCAGATAAGGAATATTCGACCTTGGGCGGGATTTCCTGATAAATCTTCCGGGTGACAAGCTTGTCGCGTTCCAGCTCGCGAAGCTGGTTGGTCAGCATGCCTTGCGTTATGTTGGGAAGCTGCCTCCGCAATTCCCCGAACCGTTTCGTGCCCTCATGCAGCAATATGAACAAAATCAGCGGCTTCCATTTCCCGCCGATCGCATGCAATGTCGCCATGATCCCGTCCGTGCTCCCGGGGCGGCGTTCGTCCGTGCTCATGTTCTTTCGTCCCCTTTCCCTTTTCGACGCGGTTTCGGCTTTTTTCCATTTTATCAAAATGCGCCGTTTTTTTGCAGTACGCTGATTTTGCGGACATAGTACGATTTTTGATCCTACCCGGCAACCCGCGGCCGCTCAAATAGTACGGTTTATAGGACTTGGTATGAAAAAAAAGCGTACTTTTCAGAAAAACGAATTCGCACCATACTGGAGATACGTCAAACGAATGCACTTTAAACCCATGCAAGCCAAACGAAAGGATGATTCGACATGAAAACGATGATCATTGCGGCGCACCCCGATCTCGCCGTTTCCAAAGCCAATCAAGCTCTTATTCAGGCGGTAAAAGGAGATCCCGGCATTTTCGTCCGCGATCTTTACGGAGAATATCCCGACTGGAACATCGACCGCGACCGCGAGCAGCGGCTGTTAACCGAATATGACCGGATCGTGCTGCAGTTTCCTTTTTACTGGTACAGTTCGCCGCCCCTCCTCAAAAAATGGTTCGACGACGTGATGACGTCCGGTTGGGCTTACGGCCCCGGGGGAGAACATTTGAAGGGGAAAGAATTCATGGTGGCCACCACGGCAGGCGGAACGGAAAAGTCTTTTCAAGCAGGCGGCGACAACTGGTATACGATCAGCGAATTTCTGAAACCGATCCAGCGAACGGTCACCAAATGCAGCGGCAATTTTCTCCCTCCGTTCATCGTTTACGATGCCAATCAGGCGGACCCGCACCGGCTGCGGCAGGAAGCGCTGCGCTACGCGGATCACATTCGGATGCCTTCCCGCGTCCTGGTTCATTAAACTTTCATGAAGACAGACCGTATGTAGCCGCAATTTTTCTTGCAGACGTAAAGTTCGGCGTTAAAAAAACGGGCAAAGTGATATGTTCACTCTGCCCGTCTCTCTTCTATTCTTTCTCCGGTCCGTTTGCATCGGGAGCAGTTTCCCGTTTTTGCGCCCGTTCCAAATACCGGTCGTACCGGTCGTCCAGCTCGCGCGCGATGCTGCGGTATTTCAACGTTTCTTCCACGATCGGATCCATTTGCGTCTGAATCCGGATTTCATATCGGGGGGAGATCAACTCCCGTTCCTGCTCCTTGCGGTGACGCTGATCTTCCATCTCGCCTTCGGTTAGCATCTCGCTAAGCTGGCGCTCCAGTTCATGTTTTTCACTCATAGCCAAGACACTCCTCGCGATAGATTCAACACCGTGACATGGTGCTTACGATATGTGTTATCCCATATATCGGGAGATGAAACGTTCTGATGCCTCGTTTACGCGTTTTCAAGCCCGGTGGCCGCGGCGTCCTTCAAAGCCTGGACAAGCTCCGGATGCACCGCTCCGTTCGTTGCAACGATATGGCGTGTACGCAGGGAGTAGGGATTGCCCGCCGTATCGGTCATGTGCCCGCCCGACTCCGTAACCATCAGCGCCCCGGCAGCGGTATCCCAGGCGTTCAGGCCGATTTCCCAGAAACCCGTCAGACGGCCTGCGGCAACATACGCCAGATGCAGCGCGGCCGAACCGCCGGAGCGGATATTGCGGACTTTCGGAGCCAAATGCATAAGCCCCGCCATATTGACCGGAAGCGTGCTGTCGCGGCCTACGGGGAATCCCGTCGCCAGCAGGCTTTCCTCCAGTTTGGCTTCGCCGGATACCTGCATGCGTTTCCCGTGAACATAAGCACCTTTGCCCTTTTCGGCGACGAACATTTCGTCCCGCGAAGGATCGTAAATGACGCCGACGATCACCTCGCCTTGATGCGCGAGCGCAATCGATACGGAGAAAAACGGGAAGCCGTGCACGTAATTCGTCGTGCCGTCCACGGGATCCACGATCCATAAGTATTCCTCTTCCGCATACTTCTCGAGCGCTCGGGCCGAAGCCTCCGGACCGGGAGCAACGCCTTCTTCGCCGAGAATGGCATGATCCGGAAAATGGGTGAAAATCAGCTTGCGGATCATCGCTTCCGCGCCCTTATCCACTTCCGTCACCAGATCGCTGACCGCGGATTTGGTATTTAATTGTTTTACGGTGCCCAATCTGCTCTTGATCCATTCCCCCGCTTTGGAAGCGGCGTTGATCGCCACAGCGGTATAGCTTTTGCTCGTCACGACATAAGGAGTTTTTTCCTTTTGGTTCAAAGCGCTCACTCTACTTTCTGTGTTATCGTAAGTAAAACATTCATCAACCTGTTTCGATATCAAGACATGACCCGATTGTAAGCGGAATCTTTTCTTGGGATAAGGAGACGCATGTTCTACAGTATCTTCACAATTCCCCGGCCCGCAGGCCGTTTCTTGCAGCTATCATCTTCTAAAAATATACGTAATGAGAGATTTAAAGTTTCGCCCGTTTTCGAAAAGCGGAACAAAACCGTCGGCAGCCCGGAATGCTTCGCTCAAGAAGCCAAGATCCGAATCAATCGTCCATGTTCCTTTCAGCCCTGGATTTCGATGCTCGCCCCGTCCAAAATCCGAACCCCCTCCGACTCGTCACCGGCCAAACGTTCCATCAGATCAAAAAGGGCGGCATCCTTATGCTTGGCTTCGATCATGACGTCGATGGCCGGCGTACTCCCAGCGATGCGGCGCAAAAAGGCAAGCAGCGGGCCCGGATCGACCAGGTCGGCATGGCTGCGCGGATCGCTTTCGCTTTTCGGGCTGGATATATGGATTTTCGGCGGCAGCGGGTGGTTCGGATCCGCATCTTTTTGCGCCAGCGTTCCGGACCACGTTTTCAAAATATCAGGCCACAGCTCCCAGGGCTGCTCGCCGTCGTTATTGACCCACTGATGATGAATATCGAGCACCATGGGCAAGCCTGTTGCCCGGCATACCTCCAGCGTTTCGGCCGCGGTGAAGGTTTTGTCGTCGTTTTCGATCGTCAATCGCTCCCGAATTTCGGGGCGCAGCATGGCCACATGCTCTTTGAAGCGTTCGGCGGCGGACGGCTTGTCTTTGTAGGCCCCTCCGATATGAATGTTGTTTTTCGCGGTTGCGCCCAGTCCCATGGCTTTCAGCATCGCGACGTGATGCTCGAGATCCCGCACCGAATTGCGCAGTACCTCGGGCCTTGGCGTGCTGAGCACCGTAAAATGATCCGGATGAAAAGACACTCTCATCCCGTGGTCGCGGACGTATCGCCCTACTTCGCCGAAAGCGCCGTTCAGCGCCGCAAACGGGTCCCAGTCCTGCAAATCCTCATGGGTCGAAAGCGGAATCAGTTTGGAGGAAAAACGATATAACCGGATGTCATGGGCATGGTTATGCTTGAGGAGCCGCAGCGTATTGTGCAGGTTCCCTTCCGCGATCCTCTCCAGCTTGCGAATGGCCGCGTCCCGGTCATTTAGCTTGCGAAAACTCGTCATCGTCATCGTTTTGGACGGGGAAGCGTCCTGAACCACCATCGACATGGCCACATAGCCGAACCTTACGATCATATTTCCGCTCCTTAGGGTCTTAGTTGATGATTATACCTTAAGGATTATGTTCCCCAAAAAACATTTCGTAAGCCAAAGCCGTTTGAATCCGCGATTCCTCGTCATTCAGCTTGCGGATCAGCTCCATCTCGACTTCAGTCACCTCTTGCCCCTGAAAGTTGATTTCGGCGATGCAGCCCACGATTTTCACGATGGCCACCGCGACGTTGTCCGGCGTATAAGCGATCACTTTCTGCCCGGTAGGAAACACGCGGAAGCCTTGCTTCACCATTTTGCCGCGCCCGTATTCCATCAGCTCGTACAGCTCCTGTTCGCTTTTGAACTTGCATACCGAGTTGAATTCCGTTTGAAATCCCATCCCTGCACCTTCCCTTTCCCATCAATTGGCGTTCCTCATGCATAAAAGGTGCCCGGGCCTTTGACTGCGCCGGCCGGACACCTTATGAAACGTTCTTCATCTTCCAACGGCGCCCGCCGTTACTCGTTCGTGTAGCTTAGCGCCTGCTTGTTTTCGTACCGTTCGAAGGCCAGCTCGATCATCCGGTCGAGGAGCGCCTGATAACCCAGGCCCGTTTCCCGCCAAAGCAGCGGATACATGCTGTACGGCGTAAAGCCCGGCATCGTGTTGACCTCGTTGATCAAAATCGCGCCGTCCGACTTGCGCAGGAAAAAGTCGGCGCGGGTAATCCCGCTGCCCTCGATCGCCTGGAACGCGATCAGCGCGGCTTCGCGGAGACGCTCCGCCACATCCGGGTCTACCGGAGCCGGAATGATCATCTCCGATTGCCCGTCGGTGTATTTGGCCGCGTAATCGTAATAATCCGCGGAGGAAACGATTTCCCCCGGAACCGAAGCCATCGGCTCCTGGTTGCCGAGAACCGCTACTTCCACCTCGCGGGCATCGACGAATTCCTCCACGATGACCTTCAGATCGTAACGGAACGCAAGGTCGACGGCACGCTCCAGCTCCTCGCGGTTCCTCGCCTTGGAAATGCCGACGCTCGAACCGAGATTGGCCGGCTTGACGAAGCATGGGTACCCCAGATCGTCTTCGACGCCCCTGATCAGATTGAAGCTGCTTTGTTCCCATTGGTGTTTGGTGAAATGGCAAAATTTGCACTGCGGGAGGCCGGCCTGCGCAAACAGCTTTTTCATCACGACCTTATCCATGCCGGCTGCCGATGCCAGCACGCCCGCCCCGACGTACGGCATGTTCGCCATTTCGAACAGCCCCTGAATGGTGCCGTCCTCGCCGAACGTTCCGTGAAGGAGTGGAAACATCAGGTCCACGTCTGGAGTCCCTCCGTACAATCGGCTGAAAATCGCGCCGAGGGCCGCTTCGGTGCCTTCGCAGTCCTGCTCAAGCCTCAGCTTTTCCACCTTGTCTAGCGGCGCGGAAAGCACGGGCCCCTTTTTCCATTCCCCCTGCTTCGTGATGTAAAACGGAATCAGCTCGTATTTATCGTAATCAAAGGCGTTCATGACCGCAAAAGCCGTTTGCAGCGACACCTCGTGCTCGCCCGATTTGCCGCCGTATACCAGCCCTACGGTTGTTTTGTTGTTCCCCATGCCTAACCTCTCTCTTATTTACTGTATTGCAGGCTGCTCCTGCTGTCGTACCTTACCATTATAACGCTCTAGAAGTAGTCCGGGATATGCAAAAAACGGTACGCGGTATTTTCGGTCCATGCATAGGAATCCCTATAATCCCAATAACGGTGCCTGCTGCTGACCGTGTGCGCGTTGACCAGCGGCTGCCCGCCGGCGTCGAAAGCCGTGACGATCGTCGAATGCTGGAAGGAGCCGTTCCCGTCCCAGTCATAAAAAATGACGTCGCCGAGCATGAGCTGCTCCGGACGTTCCACGATTTCCCCGCGGGTTCCCCACGTGCTTGCCGCAAGGTAAGCGGACAGCGCATTGGAAACGGCCCAGCTGTAACTCCACCATTCTTTGCCGCCGACATATCCCTTGTACCACCAGCCCGTTTCTCTTCTACCAGTATAGTTGATTGGCGCACCGCCTGCAAAGAGACATTGGGAGATGTAATTGGTGCAGTCCACGTCGAAAACCGCAAACTCGGGATTATAGGAATTCCACCAGCGGTCCGCATACGCCGCCGCCTCCTCCCGGCGGTATCTGACGGACTTTCGGCCGATGCCGCCGCCCAGAATATAAGGATTCAGATAAGGCTGGGGGTTGGTGCCGTAAGGCTGGTAGCCGGACTCCTGCGGCTCGAACTGGAAGTCCAAGCCGTCTCCGGCCGGATGCTTTTCGGGCGTCAGATGCTCCACGGACACGATGACCCAATCGTCGCCGTCGCGGATCAGCGTCAGCCTTTCTCTCTGGATCATTTCCTCCGCATGGGTCACGCCGCCCTTTTCATAAAAAAGCTGCACGTGCAGCTGCACGTCGACGACCGCCTGATCGGGCGTATCCTGGATCGTCCGCAGCAGCTTGGCCCTCGTTTCGCTGCGAAGCGGCCGAGCCCCCCGCTCTTCATACCACTGCGAAAGCCGGGAGGAACGCTCCGCCTTGGCCATCAGGTAACCCGGATCGGTGACGACCTGATGCCCTTGCTGCGACCGGTAATCGATCTGCAGCTGATTATATTGATTCACATAGGTGTAGAGTGTCTGTTTCCATTCTTTCTCCATCCGCTCTATTCCCCTCTCGTTTCCGTTACTTGCAGCCGTTGTCAGCCCGGAGGGCGTGAAGCACGAAAAAGTTATGAAACGGCTTCTTAATATAACGTATATGACCCGGAACGAGCCGCTATGAACTTCAGTTGGTTCGCGGTTTATCGAAACGGCCCGGGGAAAGAATGATATTCAGCGGTTTTTCGCGGACCGATTCCCTGACGCCGCAAGGATCGAAAGGCCTCTCGGGCACTCGCTCCCCCGCCTTTCACCCATCCTTTCGTTTCATATAAATAGACGCAAAAAGTTCTTTACTCCCCGGCTTGTAAACGGTATACTAAAAGCAAACCTCACTATTTTGAAATTATGTTTCATCTAGTGAAACAGGAACGGCAAA
>Ga0180220_1002844_pt1 | contig 10600 bp, 9 predicted proteins | sample eDN5th37CBELigBY_FD_151335 | JGI IMG/M metagenome (GOLD analysis project Ga0180220, IMG submission 151335) | Enriched backyard soil microbial communities from Emeryville, California, USA - eDNA 5th pass 37_C BE-Lig BY (version 2) (version 2) | ecosystem: Environmental > Terrestrial > Soil >... | reverse complement strand
ATCGCGAGACTGCGGTCTGCATCGCGGCGAGCCTGCTCCAGGCGGTTCGAGGCGAGATAGAGCGCGGCGCGCTGCTGCAAGGCCTCCGCATCATCGGGGTTGATCTGCAATGCGGCGTCGTAATCGGCGAGCGCTGCCACCGAGTCACCCTTGCGCTGATGGAGCGCGCCACGTGCGCGGAGACCGGCAGCCTCGTCGGGCCGCAACGCGAGCGTGCTGGTGACGTCGGCGATTGCGCGGTCGAAATCTCCCTGGCGTGCCCGCGCCTGGGCTCTCAGCGCGATCGCCTCGTGATTGCGCGGATCGAGGCGTATCGCCTGATCGAGATCTTCGATTGCGCGGGCATCGTCGCCCCGCTGGAAATGCGTTGCCGCACGGTTCGCATAGGCCATGACGAGGACATCGCGGGAGACGCGGCGCTCCTCGATCACGCGCGTGCACGCCGCGACGGCGGCGTCGCTCGCCGTACCCGTACAGCCGGCCATCTCGGGCGGCAGCGGCTGCGCGGTCGCAGGCGTAGGTACGGGAGCAGGCGGGCTTCCCTGCTGCGCCGGTTGTTGGACCGGCGGCTGTGCTTGTGGCGGATTGTTCGCAGCCGCAGGCTGAGCCGGGCGCTGGTTTGCCGTCGTCCCCGACGGCGGCGAAGCCGATGCGGGTCGCTGTGGCGCGGGAGCAGGAGTTGCGGTCTGGGGCGTGGGCTGCACCGGCCGCTGCCGAGTAGCTGGCCTCGTCTGCCCGGTCTGGGCGGCGGGCGGCTGGACCGGTGCGGGTGCAGACGGCGCGGCGGCCGGCGGGGCGCTGGTATTGCTCGAGGCCTGGGCGGGCGCGATCGGCGCCGGATTATCCTGGCTGAGGTTGCGGCGGGGCCGAGCCGGTTGCGTCGTCTGGGGCTGTGCCTGGACCACCTGGGTCCGCGGCGCCGGCCCCGTCCCTGCCCCGTTGCGGGACGGCGCGCTTTGCCCATATGCGACGCCAGTGACTGCGGCAGAGGCGAGGAGCAGCGAAACTGTCAGTGGTGCGCGCATCTCAAGTCTCGATGATCGTGATGAATAGGACGCTCAAACTAGGGCAGAGGCAAGCAGGGTGCCATATTATCCCATGTATGCGAGATCGGGCCGACCACGTTGGCGGCCCGATCACTTTTTGGTTTAGGCCGCGCATTTACCAGCGGTACGAGCGGTAGTAGTGGCGGTGAGAGTAGTGGTGGGGGCGGTGCACCGGCTCTTCACAGATCTCCTCCGCCCGAGCGCGACGCACCACTTGCACGCTGGTTCGCTGGACAGTCGCGGCAGCGGCAGTCGGCTCGTTCGACGCGGTCGCGTCGGCTACCGGCATGATCGGCGCGCCAACCGAGGCGAGCATCTCTGCAGGTGGTGTACCGGCATCCGCCGTCGTCGTTGCATTGCCTGCGGTCGGCTCGATGGGCTGGCCGATCACAGCCGTATCGGTCGGCGCCGGCGCAGCACTCTGCGGCGTGCCGGTCGACGAGGGTGTTCCTGCCGATGCCGTCGCGATAGCTCCCGTCGTTGCGACCGTTCCCACGGCAGCCGTGGTCGTGGCCGTTGGGATCACCGGCGCCGCGATCGGAGGCCTGACCGACGTGCCGATCGGCGGCTGGGCCGAGCGCTGCGACGCGCCCGATGGCGGCGGCTGCACACTTGGCAGGCTGCGCGGGCCGAGGCTTCCGGCCTGATTGCCCGGCGCCGGGGGCTGCACACCGAACGACCGGCGGACGCCGCTGCTTCCAGCCTGGTTGCCGGGTGCCGGAGGCTGGACGCCGAAGCTCCTGCGATTGCCGCCGTTGCCGAGATTGCCGACCTGCGTGCCCGGCGCCGGAGGCTGGACGCGGAACCGCCGATTGTTGCCGATGCCGGCCTGGCTGCCCGGAGACGGCGGCTGTACCGATCGGAAACGCCGGTTGCCCTCGCTCCCGAACCCAGAGTTGCCGAAGCGCCGGCTTTCGAAGCTGCGGCTCTGGCCTTGGAACGACCTCTGCGAGAACGATCGCTGCGGGATTGACCGTTGCGAGAACGACCGCTGGGAAAACCCGCCGTTGGACGGGCTGCTGAAACCGCGCTGGCCGCCCCGGTTGAAGGTCTGGGCATCGCTCGGCGTGGCAAGCATCATGAGGATGAGGGCGGTTGCGGAGATGGCGAGTTTGCTGGACATGCTCGGCTCCTGTCTCGTGTGTGGGCGGCGCCCGGCATTGTTTGAATTCGCTACGTCTCGAATTTGCCTGTACGATGTTCAAAATGCAAGCGCAAAGCTCGCCACGGAAGATCACAAGCATGTGAGACGTCGACTGGAAATCGCGGCCGGCCCGTTCTTGGCGGCTGAGGCAGCACGCACACATGCACCGAGCCCAGGGCCTGTTCCAAGATCGCGATAAAATTCAATCTGATGGCAGGAGCTGCCGCCCGCGATTGATCCGCGGCGCCACACGCTCACAAAATGAAAAAGCCCGGACGTGCGCCGGGCTTTGTAGATGTCGGATAGGCAGGTCGAACAGGCAGCAGCGCCTTAGCGGCTTGCGCCACCGCCGAAACCTGCACCCTGGGGCGCCGTCTTCGCGGGCTTGCCCGGCAGAAGTCCTTCGCGCTGAGCGCGCTTGCGGGCGAGCTTGCGCGCACGCCGCACGGCCTCGGCCTTCTCACGCACCCGGCGCTCGGAGGGCTTCTCGTAATAGTTGCGAAGCTTCATCTCGCGGAAAATGCCCTCGCGCTGCATCTTCTTCTTGAGCGCTTTGAGGGCCTGATCGACGTTGTTGTCTCGAACGAGTACTTGCAAGCGAGTGCCTTCCTCATCAGTGAGGCCAAATCCGGTTGGCCGATCCTAATCTTTGATCCATGGTCTTCGTTTGGCGCAAACACAAATAACCGGCAGAGCCGGTAACGCAGACCATTCTTTCATTGTTTCTAGCAAAGTGCGGTTGGGGTGTCCACTGCCGTCGCGAGCAATCGCAAACCGGGAAGGTCCCGTCCATGCCCGCCCCCGCCTACTTGGCAGTTTCCAGCTTGACGCGGCAGGGCGTCGCCGATGCAACGCAGGCGATGCGCTTTTTTTGCCGATGGCAGGCATAGCTCGCATCACGCGCCCTCAGCCAGGCTGCGAAATCCCTTCCCAGCCGCCTCCCGCCGCGGACCTTCTTGATCCAGGCCGATCGCGCTCGGCTCTTCGCCGTCGCCTCCAGCAGCGCATAGCCGCCCTTCGCACGGACCGGCTTCGAATGGCACTCCTGGCCCCACGCCATGGACGGGCCCGGAACCAAAAGCATGAGCCCGATGATGAAGACTGCCGGCAAACGCATGATGCGATCCCCCGCGTTCCGACGCAGCACCGCTTCGCACGCAATGAAATCGAACCGCTGCCCACGACGATCGAGGCGAGGGGTGCTCTCGCCCTCTATCGTGCCATCAGCATCGGCAGCGTACTGTTGGCAAGCAGGTGACTGGTCGCGCCGCCGAAGATCATCTGCCGCAGCCGGCTCTGCGTATAGGCGCCTTTGATGATGAGGTCGGCACCGATCTTCTGCGCCTCTGCGAGCAGCACCTCGCCCGGCTTGCGTCCCTCGTTGCCGATGCTGATCTCCCTGGCGTTGACGCCGTTCGCGGCGAGCCAGTTCTGTGCTTCCTGCCCCGACGGGCCCGCGACGACGAGACCTTCGATGGTCAGGATCGTAACGGTCTTGGCCTGCTTGAGCAGCGGCATGGCGGACGCGGTCGCATGCGCCTGCTCCGTGCTGCAGTTCCAGGAGACAAGGATATTCTCGCCCATCGTGGCCGGCGGCTCGGGCGGTGCCACCAGGATCGGCTGGCCGCTTTCGAACAGCGCGCTTTCAAGCGTTGTCATGCGGGGACCGCGGCCGTTGGAAGCTGGCCGGCCGACGACAGTGGCATCGAAGACGCGCGCCAGGCTTCCAAGCTCGGCATCATCGACGGACGGGCCGGCGCGCCAGCGATAGCGGACCCCAGGCATATCCTTGAAATGGCTTTCGAAACGCGAACGGACCTTGCCGACGAACTCGGCGTCGTTCCAGTCCGCGGGAGGAAACGTCACTGCCACGATCGGATCCGGAGCGACGATTTCGACGTGAACGGGCCGCAAGGCGGCTCCCTCGAGAATCGAATCGAAGCGCTTTGCCAGGAGGGCCGCGCACGCCAGCACGGACGGCATCGCGTCACTCTGGTCGACAGGTACCAGGATGGATTTCATAACGGTTATCCCCTCGTTGCGACGGACTGCAATCTTGGCCGATTCCGGCTCGTAAACGCACGTTAACACGGTTCGGTGGCATCCGAAGCCTTCTGACGACCGAATGGTGGTGCAATTTTGCGCGCCGCAGGGGACCGCCTCAGAACCGGACAGTCACCCCGGCGGAGGCGTAGCCGCTGCCGATCCGCTCATGGTCGCCATCGACGCCCGCCGAAATCGAGATTTCACCGCCAGACCAGTCGTAGCGGCCGAAGATCCCGGAGCGCGCTCCCTCGTGAGCGAGATTGCCGAAGGCTGCACTTTCCAGGCCGGCCGACCATCCCCTGCCGACGAAGTATCCCAGGCGAATGCGGCCGCCAAAGACTTCGAACGGCTCGCTCCAGTTGGCATCGACCTGGAAAAAACCCCAGTCGGCAAGGCGCGTCCAGGTCTCCAAAACCACCTTCAGGCCGCGCTTCCTGCCCTGGATAGCGTTCTCGCTATCGGCATCGAGGGGCGTGTCCGGCCCAGGCGAAAGACGATGGTGTTCCTCCGTTTGCCCAGTGAAGGCCTTTATCGTCGTCGCTCCGAAACTCCATTGGTAGCCAACCAGAATATCGGCCCACGTCTGCTCGCCGAAGAACTCGGTCCATAGATGACGATGGCTCGCCTCGTCGAAGAAGGGCCGGGTGTAGCGATAGCGTCCGAAACCGCCTCCGATGCGCAGCCGATAGCCGTTCTCGCGATTGTCGCCGAGGATGGCGGCGGTCAACCCGCTGTAGGTCGACCACGACGAGGCTTGGCCGTCGGCGCCGGCCGAGAGTTCGAACATCTGGCGGGTCGACGGCAGCACAGCAGGCGGGCCGGCTGACACGGTCTGCGCGCATACACCCGTCACACCCTCAGCAAGGCACAAAACCGCGAGCGCAAGCAGACACTTCCGCAAAGCAGCGAAACACCAAACACGCGACACAATACTCACCCGAGACGCTAGATGGAGCCTCGGACCTCGAAGAAAAGGTCCCCGTGAGCATTATTGGTAGCGACGCATGTGGTATCAAACAACCGAGAATTGGATTTTCGGTGCCTGCGGAGGGTGCCTGTGGACAACGGCCCGGAAATCAGGCCGCGCCTCGCCTGACGCTGCGCCAGGCACCGACGTCCGGCCTCGGCAGGCCCAGGTTCTCGCGCAAATTGGTGCCACGGTACTCCTTCTGGAAGAGACCGCGCCGCTGCAGCTCGGGCACGACGAACCTGACGAAATCCTCGTAGGTTCCGGGCACCGTGGTCGCACCGATGACGAAGCCGTCGCAGGTCGGCGCGGTAAAGTATTCCTCGAACTTGTCGGCGACCTCCTTCGCCGTGCCAACCCATGGGTTCGACAGCCGCCCGCGTCCCGTGACCTCGATGAAGTCACGGATGGTGGGGCTGCGCCCCCCGGTTGCAGCCATCACGCGATCGCGCATGGTCTGGAGTCCCGAGATGCTGTTCAGTTCCGCTTCTGTGAAAGGCTCGTCGAGAGGCTTCGAGCCGAAATCGAAGTTCATGGCCTCGGTGAGAAGCAGCAGGCTGTCGATCTCCTTCGGCAAGGTCTCGAGAAGGGCGCGCTTGTCCTCGGCCTCCGCGCGGGTCTCGGCAACGATCGGGTAGACGAGCGCGGCGACCTTCATGCTGTCAGGGTCGCGGCCGGTCGCGGCGCACGATGCCTTGAGATCGGCATAGGCCTTCTTTCCGGCCTCGACGCCGAGATTGTAGACGAAGATCAGCTCGCCCCATTCCGCGGCGAAGCGCTTGCCTCGACCCGATTGCCCCGCCTGGATGAGCACGGGATGCCCCTGCGCGGATCGGGGAACCGTGAACGGGCCGCGCGAGGAGAAATACCTGCCCTTGTGATCCAGGCGCCGGACCTTCTCCGGGTGGGCAAAGAAGTTGTTGGCCTTGTCGATCACGAGGGCGTCGTCCTCCCAGGTGTCCCAGTGCCCCATGACCACCTCCAGGAACTCGTCGGCGCGCTCGTAGCGATCGTCGTGGGCGAGCAGGGCGTCGTGCCCCATGTTGCGCGCCTCGGCGTCGTTCAGCGAGGTGACGATGTTCCATGCAGCGCGCCCCCCGGTGAGCTGGTCGAGCGTCGCGAAGGCGCGTGCGACGTGGAAAGGCTCGTAGTAGGTGGTCGAGTAGGTGACGCCCAGGCCCAGCCTCTCGGTCGCCATGCCGATCGCCGTCATGCACGTAAAGGCGTCCATCTTGACGCACCTGACGCCGTTGGCCACCGCGTCCTCGTACCTGCCGGACTGGAACTCGGGCATCGAGAGGCGGTCGTCGAAGAAGGCCAGATGAAACTTGCCGGCTTCGAGGGTGCGCCCGATGTGCCGGTAGAAGTCCGCCGTCATAAAATCGGTGCGGCTTTTCGGATGACGCCAGGACGCGGAGAAATTCGAGCAGTTCTGTGCCTGCAGGAAACCAACCAGCACCATTTCACGCATCTTCCGCTCTCCGTGATTTCCGGGCAGCATGAGGCTGGCTTCCGGGGCTCGTGCGGGTATATGTCCGGACTTGATCACTCGTGAAGTGTGCCACTGGGCCGCAAGGCCGCCAATCGAAAGTGATGTCGCCCCTCCCATGATGCCCTATTTCGAGATCCACGAGGGGGACACTGGCCCCCACATGCTGATGGTGCACGGCTTCCTTTCGAGCCGTTCGCAGTGGCGCATAAACCTGCCGGCGCTGAAGCGGGTGTCGCATCCCGTGCTGCTCGAGCTTCTCGGGCACGGACGCTCACCTGCGCCCGAGTCCGCCGAGCCCTACGCGGTGGCTTCCTATATCGACGCCTTCGAGCGCATTCGCACCGAGCTCGGCGCCGAGCGCTGGATGGTGTGCGGCCAATCGTTCGGAGCAGGCCTCGCGATCCAGTACGCGCTGGAGCATCCGGAGCGCGTGATGGGCCTCGTTTTCACGAACTCGATCTCCGCGCTGTCGCCCAAGGACGATCCGGAGCGCGCGCAGGCGCAGGCCGAGCGCGCACGCTCCATCGAACAGGGCGGGCGCCAGGCGCTGGAGGCGCTGCGCATTCACCCCCGCCACGCCAAACGGTTCCCGGAGGCGATCAAGGCGGAGATGGTGGCCGATGCGGAAAGGATCGCGCCGGAAGGCATTCTGCGTTCGATCTCGCTCACCTCGCCGGACCTGTCGATCGCGCACCGGCTCGGCGAGGTGACAGTGCCCGCCATGCTCGTCAACGGCACCTGGGAGAAGCGCTTCCAGCCCATGCGGGCCAAGGTCGCCGCCGAGATGCCCGGCGTCCGCATCGTCGATCTTGAGGGCGGGCATTCGATCAACATCGAGGCAGCCGAGGGCTTCGACCGCGCAGTCACCGCGTTCATTGCCGACGTCGCAACGCCGCGGGTGGACGAGACGGTCGCCGTCGAGATGGAGCGGAACCCCGGCGAATGAGGGCAAGCCAGGGTCCCGCCACGCGCCCGAATGACAGACGCACGCGATGTATGGCCTCGCAAAAGCGGGAATGCGAAGCTTGCATCGCTTGGTCAGGATAAGGCGCAATCGAGCCTAAGCGAAAGCCGGATTCGCATCAAGTGCGGTGGATTTGAAGTTCGGGGAGTCACTTGCAGCAAGTTCACAAGCGAACTTCAAATCCAAAACCACACTAGAAACATCAGGTTGCGAGTGTCCTGATCGTTTCCGAAGCTCGTTCGGAGCCTGCTGCAGAAAGCGACAACTCGGCTTTGCTTTCAGCGCCGAGGCCGAAAGCGGCGCTGCGGAGGGAAATTCTCCTCGTCACCGGCCTTTCCTGCCGGTTCGGCCCGGCGCTCGGCCGGCGCCGTCTGCGCGACGGGAGCGCCGATCGGTTCCGTGCATTCGGTCAACCAGACATCGAAGACCGGGTGCTCCAGCGCATGCAGGCCCGGGCTCTCCGCAAACATCCAGCCGGTGAAGGCGCGCTTCTGCTTGCCGTCGAGCAGAACCTCGTCGATCTCGACGAAGGTGCTCGTCTTCGGCGGCTCGGTCGGCGGGCGCGAGTAGCACACGCGCGGCGTGATCTTCAAGGCACCGAAGCGGACCGTTTCGCCGAGCCGCGCCTCGAGCCGCGAGATGCGCGCCGTCACCTTGTCGAGTGCCGCGAAGACGGCTTTGCGGTTCCCGATGCGCTGTGACTCGGCTGCGCTGGCGGCAGGAGCATGGAACGCGACGAGACCAAATGCGATCAGACAGGCCGATCGCGTCGACGCCGACAAGACCCTCGCCGGAATGCTTCGTGCCGACCCTCGTAGCCAATGGCGCATGCCTGGAAGCGACGCTCCTTCTAGAGTCTCATCGAATCGCCTCGCACGGGCCCGCATCGCCACTGTGGCCGCCCGAGGCAGCCGCACTCTCCTATACGAGTTGGGCGCCAGCGTGATCGGCGATACGGCGCTTCGTCATTCCGGAGTCCACGCGGAATAGTCACCCGTTGCGTGTGGACGCTTGCCGGCCGCGAGAATCGACCCCGACGGCCGGTAGGCCTCGGACGTCCCCGTCATGTTGGGGCGATGGGGCTTCTGCCACGGACGCGGCTTGTAGCTCTCCTCGGTCGGTGGCGTGTCGACCGTATAATGCATCCACCCGTGCCAATCGGGCGAGATCTTCGATGCCTCGGCGCCATTGGCGTAGATGACCCAGCGGCGTGGCTTGCCAAGCGGGCCGACCCCGGATTTCTGGACATAGTAGCGATTGCCCATCTCGTCGGTGCCGACATGCTTGCCGCGTCGCCACGTCGTCAGGCGCAGCGACCACGTGTTGCCGCCCCACCAACTGAAGATCTCGCTGAAGATGCCCATCGCCCTGCCCGTGGCCTCCGCCCGGCCCGCTCTGCGAACCGTCCTCGATCACGGCATATGGCATTCTCGTCGCCGGATTGTCCAGCCGGAGGCGTGCCGCCGGGAAGTGTCGGCAAGCCCCATCGGCGACGGTACTGCTGCGGTCGACTCGAGCCCCTGATGCAAGTTGGCAACGGTTGGTGACACACCTTGAACGCGGCCTGATGCCGAGAATTATTGCAAGACGTTCAGGAGACGAGTTTTCCACGCCGTCCCGAACGAGCGAAGGCTGCCGGAACCCGCTAAATATGCCGCTTACCGCGCAAGTCATCCACCGCTCGTCCCCGCGAGAAAGCTGTCATCTACATCTAGTGGCTCAGTCGCACTAGCAACCCCAAGGGCTCGTGACGAAGGGCACGAATCGTCATAATTTGGCTCGTGTTCGGCGGGCCCCTCCCGGGATGCCGCGCCTGTGTGAAAACCTCAAATATGCCCGCATTCGCGGACGCGTGGGAAAACCGGTCGCAGGAGTGGAGACGACCGGAAAGTCGACGTGCGTCCGGTCTGCATCGCAGGGCTGTTGCCCAGTTGCATAGAGTATACGGTCACCGCAGCGCTACAGCGGCATCGTCGAACAGATCGCACGTTCGATCGAACGTGCGGCGAGCAGAAACCAAAAAGAATGCCGACGGCTCGCTGCCGTTCTGGAACCTGGTCTGAAGTAACTGAACACTGCGGGTCGCTCGAGGGAAAGAGCGGTCCATGAAGATTACGCGGCGGTTCACCGAAGCCGGCAAGTCACCTTATGCGGCGATCAAGTTTCGTCGTGCGACGTCCGAGATCCGTAACCCGGACGGTTCTGTGGTGTTCCGGCTCGAGGGCTTCGAGGTGCCCGAGCACTGGAGCCAGGTTGCCGCCGACATCCTGGCGCAGAAATATTTCCGCAAGGCCGGCGTGCCCCTCCGCCTGAAGCGCGTCGAGGAGACCCAGGTCCCCTCGTGGCTCTGGCGCTCCGTGCCCGACCAGGCTGCCATGGAAGGGCTTCCCGCCAAGGAGCGGACCGGCGGCGAGAGCGATGCGCGCCAGGTCTTCGACCGCCTGGCCGGCACCTGGACCTACTGGGGCTGGAAAGGCGGCTACTTCTCGACCGAGGAGGACGCCCGCGCCTTCTTCGACGAGCACTGCTACATGCTCGCCATGCAGATGGGCGCGCCGAACTCGCCGCAGTGGTTCAACACCGGCCTGCACTGGGCCTACGGCATCGATGGTCCGGGACAGGGGCACTACTACGTCGACTATCGCACAGGCGAGCTGACGCGCTCCGAATCGGCCTACGAGCATCCGCAGCCGCATGCCTGCTTCATTCAGTCGGTCGACGACGACCTCGTCAACGAGAACGGCATCATGGATCTCTGGGTCCGCGAGGCACGCCTTTTCAAGTACGGCTCCGGCACCGGCTCCAACTTCTCGCGGCTGCGCGCCGAGAACGAGAAGCTCTCCGGCGGCGGGCGCTCCTCGGGGTTGATGAGCTTCCTCAAGATCGGTGACCGCGCGGCCGGCGCCATCAAGTCCGGCGGCACGACGCGCCGGGCCGCCAA
>Ga0180220_1002843_pt1 | contig 10602 bp, 9 predicted proteins | sample eDN5th37CBELigBY_FD_151335 | JGI IMG/M metagenome (GOLD analysis project Ga0180220, IMG submission 151335) | Enriched backyard soil microbial communities from Emeryville, California, USA - eDNA 5th pass 37_C BE-Lig BY (version 2) (version 2) | ecosystem: Environmental > Terrestrial > Soil >... | reverse complement strand
TTCTTTTGAAAAGGGGATCGTGGTTATTCCTTCTTATTTAGCGAAGGGTGTTGAGTTTGATGCCGTGATCATCTATAACGCTTCTGCCATGCAGTATGCCAGGGAGAGTGAACGAAAGCTCCTTTATACTGCCTGCACCCGTGCTATGCACGAGCTTCATATTTTTTCTGTCGGCCAATTAACCACGTTGATTCCTACAGAGGCTGTTGGTACCCTTTTGATTGAAGGATGAATGCAAGTTCGAAAATGAGGAGGATTATATGGAACAAAAAAGCCTGACTGCGCTTGTAAGTGCATTTTCACGAGCCTATCATTCGGGGCAATACACAGAGAAAATCTTTGATGACCATTTAGCAAAGAAGATAGTTACAGCGGACGAATACAAGGAAATAGCAAGCAATATGTCAAAGGGAATCGGTTTTTTTAATCCATCATTTCTGGGGACACCAGACGAAGCTTTGCAATGGATTGTTAATCAACAGTTATCCCCATCCCCGCTTGGAAGGGCCGCATTTGCAGAAAAATCACTAGAAAATGCTGCGCGATTTGGGGCGAGGCAGTATCTCATATTGGCTGCTGGATATGATACATTCGCCTATCGTCAACCGGACTGGGCTTCAAATATAGAAATCTTTGAAATTGACCACCCGGTGATGAGTATAGACAAACAACAACGTATTCAAAGGTTCATCACGCATAAACCTGAAAATCTCCACTTTGTTGCAGCGGATTTTACGGAACACAACTTGGAGAGTGCTCTGCTTAGTAATAAAAGTTTTGATCAAAATAAAATCAGTTTTTGCAGCTTGCTTGGAATAAGTTACTATTTGCCTCAACAGGTTTTTATTGAAATGATAAACACCATTTCAAGGATTGTACCAAAAGGCAGCAGTATCGTTTTTGACTATCCCGATGAATACACATATACCGATAAAGCAGGGGAACGAGTCAAAAAGCAAAGGGCAATGGTTAGCGTAGCAAACGAAAAAATGCTTGCAAGCTATTCCTATACAGAAATGGAAAAACTCTTGGCTAATCATAACTTTCTCATATATGAACATTTAACACCGGATGAAATATCAGAGCAGTATTTCAAGAAATATAACCAGGCAAACCCGAAACATTCAATGACCGCCTTTGATCATGTGAATTATTGTTTGGCTGTGAAGTATTAAAAAGATTTGGTTTCACCGGGCTTTAAAATAAAAAGGGATGGTGGAATACACGCTCAGCTCAGCGGGTTTTGGTAATTGTGCCAATTCTTTATACCAAAGCTGATCACTACCAATTTCCTCTCCCATTAGGTTGCTATCTACCGAGGATTATGCGACAAACCACCCTTCAAGAAGATTTTAAGGGGGGAGAGGATTCTAAATGATAGATTATATCGAAAGTATTTTTTGGGAATATTCAGTATATATTACAATGAAGGATTTTGGTATTTGCAAATATCTTTTTGGCCAAGTACAGCCCCAGTTCCACTCAAACTCCCCTTTTCTACTGAATAATGGTATGGATCATTACAAAAAGATAGTATATCATTATTCAAATAGAGGGAGATTGATAGAGATGAATAGAGGTATTGCACTACTTATTATGGCAACAGTTTTTTGGGGTGGAAATTATATTTGTGGGCGTTATTTGGCACCGGCACTACCTGCTACATTGCTCAATACCGTTCGCTGGGGGATATCTACTGTTATTCTTGTTGGAATTTTATCCTTCAATAAAAAGAGCTTGCCCCTCCTTTCCAAGTGGAGGGAATTTTTGATTCTTGGTTTCTTTGGGGTTTTTGCCTTCTCCACATTAAATTACATGGGATTAAAAAATATCAGTGCGTCACAGGCAGGGATGATCTCAGCCGGGATTCCTGTTGCGATCCTCATGTTTACCCCTTTTGTTCTCAAAGAAAAGGTCAAGTTACGTGCTTGGATTGGCACAGTGGTCTCAGTAGTTGGGGTTATTCTATTATTTAAGGGAAAACATACAGCATCTTCTCAAGCCTCTATCATCGGTGAGATGGAAATCATTCTATCTTGTTTAGCTTGGGGACTATACACTGTCCTTGGAAAACGTTATGGCAAAGAGTTGGATCCGTTAACCATGACAGCAGGGGCTGCTTTCTATGGCACTTTGCTCAGTGCGGTGAGTTGCATTGGAACGGTAAAGCTTGACATGATTCATATGACCGGAACTACTTGGTTATGTATTATCTATGTCAGTACATTTGCATCTGTCGGTGCCTATTTTGCCTGGAATGCCGGTGTGAAAATAGTCGGTGCGGGCCGGGCAGCCCCTTACATTAATTTTCTCCCTGTGTGGACCGTGATCTTCGGTGTGATCTTGCTCCACGAGCAAATTTCATGGATGTCACTTATTGGGGGAGTCGTGACCATTCTAGGTGCAGTTCTAGCAAGTATCACGGGTCAAAGTAAGCAAAATACGGTTCAGCGTCTAAAGTCACAAGTATAGCTAAAGAAAATCTCCACAGCTTTGTGGGGGTTTTTTGTCTTTCTTGCCGTCATTCGATTATAAAAAATATATTGAAATCTAGAAAATTGTATGAGAAAATCAAGGTATCATGGTCAGACCATCATACCCTGGTGGTTGGCTAATCATTTGGTAAGTAGATGAGGGGGAACCGGAATGTCTTTTAAAGTTGTGATGCCAGATACTATTTTCCCAGATTATTCTATTGAAAGTGATGTTTTAAGAAGAGAGCTTGGGATCGATCTTGTTACCGGTCATGGTCCAGAGGCTTCTGCGCTTATTGAAGCGTGTAAAGACGCGGATGCAATTGTTACGGTGTATGGAGATTTCAATCGAGATGTAATTGAACAGCTGGAAAAGTGTAAAATTATTGTTCGAACAGGAATTGGTGTAAATAATATTGATATTGAGGCGGCTACGGAAAAAGGAATTTATGTGGTTAACGTGCCGGATTATTGCTGGGATGAAGTTTCAGACCATGCGATCTCCATGGCTTTTGCCTTACTTCGTCAGCTGCATGTGTACGATCAGAAAATGAAATCAGGCACTTGGGACGTTCACGCAAAGCAAAATCGAATCCTTCGCTTCAATACTTTAACATTTGGTTTGATCGGATTTGGGAATATTCCAAGGGTCGTTGCCCAAAAATTGAAGCCGTTTGGGTTCACCATTAACGTCTATGACCCATTTGTCAAGGAAGAGGATGCGAAACAATTTGGTGTAAACCTAGTGGATTTAGAAACACTATTAAAGACTTCCGACGTTGTATCCGTTCACGCACCTTTGATCAAAGCGACCCATCATATGTTGAATAAAGAAACGCTTGCTTTGATGAAAGAAAATGCCATTGTCATCAATACAGCAAGAGGTCCGTTGATTAATACGGAAGATTTAGTTGACGCATTAAAAAGTGGGAAAATTGCCGGAGCGGGGCTTGACGTGTTAGAGAAAGAACCACCAACTGCAGAAGATGAAATCTTAAAACTTGACAATGTGATTCTATCTCCGCATGCTGCGTTTTATTCTGAGCAATCCGAAGCACAGCTACGGGAATCCTCTTTTCTGGAAGTCGTTCGTGTTTTAAAAGGGGAAAAGCCCAAGCATCCAGTCAATAAACCTTTTGAAACAGCAAAGTAAACGAAATGAGTGGTGAAAAAATTGGAGTTTGAACCAATCAAAAGAAAAACTTTAGGTGACGATGTCATTACACAACTGAAGAACCTGATCATCAATGGTGAGCTTAAGGTTGGCGATAAACTTCCAAATGAACGGGAATTATGCACGCTTTTGAATGTTAGTCGATCCTCCTTGCGTGAGGGGCTCATGGTTCTCTCACAGCAAGGTTTGATTAGCCGCATGACGAAAGGTACCTATATTACCGCTGATTTTTCAAAGGTCATTGAGGAGTCCCTTACTTTTCAAATTCTCTTAAACGATTCGTCCTTTGCCGAGATTCAGGAAGCCCGTCTGTCATTGGAGGTTGCCTTGACAGGCTATGCTGCCGAACGGAGAACGGAAGGGGATTTAGAAGAATTAAAAGAACATCTGGATTTGTTAAAAGAGGCTTTTGAGAAGATGGATAAAGACCTACAGATTCAAGCGGATATGGGTTTTCATAAAGGCATTGCCGCAGCAGCGAAAAACAAAACCCTTCAATATTTGTACAATACCATTACTCACTTAGTGTTCAAGGTACAAAAACAAGTGGCATACGATGAAGGGGTCTTTGAGTATTCATATAAATTTCATACGGAAATTTATGATTTGCTAGTGAAAAAAGATGTGAAGCAGGCACAGTTGAAAATGGAAGAGCATCTAAGAGATGTCCAAAAAAGGTTGCAGCTGCTTGATAAAGATGACATCTTAGACAGTCACTTGGAAGGATAAAATCAAATTTTTGGGAGGTATTGTGATGAAAATGAAAGCAGCCATCATTGGTTCAGGAAACATTGGCACAGATTTAATGTATAAACTTGAAAGAAGCCCATTTATCGAACTAACAACAATGATCGGGATTGACCCCGAATCTGACGGGTTAAAACGCGCCAAGGAAAGAGGGTATACCACATTTGATAATGGTATCCAAGGGTTGGTAGACAATCCAGAACTAGCAGATATCGTATTTGATGCTACCTCAGCAAAAACCCATGTAAGACATGCGAAGATTTTGAAAGAGCTTGGCAAGTTTGCGATTGATTTGACACCTGCAGCTAGAGGACCTTTTGTTTCTCCAGTTGTTAACCTGGAGGAAAATATCGAAGGCGATAATATCAACATGATTACGTGTGGGGGCCAAGCCACCATTCCGATGATTAGTGCAATTAATTCCGTAGCAGATGTTAGCTATGCAGAAATTGTAGCTACTATCTCTAGTGAAAGTGCTGGTCCTGGTACCAGAGCTAATATTGACGAATTTACGATTACCACCCGCAGAGGAATTGAAGAAGTGGGCGGAGCCGATAAAGGGAAGGCATTAATTATTTTAAATCCAGCTGAGCCTCCTATTTTAATGAGAGATACGATTTATTGTGAAGTAAAAAATATGGATGAACAAAAAATCACCGAATCTATTAAAGCAATGGTAGAACGTGTGAAAGAATATGTTCCTGGATACCGCTTAAAACAAGAACCGTTGTTTGATGGAAACCGTGTAACCGTATTCATTGAAGTCGAAGGTGCTGGGGATTATTTCCCTCCATATGCAGGAAACTTGGATATTATGACAGCTGCAGCGGTTAAAGCCGGAGAAAACGTGGCAAAACATCTAGCGAAGAAACTATCAATGTAATTAATATCAAAGGAGGAATCGATATGAAACGGAATAGTAATAAACCAATTAAATTAACAGAAGTTTGTTTGCGAGATGGAAGCCATGTGGTTCGCCATCAATTTACCGAAGAGCAGGTTCGTGCCGTTGTCCGCGGACTAGAGGATGCAGGCATGCACTATATCGAGGTAGCGCATGGTGACGGGCTGGGTGGCTCCACTCTTCAATATGGCCGTTCGCTTGTTGATGAGATGAAATTAATAGAGGCAGCCGTTGAAGAAAGTAAAAACTCCAAAATTGCCGTTTTGCTTATTCCTGGAATTGGAACTGTTCATGAATTAAAGCAGGCACGTGAAATCGGAGCACAATTGGTTCGTGTGGCAACACATGTGACTGAAGCCAACGTATCTGCCCAGCATATCAGTATGGCTCGTGAGCTTGGCATGGAAGCTTTAGGTTTTTTAATGATGGCACACTCGGCACCCGTTGAAAAATTAGTAGAACAAGCCAAGCTTATGGAAAGCTATGGAGCGGAAGCCGTTTATGTAACAGACTCGGCAGGGGCGCTTTTACCCGATCAGGTTCGGGAAAGAATTAAAGCGTTAAGACAGTCATTGGATATCGAAATTGGTTTCCATGCCCATAACAACTTATCTGTTGCAGTAGCCAATACTCTTGTCGCAATCGAAGAAGGGGCAACAAGAATCGACGGAAGTCTTCGCTGTCTAGGTGCGGGAGCCGGGAATACTCAAACAGAAGTATTAGTCCCCGTGTTACAAAGAATGGGATTAGATGTCGGCGTTGATTCTTATAAATTAATGGACCTTGCCGAAGAAGTTATTGCTCCTATTCTTCCAAAAGCGCAGGAAATTGGAAGAGGAAGTATTGTGATGGGGTATGCAGGAGTATACTCGAGCTTTTTACTTCATGCAGAACGTGCTGGACAACGCTTCGGTATCGATTCACGTGATATCTTAGTAGAATTAGGAAAAAGAAAAGCGGTTGGCGGACAGGAAGATATGATTTTGGATGTCGCTGCTGAATTAGCAAAGCAAAAAGCATAAAGTGTTTTTAGGTTTTAAATAGCAATAAGCCGGATTTTCCTGTCTTAACGAGAGGGAATCCGGCTTTTTTAATATGAAATCCGTAATTTATTGTTGGTCACCATTCGAGAACACCATCTCTATGTACTATTTTGAGATAAATTCTCGTGGTACAAAATCTTCATGAACTTTCTGGGTCTCCTTCGGGGATGCGGTTAGGATACTCAATCCTAAAAGAATTAAACAACAAAGAATTAGGCCTAGCATTCTATCACACTCCTTTAAAACTCTTTTCAATATTACTGACGAGGCAGGTGGACATTTTGTTACAAAAATTTTGTCGAAAATAATATCCAAAATTTAGCTGTCACATCTGATTTCCCCCAAAAAATTCTCCCCATTTGTTACAATATCCAGAATGCATCGTTATTTAGAGTGAACACAAATCCTCTGCAGGGGTAAAGGGTGGGTTTTCTGGTGAATGATCTGTTTTTAGAGTGTTATGACCAATACTTCAATGATGTTTACCGATATGTTTTGCACAAAACAAGCAATAAATGGGATACCGAGGAATTGGTCAGTGAGATTTTCCGCAAAGCGTTTGAAAAATTCGAATCGGCGAGGGGGTATGAGAATAAAAAGCCCTGGCTTATGGTGATCGCCAAAAATACCGTCATTGACTACTATCGTACGAAAGGGAGGGTATATGTCACGGAAAATATGGAACCGTACATTGAACCGTATTCGTTCGTCGAGGAGTTAGAAAAAGGGGATGAGATCGGTTGTTTGAAGAAATCCCTTCAGCAACTTCCCGAAGAAGATGTGGAGATAATCGGGCTTCGGTATTTTTCCGAGATGAAGTTCAAGGAAATTAGTGAAACATTAGAAAAACCGGAGGGAACCATCCGTGTGAAATCGACGAGAATCATGAAAAAACTGGCGATTCTCATCTCGAACTGTTTGGAGGGAATATCATGAATGAAGAGCAAGTGGATCAGTTATTAAAAAAATACAAAGAAGAACTGATTGTTGATGAAACATTTAAACGAGAGCTGCGAAAAACCTTTGTTAAAAAGAAAAAACATCCCTTATGGTTTCAGCAATTCTCGATCTTGGGGATGGCAGCTTCTATTCTTTTAGTGATATATGCTTTCCTTGATGTGGGGGTCACCCCTGTGAATGCGAGTTCACTAAAAATTTGGGATCAACTTTCCTTTTTCGACTTCGGATCTGGTGAAACGGTTAGCATGGCGGAACGAGAGGGGAAACTTTATCTGGCTCTAAAAGAGAAGGGAATCTTCGAATATGGGGAACAATCTTTTACCAAGATTACTGATCAAAAGGTGGATTCCTTTCAATGGAATCGGACGGGAAATCAAATTCTTTTTTCTTCAGACGGAAATATTGGAATCTATGATCTTCGCGCAGCGAAGAGTCAATTTATTGAGTTGAACGGCATCTATAGTCATCCCACCTGGATGGGAGAACAAACTATTTTGCTAGAAAAACACGATAGAAGCAACCCAAATAGCAGCTTAATTGTAAAGCTGAATTTGTCTACGATGAAAGAGACAGTCATTGGACCAGGGGAAAAACCTAGTTATATTGAGCAGGATCGGGCGGTTATTTTTGAAAGGGACAATCAGATTATCTACAGGGATCTGAAAGATTTGCAAGAACGGCTCATAGACCAAGGATCGGATCCTTCTGTTTCTAGAGATGGTGCGTATGTGGCTTATGTAAAAACTGAACAGAACATGCAAGATGTGTGGATTTCTGATTTAAAAGAAACTACGAAAAAGCGAATCACGAGTAATATAGCGAACACCAATCCGGAAGTAGACCTTGCCATCGGCGAGGCGATTTATCATTTTTCGAGTCCAGTTTGGAGCACGGATTCCAACCATGTGTATGTTTTCAAACAGTGGTATAGCGGAAGTAATCAAGTGACAAGGATAGATTTCACGAAAAATAAGCTTACTGCTGAAAATACGGTTGCCAAATACATTCAGGCCTTGATGTCCCGAGAGGAGGATTTCGCCAAGAGTCTATTAGCAAATCCGCCGGCAGAGCCATTGACCGGTTCGAATCCCCAAGTCGTCGGATACAACCTTTTGTCAATAGGGACAGACAAAGGGAGAACCTATGTGGATGCACAGGCTTTCTGGTCGTATACAGCCAATCCTTTTTACCAGATGATCAAGTCCAGATACTACCTTGAATCTAGCGAGAATGGCTTTATCATTAGCAGTATCGAACCATCAGAAACGATCGAAGTATCCTCTTTAGATGAAAAGGAGCAGGTTAAGCTGATCACAAATGGGTCTGAGCAAATTCTATTTGGCAAGGAAGAGATTCCAGGAGAGTTTTTGGTAGCGGAAGGCGATTATCGCATCGCATCACTGGCATATAATGAGTCAACACAAACAGTCTATTTTACCTTGCAATATATGAGAGAAGAAGATCGCCCTTCACATTCCTTTGTCATCCTGCTTAGCTATAGTATAGCTACAAAGCATTTTAGCAAGCTTGATCAGATCACTGATCTTGATGCTCGAAAGGATGTCGGTGTATCAAAAGTAACCGTTGATCCAAGCGGGCAATTTGTTTCAATGGACTTGTATCATGATAGCGCCCAAGAACCCCTTTCACTGACGTATATATATAACACGAAGACAATGGAGAGGACCGATTTGCGAACCGTTCTGAAGGATACCGAGATTGCCAATACGTTTGGCCAGTATTGGGAGAATGGGAAGATTACGTTTCAGGTGGAGAGTAACGGACAGTTTCTCCTTTTCGAACATGATGCAAAATAATTTTTAAAAGTACTGTTACAAAACGCAAAGCTCCTCGTTGTTATCTATGAAATGAAAAACAAGATGAATTGAGGAGATCAAAGATGTTACAAAAATCTATTCTGTTGGGATCCGTGTTAGCCGTAAGCCTGATGACTTATTCATTTGCAACAACCGGGCCGATAGAGACTACTCCTGTTCAATCGAATGTGCAGGTAGAAGAAGAGGACTCCATTACCCAACAACTGAGAATGCTTGAGAGCGGGATCGTTCCTACTTCTCCGGAAGAAACGATTGAATTGTGGGCCAAAGCAGTCAAAATGAGAAATGGTGCATTGCAGTACGCACTTTTCACGGAAGATAGCAGGTTAGGAATGAAAAAGTCAATGGAAGAGTTTAAATGGGTAACAGGAGCCTCCAGCCCATGGGTGGAAGGCTACAAAATTACGAAATTGGAGGACGAGAAATACCAGGTGGAGTTCGATCTGGCAACCTCTACAGGGAAATTTGGCCTTGATCACGCAGTACTATCCGTCTTGCAACAGGGAGATCAATGGTTTATTCAAAGCCTTGGCCCCGCCTCGGAGAAATCTGTTGGAATATGGAATACGCCGGATTCTATAAATGAGCAATAGATGTGGAAGTCCACCTCTCACTTTTTGGGAGGTGGACTTTTTTTATATTTTGAGGGGATAACAGAAAAATTTTCGTGTAAATTAGTACCAGGTATTAATGATATGTTAAAATTGATGGAGTCTTAATTGAAGAGGTGAAATTATTTTGATTAACTCCAAAGCACGTATTACCGCCATTGGTTCTTACGTACCTGAAAGAAAATTAACGAATGTTGATTTAGAAAAAATGGTCGAAACAAGTGATGAATGGATTGTTCAGCGTACTGGGATAAAAGAACGAAGAATTGCAAATGAAGATGAACACACAAGTGATATCGGTTATAAGGCTGTAAGAGATTTACTTGAACGATACGATAAATCCGCAGATGATGTTGACATGATTATCGTTTGTACAATGACGCCTGATTTTAAAACCCCAAGCGTAGCTTCCCTTATTCAAGCGAAGTTAGGAATCAGGAATGCTGGAGCCATGGATTTAAATGTTGCTTGTGCAGGGTTTACTTATGGATTATATGTAGCAAACGGATTAGTAACTTCTGGGTTAAATAAAAAAGTGTTGGTTATTGGAGCTGAAACACTATCTAGAATAACTGACTATACAGATCGAACAACTTGCATCCTTTTTGGAGATGGCGGCGGGGCAGTTCTTGTCGAGTATGATGAACAACACCCTGGTTTTCTTTCGTCAAATATAGGTTCACAAGGAGAGAAAGGAAAGAATTTATACTGTACAAATTTATCCCAAAGAATGAATGGTGAAGATTTAATAGGAAATGGCTGTTTTGTCCAAAATGGCCGGGAGGTATACAAGTGGGCTGTTACAACCGTACCAAAAGCAATGCGTGCTGTTATGGAAAAAACAGCCATGG
>Ga0180220_1002840_pt1 | contig 10609 bp, 6 predicted proteins | sample eDN5th37CBELigBY_FD_151335 | JGI IMG/M metagenome (GOLD analysis project Ga0180220, IMG submission 151335) | Enriched backyard soil microbial communities from Emeryville, California, USA - eDNA 5th pass 37_C BE-Lig BY (version 2) (version 2) | ecosystem: Environmental > Terrestrial > Soil >... | reverse complement strand
TCAGGTAATGACAATGGGTTATGCTTTATTCCCAAGTTACGAAGGCCTGTTCCGTATACCAAATGAGAACAATTCGGAGTCCATATTTGAAATTCAGGCACAACGAGTACCAGGCATTCCCGGAGCTTCAAACAGCCAATATTCACAGGTTCAGGGAGTGCGAAAAGTATCATGGGGAGGCTGGGGCTTTAATGTCCCTACCGAAAGCCTGGTAAATGCGTATGAACCTGGAGATCCCCGTATGGACGCGACTATTATTTTCCGCGGAGAGACAACTCCTCAGGGAGACATAGTACCTGCGGATACCGACAACCCCCGCTATAACCAAAAATCTTATGTACCATCTACTTACTGGGTTTCTGGTTTCACTGAAGGTGCGGATCAGAATATCCGTGTACTGCGCTATGCCGAAGTACTGCTGATGAATGCAGAGGCGGCCAACGAGCTTGGCAATACAGAACAGGCGCTGAGTTCGCTGGAGCTGGTAAGAGCGAGAGCACGCGGCGGCAACAATGCCATCCTGCCCAAAGTAACAACAACTGATCAAAACGCTTTGCGTTTGGCTATCTGGCATGAGCGCCACGTGGAGCTCGCCATGGAGTTCGACCGCTTTTTCGATGTGATCCGTCAGGGCCGGGGGCCAGAGGTATTCGGGCCTAAAGGTTTTAAAGCAGGCAAAAATGAACTTATGCCGATCCCTTCGGATGAAATTGATCTGAGTGCCGGTGTGTTGACACAAAACCCGGGCTATTAACCTAATAAGCTTTTAAGAAATGGAAACTTTAAAAAATAAGATATTTATAAAGGCCTTCAATCAATGCGCTTTAGGCCTTTCTGCAGCGGCACTATTATTTTCGCTGCCCTCCTGCCAGGAAAAACCCAATGATTATGCACCTGCATTAACTATTGGCGGTTATACCAGTTCAGATGAAATTGCATCGGAAAACCTAATTGCGCACTGGGGATTTAATGGAAATCTTTCAGATACAATTTCTAAAGAGGCAGGAACAAACTCGGGAACCGCCTTTGTTAATGGCGTAAAAGGCATGGCCTTGAAGGGAGCAAATAATGGATATGTGATCAGCAATACTCCAGCAGCTGTGCAAAATTTAAAAAGCTTTACACTTACGTGCTGGGTAAACTCTCCTTTAAACTCTAACGGAATCGTAGGATTAGTAGATATTTCTAATACTACTGCTTTCTGGGGAAACCTGACTGTTTTTTTTGAAAACGGCGGCGATGCAAACAAAGGCATTCTGAAAATTCATGTAAATAATAACGGAACAGATGCCTGGCTTGGAAATTATGAACTGACAAGCCCTTGGGACAAATGGATGCACTTGGCAGTAACTTATGATGCCCCATCTTCCACATTTGTCGTTTATGTAAATGGTGCGCAAAAAGATGAAAAGGTTATAGCCGGATACGGCCCTATTGTTTTCCAGAATGCATCTAAAATGGTGTTCGGTACCGTTCATTTTCAAACAACTCCAAGTTTAACCAGCGGTGCTGGGAAGCAGGACTGGGCCAGTTATCTGACCGGCTCTTTGGACGAAGTGAGAATATATGACAAAGCCTTGAGCGCTGAAGACATTGGGTTCTTACAAAAGCTGGAAGCCAAAGGAAAATAGTTTTGAAAACATTTAATTTTTAAACTGATGAAAACCTGAGTTTATCAGGACTTCATCCTTCCGGCATTCTCATGAGAATTCAGTCAATTTGTGCTATCCTTCTAGTTACATTAGTGAGTTTTTCCTGTAAAAAAGACAAAAAGCAGGAAGGGCCTAAAGTATTACCGCCCGAGAAATTTAATTTTATAGAGCTAAAGGTAAATGGATTATACAGCGGGTTTACTTATTATGGCATTAATTTCAATCCTCTGATAAAACTCGCGTTTTCTACACCCGTGGACCGCAATTCAGTTAACAGCGGCATTAAACTGGGCGATAAGAACGGAAATAATATCGGCTTTACTGCTTCTTTTGAAGATAACGACAAAGCGCTTGTTATTAAGCCTGTTGCAGCGTTAAGCCCGATTACAGCATACAAGCTTAGCGTTACTGCCAGTCTGGCCGGAACAAACGGGATGAAACTGCCGAATAGTTTCGAAGTCAATCTTACCACCACCATCGATTCAACCGATAAATTCCCCCGAATTTCTGACGAAGAACTGCTGACGCTGGTGCAGAAGCAGACCTTTAAGTATTTCTGGGATTTTGGCCACCCGGTAAGCGGGCTGGCAAGAGAAAGAAATACTTCCGGCGATGTGGTAACTACGGGAGGTTCAGGTTTTGGGATTATGGCAATTGTAACGGCCGTGCACCGGAACTTTATCAGCCGTGCCGAAGGTTTGGAACGGATGCAGCAAATCGTCGGGTTCTTAAAAAATAAGGCTGAGCGCTTTCATGGCGCTTTTCCACACTGGCTGAACGGGAACACGGGGAAAACTATAGCTTTCAGCCAGAAAGATAATGGTGCAGACCTGGTAGAAACTTCTTTTTTGATGCAGGGACTGCTTACTGCAAGACAGTATTTCAACGGGAACGATGCGATTGAAACCGCATTACGGAATGATATTAATGAATTATGGCAGGGCGTGGAATGGGACTGGTTCCGCAAAGGCGGAGAAAATGTATTGTACTGGCATTGGAGTCCCGATTATAACTGGGAAATGAACCATCCAATACGCGGCTGGGACGAAGCCCTGGTTACTTATGTGCTGGCGGCTTCTTCGCCGACGCATACCATTCCTAAAGCTGTTTACGATGAAGGCTGGGCAAGGAACGGCGCTATGAAAAACGGGAACAGTTACTACGGCATTCAGCTTCCTTTAGGGCCTCAGCTGGGCGGCCCGCTGTTCTTTTCGCATTATTCCTTTTTGGGGATAAATCCGAACGGCCTAACTGATGCTTATGCGAATTACGAAACACAGAACCGGGCACATGCGCTGATAAACTATAATTACTGCAAAGCCAACCCTAAAAGCTTCTTCGGCTACAGCGAAGACTGCTGGGGTTTAACGGCCAGCGATGATATCAATGGCTATATGGCTCATTCGCCGACGAATGATAATGGGGTGGTTTCGCCTACGGCCGCATTATCTTCTTTTCCTTATACGCCGGAAGAATCGATGCGGGCGCTGAAATTCTTTTATTACAAGCTGGGCGATAAAATCTGGAAAGAATACGGTTTTGTGGATGCGTTCTCGCTGCATGATACCTGGTTTGCCGATTCGTTCCTGGCGATAGACCAGGGCCCTGTTATTGTGATGATTGAAAATTACAGAAGCGGTTTATTATGGAACCTGTTTATGAGTGCACCTGAAGTAAAAAGTGGAATGAAGAAATTAGGCTTTTAGGGGCCGGATTTATAGAAGATGTTTAAACTTTATTGAAATAGAATTATTTCCAGGCAGAGAACACATAGGCTTTCACGCAGAGAGCGCAAAGTTTTTTACGCAGAGGGCGCAGAGCAGGAAAAGGAGAAAGTATCTGCGTTTACTCTGAAGCTATGTATGGATACTTTTTCTGCAGCAGGATGTAATGCAGGCAAGGCACAAAGCGCCGCTTTGCTTAGCGTTCTTTGCGCCTTCGCGGTTAAGAAAATAATACAACCGCAAAGACACAAAGGGCGCTAAGAATAATTTAAGAAAAGATTATTCGCTCTTTGCGTTTTTAAGTTTTCTAAATTTCTATGAGCTCTGCGTGAAAGATACGATTTGAAATTTTGAGGTACTGGCGGGAACACCAGCACCGGCAGAAAAAGAACGAGAAATAAGATAAGCATGATGCAATTTTAACACAGAGAGTGCAGAGGTTTTTACGAAAAATACCTTAAAGAATGATTTAAAAAGCTTAGCGTTCTTTGTGCCTTCGCGGTTAAAAAAATAATACAACCGCAAAGACACAAAGGGCGCTAAGAATAATTTAAGAAAAGATTATTCGCTCTTTGCGTTTTTAAGTCTTCTAAATTTCTATGGGCTCTGCGTGAAAATATGATTCGGAATTTAATTTTTTGAGGGATTTTAAGGCATGAGAAACTATATAACTTTTTTTACTTTATCATTATTTACGATTTTATCGCTGTCGAACTGCAGCCAAAACGTCCGTGAGGCATCGGCTGTGAAAGATACCTTGAGCACCGATTCTCTCCTGACGCTGGTTCAAAAAAATACATTTCAATACTTCTGGGACGGGGCGGAGCCTAATTCCGGCTTGGCAAGAGAGCGCTTTCATGTGGACGGCGTTTATCCTCAAAATGATAAGAATATTGTTACTTCCGGCGGAGGCGGCTTCGGCCTGATGGCTATCCTTACGGGAATAGAACGCGGTTTCATTACCCGCGAACAAGGCAGAGAGCGCCTGGAGAAAGTCGTAAGCTTCCTGGAAACAGCTGATACTTTCCATGGTGCCTGGCCGCACTGGTGGAACGGCGAGACGGGCAAAGTGAAGGCTTTCAGCAAAAAAGATGACGGCGGCGATTTGGTGGAAACTTCTTTTATGGCGCAGGGCCTCATTACTGTACGGCAGTATTTTCAAAATGGTACTGCCGAAGAAAAACAGCTTGCCGAAAGGGCAGATAAATTATGGAAAGGCATTGATTTCAACTGGTACCGCAACGGGCAGAATGTGCTTTACTGGCATTGGAGTCCCAATTACGAATGGGAAATGAACTTTCCCGTAAGGGGATATAACGAATGCCTGGTAATGTATGTACTTGCTGCTTCTTCTCCAACACATGGTGTTCCGGCGGAAGTTTATCATGAAGGCTGGGCAGAAAACGGACAGATTGTTTCCCCAACTGAAAAATACGGCTATAAACTGCAGCTCCGGCATCAAGGGGCGCCCAACGGAGGGCCGCTTTTTTGGGCGCATTACTCTTATCTGGGCTTAGACCCGAGAGGGCTTAAAGACCGTTATGCCGATTACTGGCTGGAAAATAAAAATCAGGCATTGATTAACTACAGCTGGTGTGTTGAAAATCCAAATAATTTTAAAGGTTATGGCCCCGACAGCTGGGGGCTGACATCAAGTTATTCTGTTAAAGGATATTCCGGCCATGCACCTATCAAAGACAGGGACCTGGGGGTAATTTCACCTACTGCAGCTTTATCTTCCATGCCTTATACGCCTGAGCAGTCTATTGCGGCTATGAAGCACTTTTATTTTGATATGAAGGATAAGCTCTGGGGGCAATATGGTTTTTACGATGCATTCAGCGAAACTGCTGATTGGTATCCGCAGAGATACTTAGCCATTGACCAGGGGCCGATTGTTGTAATGATTGAGAATTACCGCTCCGGCCTTTTGTGGGATTTGTTTATGAGTGCACCGGAAGTAAAGACCGGATTAAAAAAGCTGGGCTTTGAAAGCCCGCATTTGAAATAGTCCGTCATTGCGAGGAACGAAGCATAAGGCACGTGCTATGGAGGGACGAAGCAATCCCTATCGAACAAAGAGATTGCTTCGTCGCTCTCACGCACTTCCTTTTGCGCTCCTCGCAATGACGTTAGGAATACTCAAAACCTATAAGGTTTTAAAAACCTTATAGGTTTAAAAACGACATTAAGATAAAAACAGCAAACAATGAACAGGAACACATATAGGATACTGGTTTTACTGATAATCATTATCTGCAGCAAGGCAAAGACCAAAGCGCAGGATAATCAGATGAGCACCTACTGCAATCCGCTCAATATTGATTATACCTATATGATTTATAATTCAGATAAAGATATTTCTTACCGCTCGGGGGCCGACCCTGCCGTGGTGGAATTCAGGGGCGAATATTATATGTTCGTTACCCGTTCCATGGGTTATTGGCATTCCGCTGATTTATTGAACTGGAATTTTATAACTCCTGAAAAATGGTACCTGCAGGGCTCCAACGCCCCCGCTGCACATAATTATAAGGACTCTGTATTGTATGTTACCGGCGATCCGTCGGGCTCCATGAGTATTTTATATACCGATAATCCTAAAAAAGGCGATTGGAAAGCGGTTCCAGCTATATTGCATAATCTTCAGGACCCGGCATTATTTATTGATGATGACGGACAGGCATATATGTTCTGGGGTTCATCAAACAAATTTCCAATAAGAGGGAAAAAGCTGAATAAAGACAAACGCTTTATTGTTGAAGGAGAAACTGTTGAGCTTTTCAATCTTGACGAGGAAAAACACGGCTGGGAACGTTTTGGCGAAAACCATTCGAATACCAAACTGGAAGGCTATATCGAAGGGCCCTGGCTTACTAAGCATAATGGAACTTACTACATGCAGTATGCGGCGCCGGGAACTGAATTCAATGTTTACGGAGACGGGGTTTACATCAGCAAGTCGCCTTTAGGCCCGTATGAATATGCACCCAATAATCCTGTCTTTTATAAGCCGGGAGGTTTTGCAAACGGGGCCGGCCATGGAAGTACTGTTGTAGGCCCGAATGGAAATTACTGGCACTTTGCTTCAGTCGCAGTTTCGGTAAATGTAGGCTGGGAGAGGCGGTTGTGTATGTATCCTGCTTATTTTGATAAAGACGGTTTGATGTATTCCAATACTTCCTTTGGCGATTATCCACGTTTTGCTCCTTCTGTGGCAGGAAAAGCCGGAGAATTTACCGGATGGATGCTTCTTTCTTATAAAAAGCCGGTTAAAGCATCTTCCTACTTGCAGAATTTTAAACCGGAAAACCTGACAGACGAAAGCATCAAAACTTTTTGGCTGGCCGAAAACAATGATGATAAGCAGTGGATAGAAATCGACCTGGAAAAACCGGCTGATGTTTATGCCCTTCAGATAAATTACAACGATTATAAATCGGATATGTACGGGCGCATTACGGGCCTTTATCACCGTTATGCTATCGAAGGTTCGTTGGACGGGAAAAACTGGCAGCTGCTTGTGGATCGGAAAAACAGCTTTAAAGATGTACCGAACGATTATGTGGAATTAGGAATTCCTAAAAGGGTGCGTTATGTCCGTTATAAAAACATTCATGTCCCTACGCCTTATCTTTCCATTTCAGACTTACGTGTATTTGGAAAAGGACAGGGAAAGGCGCCTGCAAAAGTGAAGAACCTGAAAGTAAACCGTTTGGACGATAAGCGCAATGCTCTAATAAGCTGGGAGAAAAAGCCCGGTGCACAGGGATATAACGTGCTTTGGGGAATTGCCCCTGATAAACTTTACAGTTCATGGATGGTGTACGATAATAATTCCTTGGAAATGAGAAGCCTGTCTGTAGGCAAGTCATATTATTTCTCAATAGAAGCGTTTAACGAGAATGGCGTTTCCGAAAGGGCAAAAATCATAAAAGTTGAATAATTGTTATTTTGCTGCTTTAAAAACAAACCATTCTCAAAAGAAAGTATCAATGAAACGTAGCATTTTTTTATTCGGATTTTTATTCACAGCCAGCTTGTTGTTTTCGGTTGTTACCCTCCATGCGCAGCAGCATCCTCCTTTCTGGAAAGACATCCAAGCTTTCAAAAAGCAGGACAGCATTGCCCCTCCTCCCAAAAATGCCATTCTCTTTATCGGGAGTTCCTCTTTTACAAACTGGAAAGACGTGCAGGATTATTTTCCTGGATACACCATTATCAATCGCGGGTTCGGCGGTTCTACGCTTCCCGACCTTATCCGTTACGCCGATGATGTAATTTTTCCATATCAGCCTAAGCAGATTGTGATTTACTGCGGCGATAATGACCTGGCTTCGTCCAAGTCCATTACAGCCGACAGCGTTCTTGCCCGGTTCAAAACTTTGTACGGCATGATTCGCTCGGAACTGGGTAAAAAGGTAAATGTGGTGTATGTGGCTATTAAACCGAGCATCAGCCGCAAACACCTGATGCCTGAAATGGAAGAAGCGAATGCCCTTATCCAGGATTTCCTGAACAAAGAAAAGAATACCGCTTTCGCGGATGTTTATCATAAAATGCTGGACGAGAACGGCCAGCCGATGCCGGATATTTTCCTGGCAGATAATTTACATATGAACGCCAAAGGCTATGCCATCTGGCAAAAGATTTTACAGCCTCTATTAATAAAAAAATAATACAACAATCATGAAGTGCAGGATTCTACTACTATCGATGCTGCTGACCGTTTTTCAAGCGTCAGCGCAGACAAAAAGAGATGCGGAAATGGATAAATTCATCACTAACCTGATGAAGAAGATGACGCTGGATGAAAAACTGGGGCAGCTGAACCTTCCCGCAGCAGGCGATATTACTACTGGCCAGGCTTCCAATTCTGAATTTGCGAAAAATATCAGGGAAGGGAAAGTCGGCGGTTTATTTAATATCAAAGGTGTGCAGAAAATCAGGGATGTGCAGAAAATAGCAGTAGAACAAAGCCGTTTAAAAATTCCTTTGATATTCGGCATGGATGTTATCCACGGTTATAAAACAGTTTTTCCTATCCCTTTAGGATTGTCCAGCAGCTGGGATATGGAACTGATTGAAAAATCGGCACGGATAGCCGCGGTGGAAGCAAGTGCAGATGGCATCAGCTGGACCTTCTCACCAATGGTAGACATTTCACGTGACCCTCGCTGGGGACGTGTCTCCGAAGGTTCGGGGGAAGACCCTTATATCGGTTCACGTATTGCGGAGGCAATGGTAAAAGGTTATCAGGGAACAGACCTTTCAAAGAATAATACCATTATGGCCTGTGTAAAGCACTTTGCTTTATACGGCGCAGCCGAGGCGGGACGGGATTACAATACTACCGATATGAGCCATCTGCGGATGTATAATGAATACTTTCCGCCTTATAAAGCTGCAATTGATGCCGGTGTGGGCAGTGTAATGACTTCATTCAATGAGGTGGATGGCATTCCTGCGAGTGCAAATAAATGGTTAATGACCGATGTGCTTCGTAAACAATGGGGCTTTAACGGTTTCGTGGTAACGGATTATACAGCAATTAATGAAATGACTGCCCACGGGCTGGGTGATTTAAAAACCGTATCTGCCTTAGCGCTGAAAGCCGGTGTAGATATGGATATGGTGGGCGAAGGCTTTCTGTCTACTTTAAAGCAGTCGCTGAAAGAAGGAAAAGTTTCACAGGAAGATATAGACACTGCATGCCGGCGCATCCTGGAAGCAAAATATAAGTTAGGTTTGTTTGCAGACCCTTACCGTTACTGCGATGTTAAACGCAGCAAGACAGAGGTCTTTACTTCTGCACACCGCAAAATTGCCCGCGAAACAGCAGCCCAGTCTTTTGTGCTTCTTAAAAATGAAAAAAACACCCTTCCAATAAAGAAAACCGGAACGATTGCTTTGATCGGCCCGCTGGCAGATGCCAAAGAAAACATGACAGGAACCTGGAGTGTGGCCGCCGAGAATGAAAATTCAATCTCTGTGCTGGCAGGCCTGCAGAAAGCTGTGGGAAATAAGGCAAAAATCATTTATGCAAAAGGTTCAAATCTTACCGCCGACAGCGCTTTGGAAGAACGGGCTACGATGTTCGGAAAATCTCTCCACAGGGATAAGCGCCCGGCTGATGCAATTTTAAAAGAAGCATTGGCCGCTGCCGAAAAAGCCGATGTGATTGTCGCTGCTTTGGGCGAATCGGCTGAAATGAGCGGCGAAAGTGCCAGCCGGACTGATATTGAGATTCCGCAGATACAGCAGGATTTATTAAAAGCACTGCTGAAAACCGGAAAAACTGTTGTATTGGTATTATTTACCGGACGGCCGCTGGCATTGACATGGGAAAATGAAAATGTTCCGGCTATCCTGAACGTTTGGTTCGGCGGTTCTGAAGCGGGAGACGCCATTGCCGATGTTCTCTTCGGCGATGTAAACCCTTCGGGGAAATTAACCATGACTTTCCCGCAGAATGTAGGACAGGTTCCTTTATATTACAATCATAAAAATACCGGCCGCCCGCTGGAAGGGGAATGGTTCCAGAAATTCCGCTCCAATTACCTGGATGTTTCCAACGAACCGCTTTATCCTTTTGGTTATGGATTAAGTTATACAAGCTTCCAGTACAGCGATATTAAGCTGAGCAAGACATCTTTCAAACCCGGCGAGCGTATTACAGCCAGTGTAACGGTAACAAATACCGGCTCAAGGGACGGAAAAGAAGTAGTACAGCTTTATATCAGGGATTTGGTGGGAAGTATTACCCGCCCCGTAAAAGAATTGAAAGGATTCCAGAAAATTCAGCTTAAAGCAGGCGAATCTAAAACGGTATCTTTTGAGATTTCAGAGGAAGACCTGAAATTTTATAACAGCAGCCTGGATTTTGTATCCGAGCCCGGCGATTTCAAGGTGTTTATCGGCACCAACAGCAGGGATGTGAAAGAGGCTTCGTTTACGCTGCTGTAATTCCTTCAAGCTGAAGGATGCAAAATGACTGTTATACAGCTTTTGGAAAAGATTGAACACATTTTTAATTTTTACTTTTGAATTTACTTCGAATGAACAATAAGCTAATCCTTCTTTTCGCTGTTATAACATTCATGGCTGGAGCAATAAACGCACAGGATTTGAATAAATATGAACGGAGCACATTCATTTCAAAAGGCGATACCCTGCCTTATCGTATCCTTTTTCCCGAAAATTTTGATCCTGCAAAAAAGTATCCGCTGGTGC
>Ga0180220_1002839_pt1 | contig 10609 bp, 10 predicted proteins | sample eDN5th37CBELigBY_FD_151335 | JGI IMG/M metagenome (GOLD analysis project Ga0180220, IMG submission 151335) | Enriched backyard soil microbial communities from Emeryville, California, USA - eDNA 5th pass 37_C BE-Lig BY (version 2) (version 2) | ecosystem: Environmental > Terrestrial > Soil >... | reverse complement strand
GGCGCTGGTCCCTTTCGTGTCCGAGAAAGCCGGCAAGCTCTCGAATCACAGAAGAATCAGCGCCATGCGCCCTGTCCACGAATATTGAACCGGACAGCAGTGCACTGCCTGCGGGGATGACGGCGGAGGCCGGCGGAACGTGCTCTGTCGCGCCCGCTCTTTCCATTTGCTTCGAGGTCGCGCCCCTCTTTTCGAATTCGCGTCTCATGTGCCCCGTAAGCCAGACCATGTTAAGGCTATTTCTCAGTACAGCGGGCTGAGGACAGGCGCTTGAATTTGTCAGTACGCTACCGAACGCTTTCAGCACGGGTCACGGATGCGCGTCGCTGATCGAGACATCGAGCGGGTGCGAGTTGAAAGAATTCAAAAGCCCGCGGAACAGCTCAGCCAAAAACGCGTTCAAATTCGGCTTCCGGCACACCGTAGAGGCCGTCGGCAGCTTCTTCCAGCCCATCCCTGTCGACGACCGTGACGACGCCGCGCGCGGTTTCAATCAGCGCCTTCCTCTCAAAATCCTGCAAGGCTTGCGTCACACCGGCGCGCCGCACGCCCAGCATCAACGCCAGAAAGTCGTGCGTAAGCAGCATGTCATCACTATCGAGCCTATCTCGCGCCATCAGAAGCCAGCGCGCCAGCCGTTCGGGAATGCTGCCGCGGGCGTTTGCAAGGGCGGTGTAGCTCGCCTGGATGCTAAAAGCGTGCGCATATCGCAGGAGAACGCGCAGCAAGGTCGGGCTCTCATCCATCATGGCCCTCAGGTTGTCAGCCGGGATGCAATGGCCGCCGCCTTCGACCTGGACGAATACTTCAAAGGGAGACCTGCTGGTGCCGTTCACTATCGGAAGACCGGTCATGCCTTCGTAGCCGATCATAGCCACCTCCGCCTGCCGCCGTTCGCCGCCGATCGCCACGACCGAGACGATGCCGCTTTCGGGAAAATGGGCGGCCTGGATCTTCCTGTTGGTGCCCTGGAGGCGTTGCCTGAACTTGAGCGGTACAATTTCGAGATGGGGCTGCAGCAGGGTGAAGTCTTGGCTCGACAAAGCGTTGAGAACCCGGTTTCGGAGCGCATGGTTTGAGCCAACATCGGCCATGGCAGCCCTTTCTTGCAGTTGGTCTCGCCATAAGACAGGTGCCTTATGATGAGAGCTGCGAGTCGCGCGGCTAGCGCACGTGTGCCGGAAGATGCTGCTTTTTCCTTCGCAGCTTCAAACCAGTCGTCGACCAATCCTTAGAGGCGCAGCAAGCATCCTGATCGACTGCTCAGGGCCGGGTCTTAGCGGACGCGACCCCGGGGCTGCGCGAAGACATCTTGGTGTAACGCGCACCTCTTCAAAAAGATGGTACGCTACCGCACAATGCGCCAGCATTTTTTGCGACGCATCCGAATGGATGACGTTCGGACGTCCACGGTAGAATGCGCCTTTTTCCAGTTGGTCCGGAAATGGTGATCGATGATGATTGCCGACGCATGCGCAACGAGGACCGCATTCTCGATGTCTGTAGCGGTGACTGCCCCCCGTCAGGACCTACCGGACGGAATGATGTGATTGCGTAAGAGAGAGTTTGCGGCTCATCGTCAGCCCGAGGAGGGACACGATGAGACATCGAGACAGACAGCCACCGCAGAGCGCGGAGGAGGCCGTCAGGGACATCCGGCGAGCCACCAGGCGGCACTTCTCGGCCGAGGAGAAGATCCGCATCGTGCTGGAGGGCCTGCGCGGCGAGGACAGCATCGCCGAGCTCTGCCGGAAGGAAGGGATTGCCCAGAACCTCTACTACCGGTGGTCGAAGGAGTTCCTCGAAGCCGGCAAGAAGCGGCTCGCCGGCGACACCGCACGCGAGGCGACGTCCGATGAAGTGAAGACGCTCAGAGCCGAAGCGCGTCAGCTCAAGGAAGCGCTGGCCGAAGTCACCCTCGAGAACCGGCTGCTCAAAAAAAGCGTGATCGCGGATGGGGAGGATATCGCATGAGATATCCCGCATCCGAGAAGCTCGAGATCATCCGCACCGTCGAGACCTCGCACCTGCCGGTCCGGCGCACGCTCGACAAGATCGGTATCCCCAAGACGACCTTCTACGCATGGCTCGATCGCTATGCATCCGGCGGCTTCGACGCGCTCGAAGATCGCAAGCCACGGCCGAAGCGCGTCTGGAACCGCATCCCCGACAAGATGCGCAACAAGGTCATCGAGCGGGCACTCGAAGAGCCAGAGCTTTCTCCGCGCGAGGTGGCTGTCGCCTTCACAGATGCCGAGAAAACCTTCGTATCCGAGGCCAGTGTCTATCGCATCCTGAAAGCCGAGGGCCTGGTCACGTCGCCGGCCTTCATCGTCATGAAGGCGGGGGAGGCCGAGCAGGGTCGAGCCGGGCGCATCGAGCAAGAGGCGCAGCGCATTCGTCAGGATGTACTCGAGGCGCGGTCCCCAGCTGTCGCCCCAGATGTGCTTGAAGGCCGCGACCACGCGCGCGGCGACGAGCGCGCTCTGATCGGGCGTCACGTCGTAGAGAGAATTGAAGCCGATCGGGAAGGCGAGGTCGGAGGGATCGAGATAGATGACGCCTGCCTCGATGCGCCAAGCCGGTGTCGCGTCGGCGACCGCCTGCGCGAGATCGCCGTGCGGGTCGAGCAGCGCGAAGCCGTGGCCGGCTTGGAGATCGGCGCGCATGAGGTTGTGCGGATGTGTTCCAGGTCAGCACTGACAGCTGCATCGCGCCTCACTCCTTCGTACGCTGGTCGCGGTTCTCCTCGTGGGCCTCGAAGACCTGCTGCGCGTAGGTCTCGAGCAGTGCTTCGCTCGCGCACAGGAGCTCCTGCGCTTCGGTGGCGAGATTGGCACCGTAGAAGTCGAGTTTGCGGATCTTCTCCAGCCAGTCCTGGAGCTTCTTGAAATCGACGTCGTTCTCCTCGAGCTCCGCGAAGGTGAAGTGGCGGGCCAAAGTTTCTTTCTCGATCTCGCGTCGGAAGTCATGGCACTTGTCGATGAACTCCCGATACTGCTCGTCGCGGTCGGCCTTGAAGCGCGCCAGCACCTTCTCTTCCTGGCTCCGATCGAGTGCGATGGTCTCGAGCAGCACGGCTTCGCCCTCCATCTCTGCAATATCGTTCTCGAGCATCTTGAGCCGGCGGACGTGGTCATCCGTGCGCGGGAGCAGGCAAACGCCATTCTGGAGATAGACGGCCCCAAGGCCCTTCAGCTTCCGCCAGATCGCGATGCGTTTTCTGGCCGGTTCCGGCGGGACCTTATAGGTGAGGAGCAACCATTGTGATGATACCATAGCTCTCATATAATGTTACCATAGTTACATATCAATAGAGCAATGATATCAATCGCACCTCCCAACTCGTGAGCCAATACCGATGCCATTCGTCGCCGGTCGGGCCGCCGGGGAACTTCACCGCGTCGAGCATGCCGGTCTGGCACATGCGCAGGACGTGGCGGTGCGAGCGGGGGACGCCGGCCTCGGCCAGCATGGCCTCGACCTCGCGGACGGTGAGGGTGTGACGCACTTCGTCGGGCTGCGGCGCGCCATGGCGTGCTATGTCGTCCATGACTGCAGTGTACCAAACGCGGGCCGCGCATCGGACACCTTATCCACCCATCCCCGCCGGCGGGAGCGATCGGCCGTCACACACCAAGCGCGACAGAACAACACATGCCGGAAGCGCATGGAGCGGCCCTACTTCGTACCCAATTGGTACCCAGCGCTCTACCACCAATCTCTAACTCATTGATTGTGTTGGCGATCCCGGCAGGATTCGAACCTGCGACCCCCAGATTAGGAATCTGGTGCTCTATCCGGCTGAGCTACGGGACCGGATCGGACGCGCTCGTCTGCCCGCCGGAGGGAGTTGCCTGACGCGGGGCCCCTCGTCAAGTGCCGACACGTCCGTCAGGCCATCGGGCATACCTTTCCTCGACCGTTCCCGCCCGGCGAGCCGGCGCGTTCCGGCCCGATCGAGACGAGCAGCGGCCGGCAAACAACGGGCGCGCGACGACGATGTGACTGACACCGGACCTTTCACTTGGGGTAATATAGGCAGGTGTCAGCAGGGAGACATCGCGTGGCCCACGAGATCGAGCGGAAGTTTCTCGTCACCAACGACACATGGCGTCGGGCCGTGACTGCGCGACGGCATTTGACTCAGTTCTACCTCGCCGCCGGCGACCTATCGAGCGTGCGGGTGCGAATCCTGGACCGCACCGATGCGCGGCTGACGATCAAGTCGGCGGGGCCGGGCGTGCGCCGCTCGGAGTTCGAGTATGCGATCCCGGTCGAGGACGCCGACGCCATGCGCCCACTGGCCATTGGCCATATCATCAGGAAGCAGCGCCACATCGTGCCGGCCGGCGATCTGCGGTGGGAGATCGACGTGTTCCAGGGCGGACACGAGGGCTTGGTGATCGCCGAGATCGAGCTTGCCTCGACCGACCAGAAGTTCGCGTTCCCGGAATGGCTTGGCGAGGAGGTCACGCACGACCCCCGGTACTATAATGCGGCGCTCGCCCGCCACCCCTTCGAGAACCTGTAGGCAAGACGAGGACTGCAACGACTCCGGCTGCGGTTGCGTCCGCAGCGGACCGCCCCACGCTCGCCGCACGCTGACCCTGCTTTTGCCACGCCTCCGCAGGAGTATTGTGCAAGGCACATACGGTCGGGCATTGCAGCATGGGACGGAATACTATGAAGAAGCGTATTACGAGTCTGGGCAGACGCGCCGTGACCGGCTTTCTCGCCGTCGTCGGCATCGCGGGGATTCCGCTTCACGCGCACGCCTCTGCGAGCGCGCCGGTCTCAATCAATGCAGAGCTCGACCGATCGGTCCTGACCGTCGGCAAGCCGCACCGCACCTATCTGCGGGTATCCGTCACACCGGCCCGCCGCACGGACGCCAAGCGGGCGCTCATGAACGTTGCGCTGGTCATCGACCGCTCGGGCTCGATGGGCTCCCAGCAACGCATGGCCAATGCGCGGCGCGCCGCTACGATGGCGGTCGATCGCCTCGGCGCCGACGACATCCTGTCAATCGTGAGCTACGACGATCGTGTCGAAGTGGAGGTGCCCGCTACCAAGGTCCTGAACCGCTCCGACGTGAAGGCGCGCATCGAGCGCCTGAGCCCGCGCGGCTCGACCGCGATCCATGCGGCGCTGCTGAAGGCAGCCGACGAGGTGCGCAAGTTCAAGTCGAAGGATCGCGTCAACCGCATCGTGCTGATCTCCGACGGCCTCGCGAACGTCGGACCGTCGCAGCCCCGCGATTTCGAGAGCCTGGGCCGCGAGTTCGCGAGCGAAGGCATCACAGTCTCGACCATCGGGCTTGGCAACGGCTACAACGAGGACCTGATGGCGGGCCTCGCGCGCAGCGCGGACGGCGGCCACGTGTTCGTCCAGGAAAGCGCCGATCTCGCCGCATTCCTGGCACGAGAGTTCGACGACGTCGCCGGAACCGCCGGCCAGGAAGCCGAGATCATCATCAAAGTGAAGGACGGCGTGCGGCCGATCCGCTCGCTCGGACGTGAGGCCCACATCGAGAAGGACCGCATCGCCTATCGCGTCGGTGCGCTCTACGGCGGCGTGGAGCAAGTGCTGCTGGTCGAGTTGCAGGTCGATCCCGCCAGCACGTCCGGCGAGGCGACAGTCGCCGACATCGACGTTGCCTACACGAGTGCCGAGACCGGCTCGCGCGTGACAGCCACCGGTTCCGCGATCGTCCGCTTCGGCAATGACGAGCGGATGTCCGAGAAGAGCGTCAACGGCTCTGTCATGCGCGACGTCGCCACGCTTCTCTCTCGCGCCGCCAGGGACGAGGCCATCAAGCTTCGGGATGCCGGCAAGCTGGAGGAAGCCCGCGCCAAGTTCGACGCCAACGCCGCCTACCTGCGCAAGCAGCAAAGCGCCTTCGACAAGAGCCGGAGCTACGCACCGCTCGAGAACGAGCTGAAGGCGAGCGAGGCCGCGGCCGCAGCGGCCAGCCCCGAGCAATGGTCGAAGGCCCGCAAGGTCCAGCGCGCAACCGACAGCAACAGCTTCGGCGCCAGCCAGAAATATTGAGGGACCTCAAGCCCCGGACACCACCGAACGCGCGCCCCGGCTTGTGGGCGCGCGTTTTTGCCCGCTATCCTGGCCGCGACCGGGCACTCGCCTCTACTGCCGGAGACACGCATGGACCTCAGCTATTCGGAGAAGTACCGCGCGCTTCAGAATGAAGTCCGTGCCTTCATTGCGGCCAACCGCGACGCGTCTCCAAGCGCCGTCGGCATTCGCCGCAAGCCGGACGAGAAGATCCTCGCGTGGCAGCGAAAACTCGTCGCGAGCGGCTATGCCGCGCGAACGATCCCGAAGAAGTATGGTGGCTTCGGTGCCGAGCCCGATGTCATGGAGGCGGCCATCATCGCCGAGGAGTTTTCCAAAGCCGGCGTCGCCCAAGGCATTATGAGCCAAGGTATCTCGATGCTGGTGCCGACGCTGCTCGAAGTCGGGACCGAGGAGCAGCGCGAGCGCTGGATCAAGCCGACCATCCTCGGCGAGGTGATTTGGTGCCAGGGCTACTCTGAGCCCGGTGCCGGCTCCGACCTCGCGAACGTGCAGACGAAAGCGGTGCTCGATGGAGACCACTACGTCGTCAATGGCCAGAAGATCTGGACCTCGTCCGCCCACTACGCGGACATGATGTTCCTGCTCTGCCGTACCGATCCCGAGAAACCCAAGCATCAAGGGCTCTCGTATCTCCTGCTCTCGATGAAGACGCCCGGCATCGATGTGCGACCATTGCGGACCATGACCGGCAAGGCGACCTTCAACGAGGTGTTCTTCACCGACGTGCGCGTGCCCGCGCATCAGATCGTCATGGGGCGCGGCGACGGCTGGGCGGTCGCCAACATCACCTTGAAGTACGAGCGCATGATGCTCGGTGATGCCAACAAGTTCATGCACCGCGTGCATCGCATCAAGTCGCTCATGGAAACGACGCGCATCGACGGGGAGCGGCTGATCGACAAGCCGGAATGGCGCGACCGCCTCGTCCGCCTGCAGGGCGAGGTGATGGCGTCGAAGTACCATCAGATGCGCCTGCTCACGGATGCCGCGAAAGGCGTCGATTCCGGCCTCGGCCGCCTGATCGTCAAGCTCTACGGCACCGAGATGGGCTACCGGCTGTCGGGACTCGCGGTCGATGTCTATGGCGCCGCGGGTCTCGCCTACGATCCGCACGACGAGGGCCAGCCCGGCGAGGATGATCCCGCGACGGCATGGCACGCCGATCATATGTACGACCTCGGCCTCATCATCGGCGGGGGATCGAGCCAGATCCAGAAGAACATCATTTCCGAGCGCGGCCTCGGCATGCCACGCGAGCCGAAACCGGCCATGCCGGCCACGACGAAGGGCTGACGCCATGGAATTCGCACTGACCGACGAGCAGCGCATGCTCAACGAAAGTCTGCGTGGCTATCTGGCGCGCGAGCTGCCTCTCGAAAAGCTGAAGACCATCGCCAAGGACGCCCGCGGCGTCTCCGAGGAGCACTGGCAGGCGCTGTCCGAACTGGGCTTGCCGGGGCTCGTGATCCCCGCCGAGCATGGCGGCTCGGGCCTTGGCCTGCTCGATGCGGCCGTTGCCGCAGAGGCGCTCGGCTACCACGCCGCCCCGGCCGCATTTGCCGGGCCTGCGGTGATGGCACCGATCGCCGTGCAGTCGATGGCAAGTAGCGCTCAGCAAACCGAATGGTTTCCCAGGATGGCGTCCGGCGAGATGCGGGTCGCCGTGGCGTTCGCCGGCGGCACGGGCCAGACGGGCACGGCTGATGTGAGTCTCGACAATGGCAAGCTGACCGGGCGTGTGGATGGCATCCTCGATCTCGCGGGCGCGACGCACCTGCTGGTCGTGCTTCCCGACGGACGGGCCGCGCTGACGGCGATCGACGCCGCGAGTCTAACGGCCAATCTCAAGCCGACGCTCGACAAGACACGTCCCCTCGCCGACGTTGCGTTCGCCGGTGCGAATGTCGAGGTGCTCGATGCCTCGAACGACCCCGCCGCCGCGGCGCGCGCCGTTCGCGACGCCGGTCGCGTGATGCTGGCGGCCGACACGCTCGGCGCGGCCCAGGCCATGCTGGACAAGGCTGTGGCCTATGCAAAGGAGCGCGTGCAGTTCGGCCGTGCCATCGCCAGCTTCCAGGCGGTGAAGCACATGGCAGCCGAGATGGCGACCGAGCTCGAGCCCTGCCGCGCACTGGTCTGGTTCGCAGCCCACGCGCATGATGCGATCCCGGAGGAAGCGCATGTCGCTGCCTGCCACGCGAAGGCCCATCTCGCCGAGGTCGGGCGTCACGTGCAAACGAAAGCCACCGAGATGCACGGCGGCATGGGTTTCACCGAGCTGATGGGCCTCGAGCTCTGGTTCAAGCGCATCAGCCTCAACCGCCACACGCTCGGCGGCCCCGAGCGCTGTCGTCACGAGGCGGCCATCGCGCAAGGGTGGGTGGCTGCGTAGCCCACGAGACAGGCCGTCATCCCGGCCAAGGAGGCGCCACTTCGCGCTGACGCGAGCGGGGATCCTGCGGAGAGGTGCGCTTCGCGCTCTCGTTGCGCTGGATCCCGGACAATGCTCGGCTTCACCTCACGCTTCCGGGATAACGAGAGACTTGACGCGCTCCGCGCGTCCTCGGGAACTCGGTAGAACGAGAGGCAGAGGCGCGAGCTCGCTACTTCCCTTCCTCACCGCGGCCGAAGCGCGAGAGCACCATATCGGGTGACGACGAGTTGTGGCGGGAGACGCTCGCGCGGCCGGCCCACAGATCCGTCACTTTACCGCCCTTGAAAGTCATGACGGAAGACTCGCTCCAGCCGGGCATCCCCGGCGTTCGCACGGCGACGCGCGCCACATCGTTGTTGAACTCGGTGATATACATGGAGCGCAGGGCCGCGAATGGCCTGCCGGCGATCGGCTCGTCGAAGGTGACGTCGAGCACGTGCTTGTCCGGCGTTACCGCGCTCATGGTAATCCGGGCGCTTCCGCCGCGCTCGAACGTCAGCAGGAAGCGCATGAGCTTCGGATCGAAGGCGACCTCCTTCAGCTTCACGATCGGACGCATCTCCGTCTCGATCGGGCCGACGAGGAACGACGTGCCGAACGCCGTCGCCGCGCGACCCTCCGGCGCCTTGGGACGAATGCGCCAGTAGCCGTCCTGCGGATAGAAGACCAGAACCTCCTCGCCCCCCATCGGCCGGATCATCCAGACCTGCACCAGATGCAACCCCGCCTCGACGCGATCGCCGATCCGGACCGTCGCGGTGGATGGACGCCAGAACGTCGGCATCCTCCAGCCGACGACCCAGAGACTAGGTTCCTCGTAGAGCGTCTGCCGGGTCGGCGCCTTCACGTCGCCCGCGTGTGCCGGATCCTTCGTCAGATCGCACTCCGTCCAGTCCGCCTCGAAGCTGTCGCGCGCCAACATGCCGATGTAGGGCGGGTGCGTGGCTTCGATGCGGAAACTGCGGACGTCCGGCGATGTGAAGTCGAGCGTGACGTTGTCCTTCTCCGCACAAAGCACAGGTTCCGAGCCGTTGCGCACATCGACGGCAAGCCCCTCGGCGCATGCCGACGCCACGAGACCGCCGACGGCCGCCAGCGGCAGCGCGAGCAGCGAAGCGAGGATCAATCGGCTCATCACGGTGGCAGCTCCCAGGGTTGGACGAGGCGGCGAGCTATCTCACACGCCGGCCGATCAGCAATATGGCAGTGATCGGCACGATGAACCCGATCGCCACAACCACCGCCAGCAGCATCGGGAGATTGTCGTAGTTGCCTCGGTTCACGTGGAAGATCTGGTTCAGGTACTTGGTCTGGAGCTGCCCGGCGACGAGCGCGAGGTTCATGAACGAGGCCATCAGCGCGAACCACGTGGCCCTCTGGGCCGGTGGCGCGTAGATCGCGGTCAGCGTCAGCAGTGGGATCATGCTCACCTGCACGAGCGGAGATTGCGCCGCCGCGTCGATCAGCGCGATGCCGCGCGCACCAATGCCGATGGCCTTGTCGGTCCACTCGTGCACGCCGAGCACCAGCATGAAGTTCGGGACCGCGAGCACCAGACTCGCGAAGGTCAGCCAGAGCAGCACGCGCGCCACCGGCTGCCGCGTGATGGCATCCGACAGCAGCCAGGCGGCGGCGAGCCCGAGCACCGCGCCGATCTCGTTGAGACGCCCGAAGAACGCCTCGTCGAAGCCAAGGCTGTCCATGGTGAACCAGGAATAGCCCGCGCCGACGCCCGGAACGCACCGGAACGCGAAGATGAGCAACGCCGCATAGGCGATGCGGCGGCGAACGCCGGGCGCCACGTCCCGCGTCACCCGGACCAGCATCGTGACGATCACCGCCATCGAGACGACGAAGATGATCTCCTGCGCGAACGGGATCGCGAACACACCGACCGCCACCACGAACGCGCCGAAGGCAAGCCCGCCTCCCAGAATGCGCCAGTCGGTCGGCCGGCTCTCCCCGCTCTCGAGGCGCACGAGGATCGCGCCCGTCACCGAGATCAGTGGCACGGCGAGGCCCATCAGGAAGACGGTCTCGTAGGAATAGATCTGCGCCAGCCAGCCGGCGAGCCGC
>Ga0180220_1002836_pt1 | contig 10611 bp, 6 predicted proteins | sample eDN5th37CBELigBY_FD_151335 | JGI IMG/M metagenome (GOLD analysis project Ga0180220, IMG submission 151335) | Enriched backyard soil microbial communities from Emeryville, California, USA - eDNA 5th pass 37_C BE-Lig BY (version 2) (version 2) | ecosystem: Environmental > Terrestrial > Soil >... | reverse complement strand
TTTCCACATAACGGCAGGCAAAACGCCGGCGGGAAATCCGGCGCCAGTTCGCGCGATCTCCAAATTTTCGTTTCATGGAAATTTCCCTCTCCAATATGTTAGCTTCAGCTTATCACATTTAGGAATCACACTCAAAATATATACCATTAATATAGCGCAACCGCAGGCCAAAGTAGAAGAAAAAACTGCGTGAGCCCCGGTCAACAGAAAATTATTGATCCTCAGCGTTTCTTTATGTTCGAGCGACGGATCGTCTCCCTTTACGCAAAAGAAAAAGAGCCCCCAATCGAATTGGAGGCTCTTCGTTCATTTTACGGGTTGCTTTCGTTTCCAAACGGTTCTGTTCCGTTAATGTCCGGCGTTTGGAAGCCGTCCACGGTTCCCGGATCGGTCGTTCCGATTCCGCTATCCGGAGGTACGGTTACGCCCGAGTCTCCGCTGCCGGAGCCGGAGCCGTTGTCTCCACCTTGCTGACCGTTGCCGTTGCCGTTTGAATGATCATTGTTGCCATGGTTGCCGTTATTGTTGCCATGATTGCCGTTGCCGTTATTGCCATTGCCCTGATCCTGGCCGTTGCCCTGATCGCCGTTTCCTTGGCCGTTATCGAAGCCGCCGTCCTGGTTCGGATCCTGACCGGTCGTTCCGTCGCCGTTCTGCCCGTTATCTCCGGTATTATCATCCGGAGGCGGCAACTCATCCGCCGGCGGTTCGATCGTCACGTTCACCGTATTCGACGGATCGGACTGCTGCCCGGTTTCCGGAGACACAGCGACCACGTAATATTGGTACGACTCGCCGGCAACCGTTCCGATGTCATCGATGCTTGTCGTCGGGATGCCGTCTTGCAGCACCGAGAAGTCGGCTTCGGATGCCGCTTTGCGGTAGAGGCGGTAAACGGCGTTCTCGTTCCCTTCCCCGTTCCATGATAAGGACACGGTTTGCGTATCCGGGCTATAGCTTGCGATCAGCCCGCTGACATGAAGTTCAGGGGTCTCATCAACAGGCGGTTCCGGTTCCTTCTCCTTCAAATCCTCAGGCACTTTAAAATCCTTCGCCGGGTAGTTTTCAAGCGCCTGCTTCATCACTTTGCCCCAGAACGCCGCGGCAAGCGGGCTGCTGTTGTGGAGCAAATGGTCTTTGTCCGGTTTGTCGTAACCCATCCAGACGGCGGCCGTCAACTCCGGCGTGTAACCGACGAACCAGACGTCGCGGTTGGACTTGTAGCCTTTGATTCCGCTCTGGGTCGTCCCCGTCTTGCCCGCAACCGGTCTGTCGATTCGCGCCTTGCGGCCCGTGCCGCTGTCGACGACGTTTTTCATCATCTGGGTCATTTGGTAAGCCGTGCTTTCTTCCATGACCCTTTTCCCGCCGTCTTTATGCTCGTATTTGACTTTCCCCTCGCTGTCGACGATCTTCTTGATCGAATACGCTTTGTAAAACGTTCCGCCGTTAGCGAACGTGCTGTATGCCTGAGCCATTTCCAGCGTGTTGGTGCCTTTGCTGATGCCGCCGAGCGCCATCGCCAGGTTTTTGTCGTCGTCCGTCAGCTGGATGCCAAGCTTCGTCGCGAAGTCATACCCCGCTTTGACGCCGATTTGGTTCAGCAGCCATACCGCCGGGATGTTCTCCGATTTCGTGATCGCGTCTTCCATGCTGATCGTGCTGGAATACCCGTGAAGGTTCGTCGGGCAGTATTTTCCGAAGCACTGCTTCTCGTTGCTCAGCCGCGAATTCATGTCGAACTTTCCTGACTCTATCGCCGGTGCATAAGAGACGATCGGCTTGAATGCCGAACCCGGTTGGCGGCGGCTGTTCGTGACGCGGCTGTAGCCTTTGCGTTCGTAATCCCGTCCGCCCAGCAGCGCTACAAGCGAGCCGTTCTCCTGGTTCATGATGACCATGGAGCCCTGCACCAGCTGATCGTCCTTGCCTTTCTCGAAATTGGAAGCGTCGGCGAATTCTTTTTCAAGCACCTTCTGGGCATTGGCATCCATCGTCGTATAGATTTTATAGCCGCCGATATTCAGATCGTCTTCGCTGAGGCCCGTAACGTCCTCGGCTTCGTTCATGACGTAATCCATGAAGTTCTGGTAGTTTTGCTTTTTCTTTGGCGGCTCGTAATCGTAAACGACCTTTTTCGCCTGCTCCGCTTCTTCGGCCGTAATGTAGCCCTGCTCGGCCATCAAGTTCAAGACGACCGCGCGGCGCTGCATGGAAAGATCCGGATTGCGAAGCGGGTTATATTTCGACGGGCCCTTCGGCATCGCAGCGAGGGTCGCCATCTCCCACAATTTCAAATCGTTCAGATTGCTTTTTCCGAAATAATATTTCGATGCTTCCTTAATGCCGTAGATCTGACCGCCGAAGTTGATCCGGTTCAAATACATCGTCAAGACTTCGTCTTTGGTCAAGTTCCGGTCCAAAGCCAACGCGATCGACACTTCCGTCGCCTTACGGAAAAACGTTTTGTCCCTCGTCAGGAAAATGTTTCGCGCCAGCTGCTGCGTAATCGTACTGCCGCCCTCCACTTTGGAGCGGGCCATGATGTCCTTGACCGCCGCACGGCCGATCGACCATAAATCGACGCCGCTGTGCTCGTAGAACCGTTTATCCTCCGTCGCGACAAAAGCTTCCTTCAGCAGCTTCGGAATGTCTTCGCTGTTGACCGGATCGCTTTTCTGCAAAGACAATTCGCCCATCAGGGTGCCGTTGCGGTCATAGACCTTGGACGTTTCGTGCACCGAGATTTTGTCTTTATTGGCCTGATACAGCCGCTCCCCGTTGACGGAAATGTACAAGTATCCTGCCAAGGCGCAAAATACGGCAATGGCGCACGTAAAAAACAAAGTCCAAAAGACGCGTTTGCCCGACAGTTTTCTTTTCTTCTTTTTGGGTGTCTTGGACGGCTGTTCTTTGTTTTTGTTGCCCGTCCGCGACAGCTTATTGTTATCCATGGTGCCTCCTGACTCCCTTTAGGATGATTTCGGTTTTGGAATGAAAAGAACAACCTTGTCAAGGTTGCTCCGCTCCATTTTCTATGCCTACAGACATTTTCGGCAAGCGGGCGACTCGGCCGTCTCACTTGCTTGTTGTCTATATACTTAAACGAAAATCATCCAGAAAAGTTTCAAAATACGTCCGTTAGCCCTCGTTTTGCGTCTCCTGCATCAATGAAACATTGCGTTGAGGCGTAACCGTAGAGATGGCGTGTTTGAACAACATCTGCTGCTTGCCGTCGGTATCCACAACGACAGTGAAGTTGTCAAATGCTTTGATGGTGCCGCGAATCTGAAATCCGTTCACGAGAAAAATGGTCACTGGGATATTTTCTTTGCGCAGCTGGTTTAAGAATGTATCTTGGATATTAATGGATTTGTTCATTTATCCGTACCCCCAACGTTTCATTTAGATTGTTTTGAAGTATATTCAAGATTTGAGAGAAACTTTCCTGCTATTATATCACGGATTTCCGCCATTTTAGCAGAAAAATTTACGGGCTCCGTGACGTCCACCCATGAAATTTCCTTCATGTGGCGGAACCAGGACAGCTGGCGTTTGGCAAACCGGCGGGTGTCTCTCTTGAGGACCGCAACCGCGTCTTCGAGGGATTCGCGACCTTGAAGATAGCTTGCGATCTGTTTGTAACCCAGCCCCTGCATCGAGACCAGGTCGGTTCCGTAGCCCTTGTTCAGCAGCGAAGAGACTTCTTCTACCAAACCCTGCTTCAGCATTTCGTCAATGCGGGCTTCAATACGTTTATATAGCATTTGCCTATCCATTGTCAAACCGAGCAGGCATAATCGGTAAGGAGACTCCCGGGTTTGCCCCTCAAGTTGGGACGATAGGGGGATACCCGTCAAATGAAAGATTTCCAAAGCCCTAATAATTCGTCTCTGGTCGTTGGGATGAAGCTTTTCGGCGCTTGCAGGGTCCACTTCCTTCAGTCTGCCGTGCAGCGCTTCCGCTCCGTGTTTCTCGGCGAAGGCCGCCTGCTCGTCGCGAAATTCCTTGTCTTCCCCCACCTGCGCGAACCGATAATCGTAACAGACCGATTCGACGTATAACCCGGTGCCTCCGACGATAAAAGGCAGTTTGCCGCGCGCGTGGATCTCCTGGATGAGGCGATGGCACTCCTCTTGGAATTCCGCAACGGAATACGGCTCGTCCGGGTTGTGGATATCGATTAGATGATGGGGGACTCCCTGCATTTCATCCCGGGTGATTTTGGCGGTGCCGATATCCATTTCGCGGTACACCTGCATCGAATCGCCGGAAATGATTTCGCAGTTCCATTCTTTCGCCAGCTCAATGCTCAGCTTCGTTTTCCCGACGGCCGTCGGTCCGACGAGCACCAGCAGCTTCGGTTTGTTCTGGGCTTCATTCATCCCTGTCAACGGTGATCACTCCATAAGAAATTTTTGAATGGGCTCGGCTTTCTTCCGCAAACCCGAGACGCACAAATTCTCCGCTGCCTCTTTTTTCTTTCAGCACCACCGTTTTCCGGGCAACCCTGAGGGCTTCCTTGATGCTTTCCGAAGAGAGCGGGTCGTTGTTGGCAAACCATCTTAGCGGCCGAATCGCCGAGGAATCCATCAGCGGCTCGCGGAACATCGGGTCAAAATAAACGATATCCACGCTCCGTTCCGGCATCGAGCGAAGCACGTCCAAATGATGGCCGTTGACGACCCGAATGCGGCGCATCGCTTCGTTGATCTCTTCCACGTTGGAGGTATAATGGGCCAAGCCTTCGGTTAGAAGCGCCGACAGGGAAGCAGAGCTCTCCACCGCCGTAATCCGGGAGCCGCTGCCCCCCTTGACGGAAAAAACGAGCGTATCCGTTCCGAGCCCGGCCGTGCAGTCCAGCACGCTGTCTCCCGGATTCATGGAAGCGGCATCGAGCATCGGGTCGCTTTCTCCCTTCAGAATGCGTTTCGCACGGATGAAACCCATGCTGGGGTGAAACTCCATCGGCTCCTCCCCGGGTCTGACCAGCCTTGCCCCGCCTTCCAGCACGACGATGATGTCGTCGTTCCCGTAAGCTCTCGACATTTTGCCGAGCGGCGTGTGGCGCCTCGGGACATATCTGCCGCCGGTTCGTGAGGCCAGGGCCTCGGCCCGGCGAATAACGGCTTCCCCCGCCTTATCCCCTGTAGTAATGATCATTACGTTCTCCAATCCTGTTTGTATATTTTCAGCGATGTTTATCGAGGGGCTTTCGTTACATAACCCGTTTAAACAGTTTTTCCAAATCATAGGTAGAAAATGAAACGACGATCGGCCGCCCGTGCGGGCATGTGTATGGCTGCCTGCAGGTTCCCAAACGGTCGATCAGCGTTTTGGCCTCATCTTCGGTCAGCTTCTGGTTCGCTTTGATCGAAGCCTTGCAGGAGCAGAGAATCGAAGATTTCTCCCTTAGCTTGGCAAGATCGATCCTGCGTTCGCCCAGCACCCACTCGGCCATTTCCTCGATCAGCGATTTTTCTTCGCCTTTCGGAAACCAGTACGGGTGGGAGCGTACGCGGAACGTTTGGCCGCCGAAATGCTCCAAATAGACGCCGACCTGCTCGAACCACTGCAGCTTGTCTTTCAGCTGCTCGGCTTCGGAGGGCGTAAATTCCAACGTGATCGGCAGCAGAAGCTCCTGGGAGGCATCTGCCGGCTGTCCGAATTTTTCGTAATAATACTCGTAATTGACGCGTTCATGCGCAGCATGCTGATCGATCAGGTACAGCCCCTGCTCGTTCTGCGCGATCAGGTACGTGCCGTGATGCTGCCCGATCAACGTGAGCTCGGGAAACGCCGGGATATTTGCGGCAGCGTCCGCCGATGCCTCCAATAGCCTGCTTGCCAGTTCGGGATTCGAGCTCGTGCTCATCCGCTGTTGTGAAGGGGCAGCCCATTCGCGGTACGAAGACGGACGCGTTTCCCTGACCGCTCCGTTCCCGGACTGCCATGTTCCCTGCGAAGAACTTCCGTATGTTCCGCCGCTTCCCCCGGAAGGACGTTCCTGAATCTCTTGAACCGGAGTCTGGGGAACATTGTCAGGCATCGGAGCGGGGACAGGACCGCTCACCGCTTCAGCCGGACCGTGCCCGGCTTCCAGCGCGGCTGCCGCTTCCCCTTTATTGTCCGCCAAGGGCGCCGCAGCGCTGCGATTCGGGAAATGAAACTGTTCCTGGATAAAAGAACCGCTGTTCTTTCCGCCGACATTTTGCTTCACTGCCTGGGGAATGAGCACTTCCTGGCGAAGGACTTGGTGAATGCTTTCCTCCACGAAAGGATACAGCTCCTGCTCCTTGCTGAAACGAACCTCCAATTTTGCCGGATGCACGTTGACGTCCACAAGCGAGGGATGCATCTTGATTTCCAGCACCGCGAGCGGGTAGCGATTGATGGGCAGAAGCGTATGATAAGCCCGCTGAATCGCCTGGTTCAACCCGTAATTGCGGATATATCTGCCGTTGACGATGGTCGACACGCCGTTCCGGTTGGATCTCGTCCATTCGGGCAGGCTGACGAAGCCGCCGAGCTCGAAGTCGAGATTTTCCGCCTTGATCGGCAGCATGGCTTTGGCCGCCTGTGTCCCGTAAACGGCCGCAATGACCTGCAGCAGGTCGCCGTTGCCGAGCGTTTTCAGCAGCTGATTTTCGTTGTGCCGAAGCGTGATCGCGATTTCCGGGTGGGAAAGGGCGATTCTGTACATGTAATCGGACACGTGACCCAGCTCGGTCTGGATCGTCTTCATGTATTTCAATCGGGCCGGCGTATTAAAAAATAATTCCTTTACCTGAATATCCGTCCCGCGCGGGGCCGGGGTGTCTTCTTCCGTTACCAGCTTGCCGCCTTCGACGCAGATGCGTCGGCCCAGGCCGTCGTCTCCGCTTGCCGTCGTCAATTGAACTTTGGCTACCGCCGCGATGCTGGGCAGGGCCTCGCCGCGGAAGCCGAGGCTGGTGATATGGAATAAATCCCTGCTGCTGCCGATTTTGCTTGTCGCGTGGCGGTAAAAGGCCGTTTGTAGGTCATCCGGTTCGATTCCCGAGCCGTTGTCGGTGACCCGGATGCTTTCCAGGCCGCCTTCCTCGACATGGACGTCGATGCGGGTCGCGCCCGCGTCGATGGAGTTTTCCACAAGCTCCTTTACGACGGAAGCAGGGCGTTCCACCACTTCGCCGGCGGCAATCTGGTTGGCAATATGCTCGTCCAATATATGGATTTTCGCCATATCCGTCCCCCCTTATATTCGTACTTATCACTAAAGCCGAACCCTTACAGGTCCTTGGCTTTCATTTTTAATTCGTTCAGCAGCTGCATGGCCTGAAGCGGCGTCATGTTCATCACGTCCACGTTTTTGATCGCGTCCACGATTTGGCCGAGCGCCGGATCGGGCTTTTCGGCAGGCGTGGCCGCTTTAGGTACAGGCAGTGCTTCTTCTTCGCCGAAAATGGACAACTGCACGACGGCATCCGCTGCCGTATTCTCAAACTTGGCCTCGGGTTCCGGGACAGCCGATGGTGCGAGCGGACGTCTTGGCGCTTCCGTCGTCTCGGCGGTTGCGGCCGCTTGCGGCGTTCCATGCTCGATCCCTTGCAGCAAGGCATAGGCCCGTCCGATGATCGAGGAAGGCAAGCCGGCCAGGCGCGCGCAATAGATGCCGTAGCTGCTGCTTGCAGGTCCGGACACCAGCTTGCGAAGAAAATGAACGTTTTCCCCGCTTTCCTGGACGGCCATCGAGTAATTCCGCAGACCTTCGAGGCTTTCCTCCAGATGCGCCAGCTCATGGAAATGCGTGGATACCAGCGATTTGCAGCCGATGGTGTCATGCACGTATTCGATGACCGCCTGGGCGATCGCCATGCCTTCGCTGGTCGACGTGCCGCGGCCGAGCTCATCGATGATGATCAGGCTTCGCGGCGTCGCTTTTTCCGTCATGACCTGAATATCGGCCATCTCGACCATAAACGTACTCTGCCCGCCGATCAGGTCGTCCGCCGCGCCGATCCGGGTGAAGATCCGGTCGATCATCGGTACCTCGGCCTTGGCTGCCGGCACAAAGCAGCCGATTTGGGCCATGATGGAAATCAGGGCCACCTGGCGCATATACGTGCTTTTCCCGGCCATGTTCGGGCCCGTAATAAGCAGAATCGCGGCATCGTCGCGGGTCAGTCGCGTTTCGTTGGCGATGAAGGAAGCGTCCTTCATGACCGCTTCAACGACGGGATGGCGCCCGGCTTCGACGACGAGGTCATAGCCGTCAGTCAGGACAGGCTTCACGAAACCTTGCTCGGCGCTGACCGCCGCAAGCGACTGGTACACGTCCAGCTCCGCCACTTTTTCGGCAAGATGCTGAAGCCTCGATATTTCGGCGGCCAGTTTCTCTCTAAGCTCGGCGAAAAGGGCGTATTCCAAATCGACCATTTTTTCCTGCGCTTCGAGGATCAGTCCTTCCTTCTCCTTCAACTCCGGCGTGACGTAACGCTCCGCGTTGGTCAACGTTTGCTTGCGTTCGTACCTGCCTTCGGGCAGCGAGCCGACGTTGGCTTTGGTCACCTCGATGTAATAGCCGAATACTTTGTTGAATCCGATCTTGAGCGACCGAATTCCCGTAACCTCGCGTTCCTTCGCTTCTAGCTCGGCAATCCATCGCTTGCCGTTGACGCTGGCTTCCCTTAATTCATCCAGGCGTTCGCTGCACCCCGGCTTAATGAGTCCTCCGTCCCTCACGGAAACCGGGGGATCCTCGACGATGGTCCGCTCGATCGCTTCGCTCAAATCCCGGCAATCGTCCATTTCGCCGGCGATGCGCCGCAACGTGGCCGATGCCGACGACGCGCAAAGCTCTTTCAGGGCGGGAATTTGCTGGAGCGACACTTTTAACGCGTTCAAATCGCGCCCATTGGCGCTTCCGAAAGCGATTCGCGCCACGAGGCGCTCCAAGTCGTAAATTTCGTTCAAGGAAGCCTTCAGGTCTTCCCTCAAAATAAATTGATGGTATAAGTGGTCGACTGCTTCCAGCCGTTCTTCGATTTCTCCCCGCTGAAGCAGCGGTTTGTCGATCCATCTCCGCAGGAGGCGGGCTCCCATCGATGTCTGCGTCCGGTCCAGCAGCCAGAGCAGCGAACCTTTCTTCGAACGGTCGCGGACCGTTTCGACAAGCTCCAGGTTGCGGCGCGTGAACGGGTCTAAAATCATGTAATTGCCCGGTTCGTAAGGCGCGATCTGCGTCAGCTGCCCCAAGGAGCGGCGCTGCGTTTCGCTTAAATAGGAGATCAGGACGGCGACGCAGCGGCGGCGTTCCGGATCCAACCTGGCCCAGGCCGATTCCCCGAACTGGCTCCGCACGAGATTTTCGTCTTTTTTCTCCCATGGGGTATATACGATCGGGCGGCTCCACTGGATCTGTTCCGCTTGGATCAACTCCAGCATGCGGCTGTCGCCGATGATTTCCGCCGGCTCGTAAATGCCGATTTCGTCGCGGAGCCATTCCACGGAGGACGGCACCGACGTGACGTACAATTCGCCCGTCGATATGTCGCATGCGGAGAGCGCCATCATCCGGTCGTTTTCGGTAACGCACACCAAGTAGTTATTGGATTTGTCGGCAACGGTTTTGCCTTCCATGATGGTTCCCGGCGTAACCACCCGCACGATTTCCCTGCGCACCATTCCTTTGGTGACGGCAGGGTCCTCCATTTGCTCGCAAATCGCCACTTTATATCCTTTTTCGATCAAACGCTGTATGTAGCCTTCGGCCGAGTGATATGGAACCCCGCACATCGGAATGCGCTCTTCCCCGCCGCCTTCGCGGCCGGTCAGCGTAATTTCAAGCTCTCTCGACGCCTTGACGGCGTCTTCAAAAAACATTTCGTAAAAATCGCCTAAACGAAAAAAAAGGAATGCATCCTGTGCTTGTTCCTTGATTGCCAAATATTGTTCAATCATTGGCGTATATTTTGCCATGACTTACCTCCAAACTCGAACTTTGCTCAAGCCCTATTATAGCAGAAATCGGAGGGAGTTCATCATCGGGAGCGAAATGGAATATTCCAGAGGGGTCGGATATCGCGGCTTTCGTTCCAGGTTCCGCCCTGCCGGATCCGGCTTAGCAAAGGCCGGATGTACTTTTCCGCTTCCTGATCCTCCGCAAGGGACTGAAGGTCTTCAAGCAGCGGCTCCAAATATTCCCTGATGATGTCCCGCTGCCCGGCATAATACGCCTTGTGAAGCCTCTCTTCCTGGTCCAAGGGACGGCGCGCAAGCTTCGCGTAGTTCGTCACGATCAAATATGCCGCATAGACGATGCCTTTGGCCAGCATGGGGGATACCAAGAAACTCGGCAGCGTCCTGTATTCGAAACCGCCGTGAGGCTGCCTGCGGAAATCCCCGAGGTATCCGTATTTCGGGCGTCTCAGCTGGCTGGTTGGCGCCTCCAGGACGGATACGGGAAGCGTCAAATAATTATCCAGCGCGCGCAGCAGTTCCGCAGTCAATCCGATTCCGCTGAAATGCAGGTGCCCCCCAAGGGGCAGTCCGGACTTCGGCATCCCGCCGGCAAGCCAATGGAGGGAGCGGTCGCCGATCATCTCTCCTGCCATCCGGAGCGTCCGCATC
>Ga0180220_1002835_pt1 | contig 10615 bp, 9 predicted proteins | sample eDN5th37CBELigBY_FD_151335 | JGI IMG/M metagenome (GOLD analysis project Ga0180220, IMG submission 151335) | Enriched backyard soil microbial communities from Emeryville, California, USA - eDNA 5th pass 37_C BE-Lig BY (version 2) (version 2) | ecosystem: Environmental > Terrestrial > Soil >... | reverse complement strand
TATAGAGCTGATCAATCGTTAGGATTGGATAGATAGCGTATAGGTTACAAGCCGATCAAGGGCCCATCTTTTTAGTTCATCATGGTTATTACCGATGAAGGATGCAAAGACGTGTTTATCCTGTTCCTGAGTATTCACCGAATAAAATGAAAGGACCCAGTTTTGTTCGACTTGCTCAATGGAGAAACGAATAAATTTGCCCTCCGTTCTTTTCCAATTAAAGAGGAGTTTAAGCAATTCTTCATTTGCCTCTTGAATGGTTTTCAAAATAGATCACCCCTTTTACAAAGTTTGTAAAAGGGGTTTTCTACATGCTAAAGTAAAATCCTTCCAACTCTACAAAACAAGTGCTTTTTAGACAAAATTAGAATGGGGGAGGGCAGAATATCCCATAATAATAGGAATTAGTTGAATGAGGAGTTTAGATGATGAAGAAACTTCTGCTGCTGTTTTTCTCGTTTGTTCTTCTAGTTGGTTTAGGCTTCGCAGGGTATGGGTATGTAAAATATCAAAACATGGTTGAGCGCTGGTATTTGCCGTTGGAACCCGGAGAATATGCCGGAGAAAAGAATAAGCCACCTACTGAAGAAAAGGTGGAATTAGCTCCTTTTACCGTCATGTTATTAGGTGTTGATTCGCGGGAAGGTGAGAAAAAATCCAGATCAGACACCATTATGCTTGCTGCTGTACATCCCAAGAATCAGAAGGCAGTGTTAATGTCCATTCCACGAGATACACTGGCAGATATTCCAGGTTATGGCCAAGATAAATTTAATCATTCGATGTTTTACGGAGGGCCCCCTTTGGTAAAACAAACAATGGAAAACTTTTTTGATATTAAAGTGGACCATTATGCTGCTGTTGATTTTGACGGGTTTATAAAAATTGTGGACGCCTTAGGCGGGGTAGAGGTGGATGTAAAAAGAAGAATGAAGTATCATGACCCGATCGATGGAACATCGATCGATTTACAGCCCGGACTTCAACTGCTTGATGGGGAAAATGCATTGGATTATGCAAGATTTCGCAAAAGCGATATTGGATCAGCTGCAAGTGATTTTGATCGGATGGAACGGCAACAAGAGATAATCCGTAAAATTACTGATAAAGCAACAGAAATTAGTTCTGTACTTAAGGTATTTAAGATGATGGATATTCTAGGGGAACATGTAAAAACAGATTTCACAGAGGAGAAAATACGAGGTTTATTTCTCCAATTCCGGAATTTCTCGTCGACTAATATCCAGTCCGTGGAGATCCAGGGAACCAACCGCCGGATTCCGATGCACGGGTACAACCTCTGGTTTTATCTTGTTGATCAAGAGGAGAAAAACCGTATTAAAACCATCATTGAAGATACGCTGGCTGGGTCTGAGACGAATGTTACTTCGGTGAAGTAGGTGAGCGATCAAGACCATTTTAATAATTTCAGTGACGCATTTTGGTCATCATAACCTCGATGATGACCGTTCTTAAGATTTCCAGGGAGTATTTTGGTCATCATAGCCTCAATGATGACCATTTTTATAATTTCAGTGACACATTTTGGTTATCATAGCCTCGATGATGACCGTTTTTAAATTTCTAATGGGGATTTTAATCATCATTATTCACTCATAGAATCCCAGAATAGGTACAAACCACGTTCTCATACATATAAATGAGTAAATACCATTCCAACCACTACTTAATCTCTAACATTCAGAAAAAAGGAGTGGTTCTATGGAGAATAAACCGTGGTTAGCTTACTATCCTCCACAAATTCCTGCTCACCTAAATTATCCACAAGTTCCGCTTACCCATTTTTTAGAAGAAGCTTCTGAACATCATCCAGACAAACAAGCACTAAGTTTTTTAGGGAAAAAAATAGATTATCGGGATCTTGCCAAAGAGGTTAAAAAATTTGCCGGTATTCTAAGGCAACTAGGGGTCAAAAAAGGAGATCGGGTGGCCATTATGCTGCCTAACTGTCCCCAGGCCGTCTTTTGTTACTATGGAGCTTTATGGATCGGAGCTATCGTCGTTCAAACTAATCCACTATATATGGAAAGAGAGCTGATTTTCCAGCTTAATAACGCTGAAGTTGAAACCATTGTCTGTCTAGATCTTGTGTACCCAAAGGTGAGAGAAGCAAAAGCTAAAACGAGACTAAAAAATGTTATCGTCACAAGGATGGAGGATTATCTTCCATTTCCAAGAAACCTTCTATATCCTCTCGTACAAAAAAGAAAAGGGTTATACCCAGCCATAGATTTTTTGGGCGAGGAGTGCCTATCCTTAAAGAACCTAATGAAAGATGCAGAAGAATTCGTAGAACCAGCACAAATCAATCCCAAAACCGATTTAGCCCTATTGCAATACACGGGTGGAACAACGGGAAGGGCAAAAGGGGTGATGCTAACGCACGAAAACCTAGTTGCCAATGTCATCCAATGCAATGCTTGGTTTTACAAATCAGAAGCTGGTGAAGAGAGGTTTCTCGGGGCTGTTCCCTTTTTCCATGTATATGGCATGACTGTAGCGATGAATCTTTCCATCCGGATGGCGGGGACCCTTGTGATGGTACCAAAATTTGATGTGGACCTGTTGCTTAAGACAATTACCAAAGAAAAACCAACCGTTTTTCCTGGAGCGCCCACGATGTATATCGCGTTAATTAATCATCCACATCTTAGTAAATATGATCTCTCCTCTATTGACGCTTGTATTAGCGGATCGGCCCCGTTGCCGATGGAAGTTCAAGAATCCTTTGAAGAGTTAACCAAAGGCAGGCTTGTTGAAGGATACGGTTTAACCGAGTGCTCACCAGTCACACATGCCAATCCAATTTGGGATCACCGGGTGACAGGAAGTATCGGTCTGCCCTGGCCGGATACAGAAGCAAAAATCGTTGATTTAAAAACAGATGAACCCATCCCCCCAGGGGAAATCGGCGAACTGATTGTGCGCGGGCCGCAGGTGATGAAGGGATATTGGAAGAACCCGGAGGAAACTAGACTGGTTTTGCGAGAAGGCTGGCTTTATACAGGAGACTTGGCTTATATGGATGAAAAGGGATACTTTTATATTGTGGATCGCAAAAAGGACATGATCATTGCAGGTGGTTTTAATATTTATCCCCGTGAAGTGGAGGAAGTACTATATGAACATAAGGCCGTGTCTGAAGCGGCTGTAGTGGGTGTACCAGATCCTTATCGTGGTGAAACGGTTAAAGCTTTCATTGTTGTAAAAAAGGGTGCAGCGGTAAGTGAGCAGGAATTAAACATCTTTTGCCGAGAAAGACTGGCAGCCTATAAGGTTCCTAGATTGTATGAGTTTAGAAGTGAATTGCCAAAAACAATGGTAGGAAAGGTTCTTAAGAAGGATTTAATTCAGGGAGTCGACCAAGACCCAACTTGATGTTTGTCATCAGGTTGGTTTTTTGTATCTAACCTAAGTTTTCTTTCGCTTCTTAATATTGACAAAAGTGATTGCCAGTAATAAACTAAACTCGAATGAATAGTCATTCATTACACCATATCGAGGTTTTATTCCATGGCAAAAAAAACAGGTGAGAAGTATCAGGCTATTATTGAAGCGGCAGTTAGGGTGATTGCCAATAATGGGTACCATAACGCCCAAGTATCTAAAATTGCGAAAGAAGCGAATGTGGCCGATGGAACGATCTATCTTTATTTCAAAAATAAGGAGGATCTTCTAATTTCCCTCTTTCATGAAAAAATGGGTGAGTGGATCACGGTAACCAAAGAGGCCATTGATCAGGAGAAGACAGCCCCGAAAAAATTGTTAGCTTTGATTCATACGCATTTTTACCATTTGTCTACGCACGTAAATTTTGCCTATGTGACACAGGTAGAAATGAGACAATCGAATCCAAGGATCCGCGAAGGAGTGCGCAGATCTGTAAAAAGTTATCTCAATTTAATAGATGAAGTCATCGAATTGGGAATGAAGGAAGGGGTATTTCGCTCAGATATCCAGCTCTTTACAATTCGCAAGATGGTTTTTGGCACCTTGGATGAAGCAGTCACCGCATGGTTAATGAATGATCGTAAGTATGAACTGATGAATCAAGTCATTCCCATACACACCCTTTTTATTAATGGATTGAAAGCGGACAAACAATAGCTTTGACAAGGGGGAAATACTATGGATTTTAAAAATGTAAAGCTTACTATGGAAAATCGAATAGGCATTGTAACGATTGACCACCCACCTGCAAACGCTTTAAATGCAGATACCCTAAGGGGATTGTCTGATTGTATCGACTATATTCAGCAAACCCAGGAGATTAAGGTTGTGATCATTACGGGTTCCGGCCGATTTTTTATTGCCGGGGCAGATATTAAGGAATTTCCATCCGCTTACGGTGATCCAGAGAAAGGTAGAGCTTTTGCAGAAAACGGGCAACAGGTCTTTAATAAAATTGAACAGATGGATAAGCCGGTTATCGCCGCGATTAATGGTGCAGCACTAGGTGGTGGATTCGAGCTAGCACTAAGCTGCCACCTAAGAATTGCATCAGACCAGGCGACATTAGGGCTACCAGAGCTTAAATTAGGTCTGATTCCGGGATTTGGGGGAACGCAAAGATTAGCGAGACTCACGAACAAAGCAAAAGCTCTAGAGCTTATTTTGACCAGTCAGTTCATAGATGGGAAGGAAGCAGAGAAACAAGGGATTGTGAATCTATCTGTACCCCAGGATGAATTGATGGCAACCGCCAAGCGCTTTGCCGAGATGATTGCTGAGGAGAAGAGTGCACCTTCCCTTGCAGCAGCGATCCAGGCTGTCTCCAAAGGGTTGGAAATGCCATTGGAGGAAGGGCAAAAGCTTGAGGCTGAATTATTCGCCCAAATGTTTGATACCGAGGATGTGCAGGAAGGGGTTTCCGCCTTCATTGAAAAACGTAAAGCGGAATTTAAAGATAAATAAAAAAAGTTGAGGAGGAAAGAGGAATGAACATTATAGTCGTGATGAAACAAACCTTTGACACCGAAGAGAAAGTTTCCATTCAAAATGGGCAGATCGTAGAAGACGGAGTGGAATTTATTATAAATCCTTACGATGAGTATGCGATTGAAGAGGCTATCAAACTGAAAGAAGAGTTTGGCGGGGAAGTAACCGTTATGACCGTAGGGCCATCACGCGCAGAAAATGCGCTGCGCACTGCTTTAGCGATGGGAGCCGACAAAGCGGTCATCGTGGATGACGAAGAACTGTTTGGTGATGAATACACCATTTCGAAAGTTTTAGCGCATGTAATCAAAGATCGTGACTATGATATCATTTTGACTGGAAATACCTCTGTTGATAATGGAGCGGGTCAAGTAGGTCCGAGATTGGCCGAAGAGTTGGGAATCCCTCACGTTGCAACGATCACGAAACTCTCCATTGAAGGGGCAGTGGCTACTTTGGTTAGAGATGTAGAAGGGGATACGGAAACAGTAGAAGTAAAATTACCTTTGCTGGTTACAGCGCAACAAGGTCTTAACGAGCCACGTTATCCTTCCTTACCAGGGATCATGAAAGCGAAGAAAAAGCCAATGGAAAGGCTTAGCGCAGATGATTTGGAACTCGATCCGCAAACCATTAAGGCAAAAACAGCAATTGTGGAGCAATACCTTCCTCCGAAGAAGGAAGCCGGACGGGTGTTATCTGGAGAATTACAGGATCAAGTGAAGGAATTGGTACAACTTCTGCGCAATGAAGCGAAAGTAATCTAGAGAAAAGAGGGGGAGAATGAACATGGGCAGAAAAGTCCTCGTATTAGCAGAAATTCGTGATGGTGTTTTAAGAAATGTTTCTTTTGAAGCGTTATCAGCTGCGCAAAAGATTGCTGAAGGTGGAGAAATTGCAGCAGCTGTATTTGGCCAAGGCATTTCTGGGGTTGCTTCCCAATTGGCGCAGTATGGGGCAAATCAAGTGTATCTTGTGGAAGATGAGCATTTAAAACAATATACGCCTGATGCTTTCACACAGGCGATGGTACAGCTTCTGACCAAGGTTGACCCGGACGTGATCCTGCTTGGCCATACTGCAATCGGTAAGGATCTAGCCCCTCGTGTAGCAGCAAAGCTTGGTTTGGGATTAATTTCTGATGTGACGGAGCTTGCTCTGGAGGGGGGAGAAATGATCTTTACCCGCCCAATTTATTCAGGAAAGGCTTTCCAAAAGAAAAAGACCGTTGATGGCAAAGTATTTGCAACAATCCGTCCAAACAATATCGCCCTTGTGGAAGCAGATCCTGGCCGTCAGGCAGAGGAAATTGCATTCCCAGTGGAAATCAAAGATCTGCGGACTATTGTGAAAGAAGTGGCACGAAAAGCAGTTGGCGGTGTTGACCTGTCGGAAGCGAAAATTGTAGTTTCAGGAGGACGCGGTGTGAAAAGTAAGGAAGGATTTGCACCACTTCAGGAATTGGCAGATTTACTGGGCGGTGCAGTAGGAGCATCACGTGGTGCCTGCGATGCCGAGTATTGCGATTACTCCTTACAGATTGGACAAACCGGAAAAGTCGTTACTCCTGATCTATATATTGCCTGTGGTATCTCTGGTGCGATTCAGCATTTGGCAGGGATGTCCAGTTCCAAAGTTATTGTAGCCATTAATAAAGACCCTGAGGCCCCTATTTTCAGTGTGGCAGACTATGGAATTGTCGGGGATTTGTTTGAAGTCGTTCCGATGCTGACGGAAGAGCTGAAAAACATATTGAAGGCTTAAGAAAAAGTTCCTCTAGTGGCATTTTGAAGTAGATAATGGTATACTTGCTTTTGTAAAGTAAGTAAGAGGAATGAAGGAGGAACAATGATGGCGATTGTTAATGTTACAGATAAAGATTTTTCTCAAGTAGTAGAACAAAGTGGATCTGTTTTAGTTGATTTCTGGGCGCCTTGGTGTGGACCTTGCAAAATGATTGCACCTGTTCTTGAGGAAATCGATTCTGAAATTGGCGATAAACTTAAGATTACGAAGTTAAATGTTGATGAAAACCCAGAAACTGCAAGCCGTTTTGGGGTTATGAGCATTCCTACATTGTTGGTATTTAAGGACGGTCAAGTGGTTGATAAGATTGTTGGTTTCCAGCCGAAAGATGCGTTGGTTGGAACATTGAATAAACATTTATAAGGAATTCGGGGGCCAGCCCCCCTTTTTTTGGTCACTCTGAATTTAAGGGGAGAATTTACCCTTATTCTTCAATAGTGTCATAAAAAGCAGAAAATAAGGGGAGAAATTACTTCTAATCCAGTAAAGGTTGCCTAACATAAGGCATTTTCATGGTTTAGGAGTAAAAACTCCCCTTATTTCATGTGATTTAGCAACCTTTCACAGAATAAGTGGAACTTCTCCCCCTATTTAATCTCCGTCCAACTAGGTCTGCTGCCACGGGTCCCCCTCCCTACACCAATCATCCCCTCTCCACCTTCTCAGCCACTCTATGATAAAATATGGCTTAATACACTTCTTTTCACGATAGAGGGAGAACGATAATGAATAATCTAAAAGAAAAATTGGCTCTTCTTCCGGACAAACCTGGCTGCTATATAATGAAGAATAGCGAAGGGAAAATTATTTATGTAGGAAAAGCAAAAATTTTAAAGAATAGAGTGAAATCCTATTTCACTGGCAGTCATGATGGAAAAACTCAATTATTGGTCAGTGAAATTGTCGACTTTGAATATATTGTCACCAGGAGTAATGCGGAAGCGTTGCTTTTAGAATGCAATCTAATTAAACAACATCATCCCCGCTATAATGTTTTGCTGAAGGATGATAAAACCTATCCATATATCAAAATTACTAACGAAAAGCATCCACGCTTGGAGGTGACACGAACTGTTGCGAAGGATGGAGGAAAGTACTTTGGCCCATATCCGCACGCAGGTGCTGCATCGCAAACCAAAAATTTGCTAGACAAGCTTTACCCTCTTCGCAAATGCAAAAATATCCCGAAAAAGGTTTGTCTCTATTATCATTTAGGTCAATGTGTGGCACCTTGTGAGTTTAAAGTTGATTCCACACAATATAAGGATATGATTGAAGAGATTCAGCGCTTTTTAGGTGGAGGACATAGAGAAATTAAGCAACAGCTGGAGCAAAAAATGCTTGCTGCTGCCGAGCAATTGGATTTCGAAGGCGCAAAGGAATACCGTGACCAAATCCAGGCGATTGAGGCCCTTATGGTTAAGCAAAATGTGACGTTTACCGATTCTACAGATCGGGACATTATAGGGTATCACACCGATAAGGGATGGATGTGTGTTCAAATCTTTCATGTTCGCCAAGGAAAGTGGATTGAACGAAATGTATCGATGTTTCCTTTTTATGGTGAAGAAGTGGACGACTTCCTTTCCTACGTGACCCAATTCTATCTAGAAAACCACCTGAAACCAAAGGAAGTCCATTTGCCTGAAATTGATGAAAAAGATGTGGAACTTATGGAACAAGTATTGGAAATGAAGGTGATCGTACCAAAGCGTGGGGAAAAGAAAAAGCTGGTGGAGATGGCTGAGGAGAACGCAAGGATTGCACTTGTTGAAAAGTTCCAATTAATCGCCAGAGATGAGGAACGGACTAGCCAGGCTGTGAAAAATTTAGGTGAGCTTATGGGGATCGGAATTCCCTATCGCATTGAAGCTTTTGATAACTCCAATATCCAAGGGACAAATCCCGTTTCCGCTATGGTCGTTTTCATTGATGGAAAGCCGGATAAAAAGGAATATCGTAAATTTAATCTGAAAACGGTTGATGGACCGGATGACTATGAATCTATGAGGGAAGTTGTACGAAGAAGATATACACGTGCCCTGCAGGAGAAGCTTCAGCTTCCCGACCTCATCGTTATAGACGGTGGAAAAGGGCAAATTGCAGCGGCGATCGATGTATTAGAAAACGAATTGGGATTATTTATTCCAGTATGTGGTTTGGCAAAAGACGAAAAGCATAAAACTTCACAACTATTGATGGGAGATCCACCTGTCCTGGTTCAAATTCGCCACGATAGTCAGGAATTTTATCTGTTGCAGCGAATCCAGGACGAGGTGCACCGTTTTGCCATTACTTTTCATCGGCAAAGTCGTGGGAAATCGATGCTTTATTCGCAGTTGGACGACATTCCGGGGATTGGGCCAAAAAGGAAAAAACTACTGTTGAAGCATTTTGGATCAATAAAGAAGATGCGTGAGGCAACTGTCGACGATTTTCGTAGTTTAGGGATTGGGGATAAATTAGCAAGGGACATTTTAAAGCAATTACGAACGGAAGAAAGTTAGGGAGGGGATCCGAACCTCGGGCCCCCTTATCCTAATCCACAGCAATTTGAATCAACGCAGACATTCCATTTTTATTATCCATCTGAACCGTAGCTGCACAGTAACGCTTTAGTACATTTTCTGCGATGCCTGCCATCAGCCCGGCTTCCAAGTGCAGGGTTTTTTCTAGTCTTTCTTTTTTTAAGAGATTATAACGATTATGTGTCACACGATAATTAATAAGGGATGCAGAGTTAGTTTCCATATGGACCTGTCCCAAATCAAGCTGCAGGAAAATATCCTCAATTTCTTCAATTACTTGAACAACAAGGGAGTTCCCTAATTCTTTGCCGACCCAATATAAAATGTTTGTCTCACTGTCTCCAAGAACGAGTTCTAGTAATTTTTCTCGGAAAAAGAGATAGCCCAATAATGAATTAGAAACATTTTCAGGAGGGAGCAAGATGCTTTCTTTAAAAAGGGTAGATACGGCGAGACTCTGTCTCATAAGTTTTTAATCCTCCTTGTCCTTTTTTTTATTCTATGAAGGGATTTGCACAATTATGAAAACATTAATAGATTATCGTCTGGGATTCCTTGACGCTTCAAGGATCGAGGAGTAAAATAGGTTTGTGTTTGTCACAAAATGTTCATTCCCTTTAGCTTCCATCGGAAGCTTTTATCTATGTGGGGATCCAAAATGGCGGGGGCAAGGAGGCATGCTATAAAGAATGGAATAGAAGGAAGTTGGGGAGAAATAAGAGAAGCTTCAAATTTTTGGGGGCAGTATTTGCAACTTGGACACTATGAAAGGGGGCCTATGGATGGCGACTGATCGTCATTTTTTTAACAGAAAACTTCACTCTTTACTGGGAGTAATCCCTGTAGGGGCATTCTTGCTTGTTCACCTTTACACGAACTACTTAGCTACGTTTGGCCGGGAGCGCTTTACGGAGCAAGTGGAATTTATGGAGACCATTCCATTCCTAATTATTGTTGAGATTGTATTTATCTTTTTACCGCTGTTATATCATGCCGTGTACGGACTTTATATAGCTTTCCAAGCCAAACATAATGTAAATAATTACGGATATTTCCGTAATATGATGTTTTTCTTACAACGCGTTACCGGTGTTATCACCCTCATTTTCGTTGTTTGGCATGTATGGCAAACTCGTATACAAATTGCTATAGGATCCGTAGCACCAGAAGGTTTTTTTGATTTGATGGTTAATGTTTTCAGCAGCGGTGCGATGATTGCTTTCTACGTTATCGGTTTATTATCCGCTACATTCCACTTCAGTAACGGAATGTGGTCATTCCTAGTAAGTTGGGGGATTACCGTTGGGCCACGCGCACAGCGA
>Ga0180220_1002833_pt1 | contig 10618 bp, 16 predicted proteins | sample eDN5th37CBELigBY_FD_151335 | JGI IMG/M metagenome (GOLD analysis project Ga0180220, IMG submission 151335) | Enriched backyard soil microbial communities from Emeryville, California, USA - eDNA 5th pass 37_C BE-Lig BY (version 2) (version 2) | ecosystem: Environmental > Terrestrial > Soil >... | reverse complement strand
CATCGAAGACAAGCGCCGAATCATCGATTCGAAGGGACATGAGAAGCGCCGAACAGGGGGCAATCACAAATATCAACTGTAACCCATGTCCCTTGACTCATCTGTTACCCATGTCCCTTACCGGCCATTAATGGATGGCGCTTGGAGGTATGTTCGGACGGGTGCCTCACCTTAATAGAAGCACCAATAGTACGATTCCGATAACGACAACCACGACGATAGTTGCAAGATTCTTGCTGCGCTTAATATGCACGTCAGTGGTGCCGCTTGCTGTCTCAAAACGGGAGCGGATCTCGTAATCGGATGCAACGTTCCGATCCATCTCCTGCGAAAGCTTCAGGGTATTCGACATGTCACGGGTGCTGTTAAGAAATCTTTGCTCGGCTTCCTTTGCGGTCGCATCCAACCGGATGCGTTCCTCAATCACCTTGGCCTTCAGCCGGGCTCGCTCGTCCGAAGTCAGGTCAGCGAGCGCAGCATCGAGGACGTTCTCCGACGGGCGGGCCACCGACTTGCCCTCGTGGTCCAGGCGAATCAGCGCGTTGTCCTTCTTGTTCATGTTGGCTCCACGTGCTGGTTGTGAAGTGAAACGGGCGAAGAACCCACGACGTGGTCCGACGATTTCCACAAGTACGTCGCCGTATGGCAGCCGAATCGTGTGCCGAACCGTGCGCTTGCCTTCCGTACTGTCTATGAGATAGCGAATGCGTTCGAGCTCCTCTGAAAGCAATCTGATGCGGAGTTTCGCATCCTCCTCTTCGACGCGCCCTAAGAGGCGGTTGTACGATTCCATGTCGCCGGACGCGAGCCATTTTGCCTTCGCGAGAACACGACGCGGAAGATTGTGGTAGCGGGCGCGGTCTACGACCGATGCAACTGCAGGTTCAACCTGTTCGCGCCAGGTGTGTAGGTCGGTCCTAACGGTAATGGTGGTACGCTCAATGTGATGTGCCCGCAACTTCTTGAAGAGCTCGTACCTCCGTTCATCGGGTAGATGTGGTGGTATCAAGTTGAGCAGTCTCAGAGCAGTTTGCCCGCTCATCTTGACGGTCCCGCTTCTCCATTTGGGGTACGTCTCTCGTGCATACACCTCTGCCTTGACGCCATACTTTTCGCCGTATTCGCGGAGCAGAGAATCCAAGACGTTAGGTTGCAGGGCAAGGAAGAACTGTTCTATTTCCCTGTCGATGCCGCCGAACTCGCGTGAGAGCTCGTAACGGGCGGCGATATGGGCCCGAGCACGCTCTGAGCCGCGATTTCGATAGGCACGGTACTTTCGGTATCGCCTCACCGGCGCAACACTCCTTTCCCCAGCCAGACGACCAGGAATGAACGTTGAATGACCATTGGCCTGTCGTGAATGACGTACTTGGACCAGTCCGCGATTCAGCGGCGCCTAACGCCCTCGCGCATCACCTGCAGCCGACGCCCTTGCCGGCACTTTCTGGGCGGGACAAGCCCGAACACCCCACGTCTGGACGACGGCGCCGGAGTTTGCGGCGGCTGGCTGGTGCATGCGCTCGTTATGCCACCGGCACGTCAGGACCGATTAGGGCCATCGTGTGGACCCCAGGGATTTCCGACACGTCCAATCACGCGCTCGTTAGACGGCTCCGGTGATGGTTTCGTTTTCCTTTCGAGGAACCGGGCGTGGCTCGCTCGTCAAGGTAAACAACTCCCATTGAATCGCCGGAGTCGTCAAGCGTTTGACGTATTCCGCCCTGACGCTCGAGATTTCCGCCTCGATCTGCGCGAGTGCGGCGAAGTTCTTGAGGATCATGGTGATATCTTCGGACGTGCGCCGAGAATCCGAAGTAGCCTCCAGCTCGGACGCTAGCCGTATCAGTTCCGCGTACAATGTGGCCTCGCGGCCACGCCGGCGCATTAGCTCAGCGAATGTACGCTGCATTTCCGCTTGCAATCGGCGCTCGCGCTTGGTTAGGTGACGTTTCGCAATAAGCACCGCAACGGAAGCGAGCGCGGCGAGCGTGCTCCCGACGAGAACCATGAACTCAACCATCGCCGTCCTCTCCGAGTGCTACGCAACTACCACCGCAAATAACAGTCGACCCCAACACCCAAAGCGAAATCTTCACCACCAAGTCTGGCCGGGCGACTGACGTCGTAGCTACTTGGGCGAAGTACAGAGACGCGAAGAATAGAACGGCGACGGCGCTGCCGGCCGCCACGATGGTCAGCAACGGGTACTTGGGCTTGCGTCCGACGATTTCGCCAACCGCTGCACCGGACATTACCGCGCTTACGAGGAGCAATTCGCCACTGTCGATAATATCCGCGAAGGTTGTGTGGCCGGTGGCCGTCATTTGGTACACGTACGCGGTCACAATGGGTATGAGTCCCATGATAACGCCAAAAATCAACCAACGAAGAACGCGCATTCTCATCGGTGCGGGTTTGTCAACTCAGTGAGCTGCAAGATTGCTCGGCAGATTGTGACACTCGTCGTCATGCTCCGAGAGCGTGGCTGCGAGTTGGACGTGCATGCAGCCGTCTAACGCGATTGCGCGTGAGCTGCGAACGCCGCGCACCATCCTCTCCGTGCTACCTACCTCTCTGCCGCGGCGTTTGCCAGCTTCACGCGCTCGTTATGACGCGTACCATTCGTTTCCTTCTGCTCCCTGGACTGGTGCTGATTGACATCATCCGTGATATTGCATATGATTCGGTCCATGCGACGGATCGTTATCGACACCAACGTGTTCGTAGCCGCCCTGCGATCGAGGCGCGGCCGATCCAACCGCTTGATGTCGCTGGTTGGGACGAACCGATTCGAGACGGTGATTTCGGTACCTTTGATTCTGGAGTACGAGGATGTTGCCCTTCGGCAGATTGATTCGCTGGTCTACTCCGCTAGTGAGATCCGGGAGATCATCGACTTCCTCTGCTGGGCTTCGGAGGCAAGAGCGATCTACTACCTATGGCGCCCATTCCTCCCCGATCCCAAGGACGACCTCGTCCTCGAGGTCGCCGTTGCTGGTCGATGCGATACGATCGTGACGTTCAATCGACGTGACTTCCGCGGTTCCGAGCAGTTCGGACTGCGTGTCCAGAACCCAAGTGAGTTTCTGCAGGAGCTCGATCATGAGTCAGCTGAGCCTACGTCTTCCTGATTCCCTGCACAGGGCGGTCAAGGAGCTCGCGGAGAGGGAGAACATCTCAGCCAACCAGTTCATCACGCTCGCCGTGGCGGAGAAGGTCAGCGCGCTTATGACCCTGGAGTGGTTGGAGCGTCGAGCAGGGCGCGCACCTACCGCGGCGCGATACGCCGAACTCTTGTCCAGGGCCCCGGATGTGGAGCCTCCCGACGAGGACAAGTAGGCTGGCTTACAGCGACGTGCACCCCGCTACATCCGTCCGCGTCGTCAGGGTCACCGGTTCGGATGTTTTAGTTGTATAACGCGATTGCGCGTAAGCTGCGAACGCCGCGTGCGACTCCCTTCCCAATCGAACTCTCTCACGCGGCGTTCGTCGGCTTCACGCGCGTGTTATACGGCGATCACGATTCGCCCCCCGCCGCGGCGCCTGACACGTCGCCGCCGCGTCGCTCGACTGCACTGGTGTCGTGACCGAGTCCGCGAACCCATAGCCGGCAACTCTCGGCGGCCCTGGCCTCGCTTACCCGACGAAGGAAGAGAGCCGCCAGCGACTGAGCTCGATTGCGCCGGACGGCGTGACGAAGGCCGGTCCAAGACGCGACGACCTCAGAACACGCTTCCCCCAAGCATCCAGCAGTTGAGACGGTGAAGGTTGGACTAGCAAGGCCTTGCCACCAAGTTCCCGAGCCGGATAACGCGCTCAAGGTAAGCTGCGGGCCCGTCCATGCTCAGGCCTATTTGCCCTGCTATACGAATCCCGTCCAAGCCCTGCACACCTGCCCTGCTCGCCCGACAGCTTCACCGTTCCGTTATGTCACACATTGCTAGACTCAGTCGCGATCCGTACGCGCCAAGAACACTTCCCGGCGATGGAAGTCAAGGTACGGCAGGTGTTGTTCGGTCACCTCGCGCAGCCTCGCCTGCAATGCGATTCCGAGCAAGTGAGGCGGCAAGGTGACAATGGCTGGAGATTGGAGAAGCTCGCCCTCATTGGTAAAGGAAATATAGCCACGGTCGAAGAGGTGGTCATACTGAGGCAAGAGCAAGAGCCCGTTGAACTCACTGAGGCGCTCCGTATTGGAGCTTGAGCGCCACGGCTTGATATGCGACGCCCTCAAGAGGTCCGGGTGCTCGACACCGGTTACCGCGCACCCTCGCCATCTCGCAAGTAGTCTCTCGCGGAAGTCTCCCTGCCCGATTCTCGATTTCCGCAGAGCAAGCCGCTCCGTCGGACTTAGTCCGAGGAGCTCACCCTCGTGCGTAGAAATGTCGTCCTCGGGACTCAAGTCGTGAACTAGCCGGAAGATGAACTGGCTCGGCTCGGCAATCCGAGGCACCCAGGACTGGATCTCAAGCGGTCCATGATATCGGAATGGAGTGTGGTGAATGTCACGGTAGAAGAGGTGAATGGTCTCGCCACGCTCATGCGCGTGTGCGATACGCTCATCGGTGCGATGCCCCTCTTCGCCTTCCCAATGGAGATAGTCGCCGCTCATGAAGTCTCGGTACTGCGTCAAGGCTTCCTGTTTCTGGCGGGTGACGAAAAGCACGATGTGCCCACCACCCCGTGGCGTGAACACTCCACGGGCCAACGCCTGATAGCTGGCATAACCCCAGAGTCCAGCCAGTTCAGGGCGCGTGTACAAGTGCCCGAGTTCAAGAACAGTAGGATCGAACGCCATTCTGAAATGAGGTGATCGGCCTCAAGTGCTCGGGTGCCGGTGTGACATAACGCTGTTGCGCATCACCTGCAGCCGCCGCGCCGACCGCGAACCTTCCGGGCGAGACGAACCTGAACACCCCGCGTCGCGCGGACGAGCGCCGGAATCTGCGGCGGCTGGCTGGTGCATGCGCTCGTTATACAACTCCGTCTCACGCGCGACGATACGTAGCCTACCTGGCCGGGCACGATCCTCGCCCGCTTGTGTTCTTGGCCAACGGTTGTTACGTTGGTTATAACGACGCTGGAGGTGAGGCGATGACCAGAGAAACAACGATACGTGCAATCGGGAATTCGGCCGGCGCTACCATTCCAAAGCCCATGCTTGAACGGTATCGCATGGCGGAAGGGGACCGGGTGTTTCTCATCGAGACCGAACAAGGAATCCTCATCACGCCCTACGACCCGACGTTTGCCGAGGCGATGGCGATTTACGAAGAAGGTGCAAAGGATTACCGGAACGCGATGCGTGAACTCGCGAAATGACGGAACCACGTTGGCTTGGCACAACGATCATCTTGGCAATCCACGCCGACCAGATCCGCGAACACGGCGGATCGCTCGGTCTCCGGGACAAAGGGTTGTTGGAATCCGCGCTCGATCGACCACGAAACAGGCACCACTACTCGCCGGAATCCGATCTGACCACGCTCGCAGCTGCCTACGGATTCGGTATTGCGCGCAACCATCCATTCGTGGACGGCAACAAACGCGTAGCGTTCCAAGCCATGTATGTTTTTCTCGGCCTGAACGGACTTCGCCTTCACGCAGCCGAGGAGGAAGTTGTCGCGACCATGCTTGGCGTCGCTTCCGGAGCGGTCCAGGAAGATGAACTTGCCGCATGGCTTCGGCGGAATTCTGTCGCACGTTGAAGATGGCCATTTGCACCGCCTAGCGACGGCAGAAGACGACGCTGGTGCCTCTTAGCATAAGCCCGTGTTGTATAACGCGATTGCGCGTGAGCTGCAGCCGCCGCGGGCGTAGAGCTTCGTGCGACGGCATCCGTGAATGCGACCGGAATTTGTCCAGGAGCCGGCGCGGCGGCTGACTGCTCCACGCGCCCGTTAGCCACTCAGCGCATACGCCGCGCCCCCGGACTCCACCAGAAGCACGAAGGCTGGAACGGCCGGCAGCTCGCTCCACCTGGAATTCCGGCGCCGTTCAACATCGCCGTAGCGTTCGGTCCGCCACGCAGTTCGGTGCGCTCTCTCCACCGCGGATCCAGATCTCAGCGCGCTCAAGCAATATGGCGACCGCAGCTTCGACGCGAGCAGCGCACAGCGCGACACCGCAGGCGCGGACATGGCGCCGGTTTCGAGCGCCAGGGGGTCTACGCCTACCGGAGTGCGCCGTGCCACGGACGACGACGTCTCGAGCACCGGCTGCAGCGGCGTGGTTCTGTCCACGAACCCGTCTCGCCAAGCGATGGTCGCCAGCGCCAGGGCGGCACTGCGACGAGGCGCGCACCGCTCAATCCAGAACCAGGTCGTCAGCGACGAAGGCGCCACCCGTGTTCGCGGACGCGTTGACTTGCCCATGCGGCTTTGCGCTCCGGCCGAACGCGGCCCCGCGCTGACAGCCGCGATTCAGCAGGCGCTACGAATCCACTTGCCGCCACGAGGAGCGCAGCCCAAAGGCGTTCCCACGACGGAGGCGCCGCGCTCGAACCCTCTCAATCTCAGGTCCGCGGTGCGCGCCGGTCGTTGGCGCCGACGCAGGTTGCTCCTCCTCACCGGGAAAAAGTGCGCTGCTCGACCCGGAACCAAGTCGCCCGCCGACTCCGCCCGGTCCATCAACCCACTGGACACTACACGGCGCACGACGGTGGCGTGGTGATCCGGCGGTTCAGCACCAACCCCCCGGATCTCGCGAAGCAACCTGCGCTCTCGAACCGCGATGGACGCTCGTGCGAAAACCTTCAGAAACCACAAAGCCGCTGCGTGGCTAACGCCCTCGCGCATCACCTGCAGCCGCCGCCCTTGCCGGCAACTCTCCGGGCGGGACGAACTTGAACACCCCACGTCCGGCAGCCGGGCGCCGGAATCTGCGGCGGCTGACTGGTGCATGCGCTCGTTATACGCCCGTGGTGGTTCAGTCAGGCTCCTCTGCGTACTCGTCGATTACCGTGTCCGACAAGTGGGACAGGTGCTTCATCTGCGCCAACTCCTTCACGCTATCGTACGATAGGTACGTGCAGAAGTCGCTCAGTGGTCCGCGCTCGAGAAGCGAGAACACAGGCCGTGTGAGTTCCTGGAAGACCTTGTCTCTTCTAGCGGCAGGCGCAACGATGTGGAGCTTAATGTCAAGGTTCGGCTGAAGGGCCAGAAGATCAGCCATCCGGAGAATGCCGGAGTACACCGAAGTGGTGTGCTCCACTTCGAACGCGCGGACGATAGTACGCCGTTTCAGCCACAGGACGTCGATCTGCTCTATCGTCTTCAGAGTTGGCTCGTTGTAGTTGAGGGGTAGATCGTTGAGCAGGTCGCCATCTGCCGCCGCCCATTCGCTCAAGACGCTTCCCCGATCCGACTTCGGAAGCCAGATTGCGAACCCCATCTTGGCCCCGATTCGCGCAAGAAGACTTTGAACCTTGATGGACTCCCTTGCCTCTGCCGGGACGGCTTCTGCCACTTCCTCGGCGGAGTCTTCCGGGACGGAGACAGTGACCACCTTTTCCGGAGTACGCACCTTGTGGGATAGGTACTTCGCATACTGCTGCTCGTTAACCTCGTAGATGTGACCGTTGCGGAGCTGCGAAGCCAGCTTTGACTCGATCAGTCGGCCGTCAGCGTCGGAGAGGCGCACCAGGCTGGAGCGGATCTTTCCCGTCCAAGTGGAGGTGCCGCGGTCTTGGCCTTTTGTGAAGGAGAGATGATTCCAAATCTCATCCTCATGGATCGGCACTCCGAGCTCCTTCGGTAGCCAGACTGACGGCCGAACCTTGAAACGGACAATGAACGGGTCCTTCTCCGGGTAGAAGATTGGAGCGTCATCCTCGTACGGACCGTCCATTACCTCGAGCACGCCGAACCAGCGGGAGAGCTTCGTCATGTAGCAAAGGAGTTTGTCACCCGGCTTGACCTTGGCGGCGGCATTACGCTGACGAGCGCGGAAGCCGGAGACCGACTGATCAGACTTCGTGAACGCTTCGTACGTCTCCGGCGAGAACAGGTCCAAGTAGTAGGCCATTGTTTCCGAGAGGTCAACGGTGGATATGGAAGTGACTGTGTATACTGCCGCCTACCGCCGCCATCCGTGTCCGGCTATGGTAGGGGCGTATAACGCCCTGCGCATCACCTGCAGCAGCCGCCCTCACCGGCGAGCTTCCGGGCGAGACGAACTCAAACACCCCATGCCCCGAAGCCGAGCACCGGAATACGCGGCGGCTGTCTGGTGCATGCGCCCGTTATACAGGGGGCCCGGGTACATTGTGACCGCCGGAATAAGGTTGCGAAGGGTACCTTTGCCCGCTCAAACGCCGGGAAGTGGTTCTCGTATTACCCGAATCGTACCGGACTTCGCAGCCCGATTAGGAGACTTCTTTCGGTATCGAGAAGGGCAGGTTCGGACGTGTTCTATGGTAGACACATAGCGCATCGCCGTCGCGATATGCAAAATCAGTCGGTTCAAACAATTGAGGCACCGGCCCAATACTTCTCTCGCGCAAGCCAAGATTAAGGAGTAATAGCAGGAACAACCCAGCAGCGGCGTTCAGTACATTACTAAGGTTCGCCTCCGAGAAGTGTTCGGAGCGGTGGTGTTTGACTCTGTTATTCGCCGTCCACCATAGCGGGGGAGTGCTCGCTCGCGACCAATTAGTCCACGGGGTAAGCGTGAGTCCGAATCGTGGCACGTCCACTCGAGTGCTGTGGAGCGTCGGAAACGCATCAGTGAGAACGTGTTGATACTGGATGATGTTCGACGGATTTGTGTCTCTGTTGAGTTCCCGGCATATCGCTTTCGCGACAACGTCAACTTCCGATGCACATACCATGAGTAGCCGTGCCAGTTCGAGGGAGAAACAGCTAAAATTAGGTTCGGCAAACTCAATCCACCTGGACACCCTCAGAAGGTCATCTTCGACACAGAGGAAGTAATTCCAATGTTTCGACGTTGTTTGGACCTGTATCACCATGGAGAATCCCTTGGAAACCACGTGCGAGAACATGGAGGGATAATTTTCCAGGGCCGACGGCGCCTACAGCGGCTCACCGGAATTTTCTCCCCCTGTATAACGCGATTGCGCGTAAGCTGCGAACGCCGCGTGCGATTCCTTTCCCACTCGAACCCTCTCACGCGGCGTTCGTCGGCTTCACGCGCGTGTTATACGGCGATCACAGTTTGCACCCGCCGTGGAGCCTGACAGGCTGCCGCCGCGAAGCTCGACTGCACCGATGTCATGACTGAGTCCACGAACCCATGGCCGGCAACCCTCAGCGGCCCGGCCTTGCTTACCCGACGACGGAAGAGAGCCGCCAGCGACTGAGCTCGATTACGCCGGACGGCGTGACGAAGTCCGGTCCAAGACGCGACGAACACGGAGTACGCCCACCCCCGTTTCCGGCAGTCGCGACAACGAAGGTTGAAATAGCCAGGCCTTGCCACCAGGCTTCCGAGCCGGATAACGCGCTTGCGCGTAAGCTGCGAACGCCGCGTGCGACTCCCTTCCCGATCGAACTCTCTCACGCGGCGTTCGTCGGCTTCACGCGCGTGTTATACGGCGATCACAGTTTGCCCCCGCCGTGGAGCTTGACAAGCTGCCGCCGCGAAGTTCCACTGTACCGATGTTATGGCCGAGTCCACGAACCCATGGCCGACAACCCTCGGCGGCCTGGCCTCGCTTACCCGACGAAGGAAGAGAGCCGCCAGCGACTGAGCTCGATTACGGCGGACGGCGTGACGAAGGCCGGTCCAAGACGCGACGAACTTGGAATACGCCAATCCCACAACACCTTCCAGCAATCGTGACGACAAGGCTGGACTGATCAAGCCGTGCCACTACGTCTCCGAGCCGTATAACGCTTCCAAGCTAAGCTGCGGGCCCGCGCAGGCGAGAACCGGTCCGTCCCACCATCCCGGTCACAGGCGCGACCCGCCCGACGGGAGCACCCGCCAGCTTCAGCGCAACGTTAGGTGGAAACTCCCAGAAGGGCAGAATTACCGGACGAATCCACGGGGCCCGGAATCGCTTCCGCGCCGCGAAACTACGGGGACGGCCGACGCCCCCGCGTAACACCGCGAATCTTGCTCTGCCCGTGGGTGCCGAGCCCTGCTCGACGAATAAGCCCTGCCGCGAAGCCACAGAGGGTCTCGCCTGGAAACCACCACGAGTCAGCCGGACCGCGCGGCCGGGCAGCTGGGGCGCGGGCCCGGAAACGAAGCCCCGCCGGCCTCGCCCGGCTCGAAGCGGTTCACCGGGGACAGCTGAACCGCCGGATCAAGCCCCGCGACGAATCACCCCCGCGCCCGGCGACGCCGCTTGCTCGCGCGGCCAGGAAACCCGCGCCGGCAACTGTCTCCCGCCGCGAGCCAGCCGCGAAGCTAGCTTTCGAGCCTGGGGGGTTGCCGGATTGAGCCCTCGGCCGCTCGTGGCGGTTTATCGGCCGGGGACGCCGCCTCGCCCAACCCCAAAATAATCCGAACTCAGCCCCGAAGTCCTTTTCCACCTAACGCCTTATATCCCTCCAACCCCCCCCCCAACCCCCCCCCCCCCCCCCCCCCCCCCCGCCCCCGCCCCCCCCCCGGGCCCCCCCCCCCCCCCCCCCCCACCCCCCCCCCCCCC
>Ga0180220_1002831_pt1 | contig 10624 bp, 5 predicted proteins | sample eDN5th37CBELigBY_FD_151335 | JGI IMG/M metagenome (GOLD analysis project Ga0180220, IMG submission 151335) | Enriched backyard soil microbial communities from Emeryville, California, USA - eDNA 5th pass 37_C BE-Lig BY (version 2) (version 2) | ecosystem: Environmental > Terrestrial > Soil >... | reverse complement strand
GAAGAGATTGATCCTGATCGTGGTGCTCTTTTGTGGGATTTCTCCGACAGTCGGTTTCGCCTCGTGTCCCCGGCCGCGCTCGGGATGGCGCCCGATTACGGAGCGGTATACATGTGCCCTCAGGCTCGCTCATTCTAGGATGACTGACGCTCCTCAGTGGTCATAGTGAGTTTGAGAGAGGTCCTTCAGGCTGTGCGCTGCCTGGCTCTGGGCGGGGCGTGACGTTGTCGGGGGAGGGTTGGGGCCGGAAATTGGCCGGATTGATCTGTTTGAGGGTGCTGAACAGGTTTCCGGGCAGGTGTGGTGGGTTTAGGGGCAGATCTGGCAAGCTTTTTTTCTACATCCGCGCAGAAGTTATTCTGGAGGCTGTTTTTTGGGTTTGTGGAAAATGATCTCAGTGTAATTCTAGACACGCATGTCAAGGCACCGTGAAATTGCCTTGACATGCGTGTGGCGGTTTTGTAGAATCGCCTTTGCGTCCCAAGCCTGTCACGAGGTGCCGTCCCCCGGCATTTCAGGTCGTGACGATGAGAGGTGCTGCAGGATGATCCCGTTCTCACCGTGACCGCCTGCCGCTCCGTTCTTCTCCTTAAGCGTTAACTTGGGCCGCCCCACCTTGAAATAGAACGCTCGTGCCACACAGGAGACACACCGGAACGGCTTCTGGGTCTCCCTGGGCGGCACCTTTCATAGACGGACGTTTACGCCCGCCCGGTAGGCGGTGAGCGATCACCCACTTGCGACTCACCGCTGATCTGAAGGAGAAGGGCAGGGCGCCAGGATAGTAGACATCAGCCGCGTACCTGATTATCCCTGCACGAGATGCGGGCATGGGTACAGCCTTTCCCTGTGCTGCTGAAAGGCGGCCTGTCAGGAAGCGCTTTCTGTGCTCGTTTCGGTAGCAAACATACGCCATAACTCCGTCCCCAACGTGCCTGGATGGGGTGGAGTGAAGGGCAGACGTACTAATCAAGGAGGGCCATTCCATGAGAAGAGTACAGTTACTGGCCTTGTTGACCCTGTTGATACCGGCTTCGGCCATGGCACAGGTAGGCAAGATTGCCGGTAGGGTTACGGATGCCGAGTCCGGCGAGGGATTGCCGGGAGTGAGCGTCGTAATCGACGGTACGACACAGGGTTCGATAACCGACCTGGACGGGTACTATAACATCCTGAACGTTCGTCCAGGTACGTACGCATTGCGTGCGTCATTCATAGGGTACGCGCCTCAGGTCATCCAGGGGGTGAATGTCGATATCGACCTAACCACAGAGGTGAACTTCTCGCTCGGAGAGGAAACCGTCGGACTGGATGAGGTCGTCGTCATCGCCGATGCGCCGATCATTCAGCAGGACATATCCGGTACGCAGCGCAATATCAGTGCGGAGGAAATTCAGGCCGGGCGGTTTCAGAATGTCACGAGCGTAGTCGGGACGACGGTCGGCGTGAACTCGATCAGCGCCTATGAGGATCGTCCGGGTATCCGGGGCGGTGCATTCGATGAGGCCCTGTTCATCGTGGATGGTGTGTCTCAGGGGGATGCGCTGACGAACCGGCCCTACTTCAAGGTCAACCTCGACGCGGTTGAGGAGGTCAAGATCCAGACGGGTGGTTTCGCGGCGGAGTATGGCAACTTACAGACGGGCGTCGTCAACGTGGCTACGAAGGAGGGAGGTGACGTCTACTCCGGCTCCATCAACTTCAGCTACAGCGCACCGGGCATCAAGCACTTCGGCCCGATGCTGTTCAGCCACGATTCCCCGGTCGTTCAGCCGTTCGTCGATCCTACGATGGGCGCTTTCACGGGCTATCTGATGGAGCCGGACGGAGTGACGTACAAGCTCGATGCGAATGGCGAACGGATTCCGAATCCGTTTTTCGAAGCCGGATGGAAGGGGTTCTACGCGAACGCTGAGAACGAGGGGCTCGCAGGTCCACACTATGTAGACCTCAAGGACGGCGTCAAAGATGGTAAATGGACGCAGGCCGAACTGGAGCAGAGCGCGCAGGAACTGTATGCGCGCTATCTGTGGCGGCACCGCTCGCGTGACTCCATCAAGAAACTGCGCGAGATGGGGTATGACGTGAGCATGGACGATGCCATCCACGAGTACGGAACGCTGCCCGACTATACGGCGGGATTCACCCTGGGAGGACCGGTTCCGCTCTTGAACTCCGTCAAATTTTTCGTTTCGTATGACCGGCAGCAGACCGAGTACAATCCGCGTACGGTCAACCGCGCCTATACGGATAACTCGTTCCGCGCCCGTATCACCACGAATATCACACCCAAGACGCGGTTGAACCTGCACGGCTTCTATGCCCGGCAGGAGGGGGGTGACGGCGGACAGGGACCGTCCATCGACGGGTTCATTTCAAGCAACCCGTTCCGTTCGATCGACGGTGCCATGAACAAGATGTGGTACTTGCATTGCGCCGTACCGGGCCAGCAGACACGACAGATTTACGGCGGTACGATCACACATACGGTCTCGGCCAACACGTTCTTTCAGCTGGACTTCTCGCATTCCCGCGCCGACTACGAGATGCTCCAGGAAGTCCGCAATACCGCGCCGGTTCCGGGGTCCCCGTGGGGCCTCACGAGCCGTCTCGAAGGCCTCATCGGTACGGAGCAAGAAGCGGATGCACTTGCGGCTCAGGGTGTAGTCGGTTGGGAGAACTGGCGTGACTGGGCCAAGATCAAGATCGGCGACTACTATTACGACGAAGCTCCCTGGGGATACATGCCGGACCAGTTCCGTGACGAGAGCGGCGTCTTCCGTATGTCCTCGTGCAATATCCGCCAGAACGAAACCTATTCACGGCAATCCAGGCTCTGGGGCAGTGTGACGAGCCAGGTAAACCGGTTCAACCAGGTGAAGGCTGGATTCGAAGTCGAGCGTCTGAAAGTATTCCAGATGTACAACGCGATTGACCCTTCGGTCAACGGCGGCGACTCGACAGCATCAAATGCGACCCCCTGGATGGGTGCATTTTACGTGCAGAACAAGCTGGAATTCAAAGGACTCGTGGCAAACCTGGGGGTCCGAGCCGACTGGCTGAATACGGCGAAATTCCCCGCGCTCATCGCAGGTGACCCGAACGATCCGGAGGGCGGGCCCTACTCCGAGTTCCTGCTCGGCGGGCGGGCGGATGAGTTCGACGCGATCCCGTCAAAGCGGCGCACGCACGTGGTCCTCAGCCCGCGTATCGGGATTTCGCACCCGATCACGACCGTCGCCAAGATCTTCTTCAACTACGGGCATGCCTACCAGTGGCCGAACGCGCTGGACATGTACCGGGTGCAACGGCAGCGGAACGCTCAGTTCCGGGTCAACAACATTGGCAACCCTGATCTCGAGCCTTCCCGGACGATCGCGTACGAACTTGGGTACGAACACAACCTGTTCAACCGGATGAACCTCCGGCTGACGGGCTATTACCGCGACATCAACAACGAGTACGACAACACCCAGTTTTTCCCGATCAATTTCGGCGGGGCGAGCTACACCACCCGTACGAACCAGCGGTTCAAGGACGTGCGCGGCTTCGAGGCACTCCTCGAACTGCGCCGGAATACGGTTCCTTTCGTAAGCGGCTGGACGAGCTTCGACTACCGAGTCGAAACCGAGGGCGAGTTCGGGTACGATCAGTTCTACGAAGATCCGACGCGCCAGCCGCGGTTCGTCTCGTCGCAGGTATCTGATGCCGACGTGCGGCCCGTCATCAAGGCGAACATAGACTTCCACACGCCGGATCGATTCGGGCCGGGGAACGAGTCGTTCTCATTGTTAGGCGGTATCAACGTGAACCTGCTCTACACGTGGCAGCGCGGCAAGCAGTTCACGTGGAATCCCGAGCAATTACCTCTCATCGAGAACAACGTCCGCTGGCGTCCCTACTCCCGCTGGGACCTGCGTTTCTCGAAGGATCTCTTCCGGCAGGGCCGCTTCTCCAGCCTGTTCTACATAGACGTGAGCAACGTCTTCAATAAGCGCAACATGACGCAGCAGGGGACCGCGGATATCCATGACAACTGGGTCTGGGACGACAATGAGTTCTTCAAGCAGGAGTTCAGGGCCTACATGGAGTCTCTCGGCCTCAAGGTGGAGAAAGATGGGAAGACGACAGGCAAGTACCGTCCGGGTGACTGGAAGGGAGATGACATCGACCTGCCGGGCTTCTACAACTTCCTCTTCATCGAGAAGCGCGACATCTTCTTCGGTGTGAAGCTCTACTTCTGAGCAAGGCACTTTTCCGACTCCTGGCTGCAGCCATTCGCCGCTCGCGAGCGGGAGGGAGTTCTGGTCCGGTGATACAGAATCCTCCCGCTGGCCGGTGAAGCAGACCAGGCAGCATCCCCATGCGTAATCAAGCGAGCGTTATTATGAATAGACGAATCGGGGCCTTTCGATGCCTCTTCCTGGGCGGTCTGGTGTTGCTGGCGGTAGCAGGGGCCAGTCCCGCACGGGCCCAGCAGAGCCGTGAGATCAACATCGGCGCCATGCATTACAACATGAACGAGGGGCTCACGCAAGATGCGATTCTGTGGCCGAGATACCAGCCGTGGACGGACCAGACGATGCTGACCAACCACGGTGTCATCCTCGGCGTGCGGCGCAGCTGGACCGATGCGACCGGGGTCTCCTGGCCGGTGCAGATCGCACAGGTGGCGCATAACAAGACGACGAACATCGAGGACATTTTCGTACCGGAGCCCGGAGCCTTCAAGCGGGTCTTCCGCAATCCGTATCCGACGAAGACCATCGACGGGCAGGACTGGACCCGCAACTTCGACAAGCTCGATCCGATCGATCCCAACATCCCATCGGATGCGATGGCGTACGTGAAGATGAAAGGGTGGCCTGCCTATGGGATGGGGCTGCAGCTGGAGCGTTGGGCGTACGCGTTCGCGAACCCTGAGCATGACGACTATATCATCATGGAGTATGTCGTTACCAATACCTCCAACGAGGTCCGGAACGACGTGTACCTCGGCCTGACCGCCCAGACCAACGGTAATGAACACTACCCCGGCGATATCTGGGGAAACTATTACGGGGCTACCTATGAGGAGTACGTGGCGGGAGACCCCACTGCCGATTCCATGCGCGTCTGGTATTCCTGGGGCGCGGGTGATCCACAGGCCGGCGTGGATCCGCGAGGTCATCCTGAGTCCATTTACGGCGTTTTCCAGGAACCGCAGTACATGGCCTATACGGTGATCCACGCGGACAAGAGTCCGTCAGATGAGAGCGACGATCCGAGCAAGCCGATCAAGGCAGGCTGGTCGCAGCGCCAGCTTTCTCCGGACCTCGGGAGTAGCGATCACCAGAACGTTTACAATTTCCTGAGTATGCCGTGGGATCCTTCGAACCCCGGTGATTACGCTACGACGGTCAAGGGCGGCTGGTATCGCATTTTGCGGCCGGGTTGGGACGTGCGCAATTCCAGCTCCCAGACGGAGCAGGAGAAGGCGGCGCTCTTCAGCTTCGGCCCGTACCAGTTGCAGCCCGGCGAGGACTTTCGGGTCGTGGTCGCCTTCGCGGGCGGGCAGATTCCGCATCGTCTTGCCATCGATGCGGGGCGGGCTTACAAGAACGGCAACACGGCCCAGCTGAACCTCATTCCGCTGCCCGAGGATGTGTATGACCTCAACGGTAACCTGATTGCCAGTGCGGGATCGACCCTTTCACGGGACCAGAAGGATCGGATTCTGGATATGGGCCAGTTCTATGCCTTCCAGACCGCCAGCAAGGCCCGGCGTACGTGGGAGAACAGTATGGTGCGGAAGGGAGAGGGACAGTTCAATGTGGAGTTTGCCCCGGCAGCACCCTCCCTGACCGTTACATCGGAAAACGACCAGATCCGGATCGCCTGGGGCCGGGAAGCAGAGCAGGACAACCGCGCCGATCCCATTGCTGGTTACCGCATCTACCGCGATTTCAAGCGTGATATCAACATCACCCTCCCGACGGACACAACGCACATCCTGATTGCCGATGAAAACGATCTGCCCGTGGGGACCTACGAGTATGTCGATACGGATGTCATTCGCGGGGAGCAGTATTACTACTACGTGACGGCGGTCACGGTCAACGGGGTGGAGAGCAACGCCTACCAGAACCGCACGGGTACATCATCGACGCGGAGCGACGAGGCGGTAGCCCCGACGCGTACGCCCGATCCCAACTGGAAGGAGAACATCGTGGTCGTGCCGAACCCGTACCACCTGAGCGGTGCGGCCAACTACGGCGTCAACAACCGGCGTCTGAACTTCCTCAATACGCCCCCTTACGCCAACATCCACATCTATACGATGACCGGGGATAAAGTGCAGACGCTACGCCATATGGGCAATACGGGGGATGAGGACTGGGAGCGCCAGGACACATTCAGCACGATGGAGATCGTCAGTGGCGTCTACATCTACGTCGTTGAGGAGTTGGATGCCAGCGGCAATCCCACCGGCGAGCAGGCTATCGGCAAGTTCGTGGTCATCAAGTGAACGGGGTATCCCGTCACAGAACCACACGCTTGCTCAACATCCTAGCACATGGGGTATCGACATGAGACATACATCTTATCGCATCCTGCTCGCCGCGCTCTGCCTCACCCTGGCGGCCGGCACATTGCAGGCACAACCGGTGAAGTACGCACAGGCCGGAATGAAATTCCTGACCCTCGATGTGGGCGGCCGTATGGCCGCACTGGGCGGCACACATGCGACCGTGAGCGGTGACGCCTCAGCGATGTTCGCCAACCCGGCGGGCCTCGCCATGCTGGAGGGAGGTGACGTGCTGCTCAGTACGACCAGCTGGATCGCTGATATCAAGCACTACGGCGGGGGCGCTGCGTTTCGCGTCGGCAACATCGGTACGTTTGGCGTGAGCGTGGTCAGTATGGACTATGGGGAGTTTCGCCGCACATCGGTCTACCAGGGAACGGATCCAGACCTGCGTCAAGACGGCTACATTGACGAGGGCACGTTCACGGTGGCCGAGTACGCCGTCGGAGTAACGTACGCGCGGCAGATCACCAGTCAGTTCTACGTTGGCGGTCAGATCAAGTACGCGCACCAGGATCTTGGTAGCGTCGCCATCAGCGACCTGGTCAACGGCACCATCGAGGTCGTGGACAACAAGCTCGGCAACCTGGCCTTCGACTTCGGTACGCTGTTCTATCCGGGTTTCGAAGACCTCCGTTTCGGTGTCTCGATCCGCAATTTCTCGAATCAGGCCGACTATTACGACCAGCGCTTCGAATTGCCACTGACGTTCGACGTGGGCCTGGCGATGAACCTGCTGAACCTGCTACCGTCGGCGGCAGGTGAGTCCTCGCGGAGCGTGCTGAACGTCGGCGTGGACTGGCTCCATCCGCGCGATTTCTCCGAGCGTGTTCATATCGGAGCCGAGTACGGATTCATGGACGCGATTTTCTTGCGGGGCGGGTACAAATTCAACTATGACTCGGAGGGCCTCACGGCAGGTGTGGGGGTGAAGGTGGGCACGGGCGGCATTGGCCTGAAAGCGGATTACGCGTACGGCAGGACCGATGAGTTCTTTGGTGCCCTGCATCGTGTCGGGATCGGCCTACGGTTTGAGTAATGCCCGGCGTATGGCAACGGCTGTATGCAAGGGGAATCGGGAACAGGAGAGGTCCGGGGTTCCGGCCTGTTCACAACATTCAGTGTATTACGGAGGGGAGATTATGAATTGCATCCGGCGTGCTCTCGCTATAGGGCCGATTCTCGTGCTGAGTCTTATGCTAGCGACGGGGTGCAATGACGACCCCGTTGAACTTCAACCGGATAAAACGGCCGACTTCATCCTGAAGGATCTGAACGGAGTAGAATTTCAACTCTCGAACAGCTTCGGGAAGGTCGTCGTGTTGAATTTCTTCAACGTAGGCTGTTCGACCTGTCAGCAACAGGTCCCTCAGATGGTGGAGTTGCATGGCGATCTCCACGCTCAGGGGCTGGAAGTCGTCGGTATCTCTCGAGCATCTGAAGCCGATCTCAAGGCATTCGTGGATGCGTTCGACATTCCATATCGCGTACTTCGTGATGACACGGAAAACAGCAGGATCTTCAACTATTACCAGAGCTTCCAGGGAGAGCCAGCACCGACCCCGGGCATCTACGTCATCGATAGAAAAGCAAAGATCCGGAGGGTATGGTTCGGTGAGGTCGTCTCTGTCGCGACGCTAAAAGAGACCATTCAGCCGTTGTTGTGATCGACATCTCCATCGGTGTAGGGAGGGACGGCGCAGACATATGCGCCGTCCCTTCTTTGTATCTGCACGAAGGAACGGAAACACAGGCATCGTCATTAGGAAAACTGGATGGGTGATCAGGGCTCTGGCGCACGTGGTTGCCGGGGTGGTTGATGCCGTAATGTCTTGTTCAAGTCGTTCAGATAGGGATTGTGCCGGTAGCCGATGAGGCATCTGCTACACACCAACCTGTATATAGGCCTGATCGCGGTCTCCTTTATCCTGGGGACGTATGCCCTGGTTGGTTTGCCGGTGAGTGTGCCTCTGCTACTGCTCGGGTTTTGCGGAGCGTTTCTGGTCTACCACATCGAGCGAGGGTGGGGCTGGGCTCCTGAAGACGTGTACAATCATCCGGATCGGGTGTCGTGGATGCGGGCGCATCGCGGTTACTTCTGGGGGGCGATCGGGGCCGCCTGTGTTTTTTCTGTGCTTGCTTTTCCCGCCCTACGTCCGGAGACCTTCGGGTGGTGCGTGGCACTCGGAGCCGTCAGCCTGTTCTATATGGCGCCCTTGCTGCCGGGAGGGCGGCGCGGCAAGTCCGTATGGTTTCTGAAGCCGCTGTTCATCAGCAGCGGGTGGGCAGTAGGCGGCGTGCTGCTCCCGGCCGTCCAGGCCGGAGCCGCGATCACGTGGACAACGCTCGCCTTTGCCACATACCGCTTTCTGTTCATACTGCCCAATGCGGTGATCGCGGACGTGCCGGATCGAGAGGGGGATGCGCGGGTGGGCCTTCAAACGGCGGCAACGATGCTTTCCGAACGAGCCATTCGGCTTCTGGCGGCCGGCAGCCTCGTCCTGGCACTTGCCATTGGGCTTGGATTGGCGTTCCACCAGCGCGTCCGGATCCTGTTTTTGATCGATCTGATTGGGCCATTGATGATGCTTGCGGCCACGCTGCGACCGTATGCTGCCTCGAGGTGGCTGAACGGTGCGGGAATCGACCTCATCGTGGCGTGGCCTGCTGTTACGGCGCTGGCAGCGTGGTGGATGGGAAAGTGGTGAAGAGCATGTACGGATGAGCGAGAGGTTCGGGGCGAGGCTGTATTTTCCCGTTCAATTTCCTGAACACAAACGAGTCTGGTTTTGCCGATATGCCCCTTGACTTCACCTACATCAACGAATTGTCCCGCCATGAGGGAGAAACCGTAACGTTGAAGGGCTGGCTGCATAACAAGCGCAGCTCGAAGGGATTGTACTTCCTGATTTTGCGGGACGGCACCGGCATCGTGCAGGCCGTCGTGAACCAGGGGAGTGTAGACGAAGCCTCGTGGCAGGCGGCGGACGAGGCTACGCAGGAGAGCGCGCTTGAAGTGACGGGGCTGGTCGTACGGGACGAGCGCCAGGTGGGGGGCTATGAGGTTCAGGTGACGGCCTGCCGGCTGATCAGCAAGGCAGAGGAGTACCCGATCACACCCAAGGAGCACGGCGTCGAGTTCCTGATGAACCACCGGCATCTCTGGCTGAGGAGCCGCCGCCAGTGGGCGATCATGCGGGTCCGCAACCGCATCATCATGTCTATCCACACCTTCTTTCAGGAGCGCGGCTTCGTTCAGATGGACGCACCCATTCTGACGGGGAACGCCGTGGAGGGCACGACGACGCTGTTTGAGATCGATTACTTCGGAGAGCCCGCATACCTCACGCAGAGCGGACAGCTGTACGGGGAGGCTATGGCGATGGCGTTCGGGAAGATCTACACATTCGGCCCGACATTCCGAGCGGAAAAATCCAAGACGCGCCGGCACCTCACCGAATTCTGGATGATCGAGCCCGAGATGGCGTTCTATGATCTCGATATGGCCATGGATCTGGCGGAAGACTTTATTGTCCGGATCGTACAGGACGTATTGCGAGATTGCCGGTTGGAGCTGGAAACCATCGGGCGGGATACCGCACCGCTGGAGCGGGTGCAAAAGCCATTCTCCCGGATCAGTTACACGGAGGCCGTCGAGATCCTGCGAAGTGAGGAGACGGCCCGCATGATCGACGAACGGATAGCATCGATTCAGGATGAGGATCGGCGGCTTCGCGAGGAACAGGCCGACAATAAGAAACGGTACGGGCAGGCGAACAAAGGCGAGAAGCGCCGCATCGACGCACGGGAGATCGAGATTAACCAGCGGTTGGGTGAAATCGAAGAGGAACTGCGCAATCTGCCCTCCTGGAAGACCTCCGCGCAGAACTTTGAGTGGGGCAACGACTTCGGCGGTAGCGACGAGACGCTGCTGACCTGGCATTTCGACCGGCCGATCATCGTCCACCGGTTCCCGGCGGCCGTCAAGGCGTTCTACATGAAGCGGGACCCGGAGAATGATAAGCTGGCTCTCGGTATGGACGTGCTGGCTCCGGA
>Ga0180220_1002829_pt1 | contig 10627 bp, 6 predicted proteins | sample eDN5th37CBELigBY_FD_151335 | JGI IMG/M metagenome (GOLD analysis project Ga0180220, IMG submission 151335) | Enriched backyard soil microbial communities from Emeryville, California, USA - eDNA 5th pass 37_C BE-Lig BY (version 2) (version 2) | ecosystem: Environmental > Terrestrial > Soil >... | reverse complement strand
CGTCAACATCGCCACCAAGCCCAACCATTCGCACCTGATGCCGGGCGAGGTGAGCTTCATCCTTCCCTGCCTCGGCCGCACCGAGATCGACCTGAATTCGCAGGGTGAATCGCAGCTCGTCAGCCTCGAGGATTCCATGAGCATGGTGCACGGCTCGGGCGGCATCAACCGGCCGGCCTCGCGCCATCTGCGCTCGGAAGTGGCGATCATCGCCGGCATTGCCGCCGCCACGGTCGGCTGCGACAAGGTCGACTGGATGGCGCTGGCCGAGGACTACGACCGCATCCGCGACCATATCGCGGCGACGGTTCCGGGCTTCGAGGACTACAACAAGCGCCTGCGCAAGCCGCGCGGCTTCCACCTGCGCAACCCTGCGGCGCACCGCGACTGGAACACGCCGGCCGGCAAGGCGACCTTCTCCAGCGGGCCGTTGCCGCAGGAAACCGTGCACCAGCGGGCGCGGCGCCAGAACAACCGCTTCGCGCTCCAGACCTTCCGGTCGCATGATCAGTACAACACCACCGTCTACGGTCTCGACGACCGCTATCGCGGCGTCTATGGCGAGCGGCAGGTGGTCTTCATCAACCCGCAGGATTTGCGCGAACTGGGTGCCGAGGCGGGCGATCGCATCGACGTGGTCGGCGTGCATGACGACGGCATCGAGCGCGTGGCGCCGAACTTCCGCTTCGTGCCCTACGACATCCCGCGCGGCAGCATCGCCGGCTACTATCCCGAGTTCAACGTGCTGGTGCCGCTGGGCAGCGCCGGCGAGGAAAGCGACACGCCGACCTCGAAGTCGATCATGGTCACCTTCCGCAATCGCGAGGCGGCATGAAGGGCGCGGCGCCGGACGCCGGCGCCTTCCTCGACGCCGCCGAGCGGCTGGCGGGCCTCGATGCTTGCCTCAGCCCGCTGCAGGCCGGGCTGCTGGCGGCGTCGCATCTCGGCATCGCCGGCGACAGTCGCAGCTTCTCGCGTCTTCTCGGCATCGAGCATGCGCTGGTGCTGCGCGAACTCGCCAGGCTCGCCGAGGATGGCGACCTCTTGTGCATAACCCGGCGCGATGCGCGCACCATGAGGACCCATTATGTGCCGGGTGCGGAGGGCGCGCGCCTGCTTGCCGCGCTCGATCCGCCCGTTCCGCTTTCCCTGGCCGGTTGATCCGCTCCCGGTTGGCGTTCCCGTCGCCTTCGGCTAATCATTGCCGGACAGGTGCGGGGATTGCGCCGGGAGGAAGTGAATGGAGGCGCAATCGTCGCGCAAGGTGAGGGAAAGCCCGAGCGATCCCGAATTCGGACCCTGGCTGGCGCAGGCCTCGATCCTGGTTGTCGATGACGAGCCGGGCATGCGCAATTTCCTGATGCGCACGCTGGGGCCGCGCTGCAAGCTGATCGAGGAGGCGGCCGATACGGAAGAGGCGTCGCGCAAGCTCGACCAGCAGCATTTCGACGTCGTCATCCTCGACAACATCATGCCGGGCAAGACCGGCGTCGAATGGCTGGCGGAGCAGCGCGCCATCGGCTTCTTCGCCGATGCGATCCTGATGACCGCCTATGCCGACCTCGACACCGCCATCCAGGCGCTGCGTGCCGGCGCAGTGGATTTCGTGCTGAAGCCGTTCCGGTCGAACCAGCTCCTCAACGCCGTGGCGCGTTGCCTCGATCGCATGCGGCTGCGGCGCGAGAACTATGTGCTGCGCTACGAACTCAAATCCACGTCCGACCATGTGCTGCTGCGCGACCGGCTGATCGGCGCCTCGACGGCGATCCGCGACGTGCGCGACACCATCGCCCGCGTCGCGCCGCTGCCGACCTCGGTACTGCTGACCGGCCAGTCCGGCACCGGCAAGGAGGTGGCGGCGCGCCTGCTGCACTCGCTTTCGGACCGGGCGCAGAAACCGTTCGTGCCGGTCAACTGCGCGGCGATTCCGCCCGAAATGATCGAGAGCGAACTGTTCGGCCATCTCAAGGGGGCCTTTACCGGCGCCGAGGCCGGCCGCGAGGGTCTGTTCATGTATGCGCAGGGGGGCACGCTGTTCCTCGACGAGATCGGCGAGTTGCCGCCGGCCGTGCAGAGCAAGCTGCTGCGCGTGCTGGAGGACCGGCGGGTGCGCCCGGTGGGCTCGGAACGCGAAATCCCGGTCGATTTGCGCTTCATCTTCGCCACCAATGCCGACCTTGAGCAGGATGTCGAGCAGGGCCGCTTCCGCCGCGACCTGTTCTACCGGCTGAACGTGGTGCGCATCCATCTGCCACCGCTGAAGGACCGGGACGACGACGTGCAGGAGCTGGCCGACCAGTTCATGCACAAGCTTTCGCTGCAACTCGGCATGCCGCCGGTGCCGATCGACGATTCCCTGCGCGCCGCCTTCAGCCGCTATGACTGGCCGGGCAACGTGCGCGAGCTGCGCAACCTGATCGAGCGGGCGCTGATCCTCGGCAAGTTCTCGCATGATTTCGGCGACGGATCGCGCGCGGAGGAGGGATCGGCGACGGACAGCCTTGCCGACATCGAGCGCCGGCACATCCTTGGCGCCCTGAAGGAGGCCGGGGGTGACAAGGAGCTGGCCGCCCGCAGGCTCGGCATCTCGCGCAAGACCATCGACCGCAAGCTGGCCGCCTGGAATGGCTGAACGGGGCGGCAGCGAGGCAGGATCGGTGGAGACCGTCGGGCCCGCCGCATCGCCGGCCGGAGCGCAGACTGCCCGGACGAAGCCGTGGCATTCGGTTCGCTTCCGGCTTCTGGCCATCGCCCTGTTGCCGACGCTGGTGATCCTGCCGCTGCTGCTCGGCGTGACCATGGCGCGCTGGAACGCCAAGTTCGACACCATGCTGATCTCCAAGGTGAACGGGGATCTCACCATCGCCCATCAATATCTGGCCCGCATCCTGGAAACGACCAATGCCCAGGTGCTCGCGCTGGGAGGCGCCGCGCGCTTCCGTGACACGGTGGACGCGGGCAGCGGCGCCGAGCTTGCCGCCCTGCTGGAGGAGAACCGGAGCGCGCTCGGTCTCGATTTTCTCTATCTTGCCGACGGGACCGGCACGGTCGAGGTTTCCGCGCCGGAGTTCCGGGCCGCGACGCTGCGGTCCGACTGGCCGATCATCGCCTCGGCCCGGCGCGGGGAGGCGGCGACGGCCCTCGACATCTTCTCCAACGATGAACTGGCCGCGATTGCCGAGCCGCTTGCCGGTCGCGCCCGGCTGGCGCTGGTGCCGACGCCCAACGCCACGCCTGTCGAGCGCGATGTCGAGACGCGCGGCATGGTCGTCCATTCGGCCAGCCCGGTCACGCTGGCGGGCGGGCGCGCCGGGGTTCTGGTCGGCGGCATCGTGCTCAACCAGAATCTGGATTTCATCGATACGATCAATGCCCTCGTCTATCGCGAGGCGAGCCTGCCAGAGGGCAGCCAGGGCACGGCGACGCTGTTTCTGGACGATGTGCGCATCAGCACCAATGTGCGCCTGTTCGAGGGGCGGCGCGCGCTGGGCACGCGGGTTTCGGCGGAGGTGCGATCCGCCGTTCTGGACGAGGGGCGGACCTGGCTGGACAGCGCCTTCGTGGTGAACGACCGCTACATTTCCGCCTATGAGCCGATCGTCGACAGCTACGGCAAGCGCGTCGGCATGCTCTATGTCGGTTTCCTCGAGGCGCCGTTCACGCAGGCGAAGCGCCAGACGCTGCTGCTCATCGTCCTCACCTTCCTTGCCGTGACGGTGCTGACCGTGCCGCTCTTCCTGCGCTGGGCCGGCTCGATCTTCCGGCCGCTGGAGCGCATGACCGGCACCATTGCCCGGGTCGAGGGCGGCGACCTCGGCGCACGCAGCGGCGTTGCCGCGGCAAGGGACGAGATCGGCCGCGTGGCGCTGCATCTCGATCACCTGCTGGACCTGTTGCAGGAGCGGGACCGCCAGTTGCGCGAATGGAACGAGGAACTGAACGCGCGCGTGGAGGAGCGCACGCGCGAGTTGCGGCTGGCCAACCAGCAGCTCGAGGCGACCACCAGGCAGCTCATCATGTCGGAGAAGCTTGCCGCCATCGGCGAGATCACCGCCGGCGTTGCGCATGAGATCAACAATCCCATCGCCGTCATGCAGGGCAACCTGGAGGTGATCCGCAACGCCATGGGCCGGAAGGCCGAGCTGGCGAAAACGGAATTTCGCCTTCTGGACGAGCAGATCATGCGCATCAGCCAGATCGTCACCAAGCTGTTGCAGTTCGCCAAGCCGGAGGAATATGCCGGCTATGTGGAGCGCCATTCCCCCGATGACGTGATCGGCGACTGCCTGCCGCTGGTCCAGCACCTGCTCAACAAGGCGCGCATCGCCGTGATCCGGGAAAGCGCCGCCACCCGCCTGGTGGCGATGAACCGCACCGAGCTTCAGCAGGTGGTGGTCAACCTGCTGGTCAACGCCATCCAGGCAATGCCCGACGGCGGGCAGGTGACGCTCGGCACCCGCGACGAGGACAGGGACGGAAGCCGCGGCATCGCGGTGACGGTGGCCGACACCGGCCTCGGTATGAGCGAGGAGGTGATGGCGCGGGTGTTCGATCCCTTCTTCACCACCAAGCGGCGGGAAGGCACGGGCCTCGGCCTGTCCATCAGCCAGAAGCTGGTCACCCGCCAGGGCGGCAAGATCAGCGCGGTCAGCGAAGCCGGCAGGGGCACGGTCTTCACCGTCTGGCTGCCCGAGGCGGAATAGGCGGTCCGCGCCAGCCGGACATTTTGTCCGGGCGCCCGGACAAAATGTCCATAGACGTCTCCTTTCGGCCGATAAGCCCATGAAATCGTGCGCCGGTGCAAATGGCACGCGAGTTGCTTGGCGGCTTGCGCAATCCATTGGAGGGAGGCGCATGAGGTTTTCGCAAGGCGGATAACGGATTTCCCGGACGGTTGGGTCCTTGAGAGGAAGGGGCCGCCGTATCCGAACAATCACCCAGCATGAAGAAGCACGCCGGCGGGGTCCTGGCGGAGCGGAGGAGGATTTATGTCTACAGCAAGTGACGTCATAGCGGGGGGATTCGGCAATGCCGGCATCCTCGACAAGGAACGCATCGTGGCCCGGCCGGGCTTCAACCGCTGGCTGGTTCCGCCGGCGGCCCTGTGCATCCACCTGTGCATCGGCATGGCATACGGCTTCAGCGTGTTCTGGCTGCCGCTGTCGCGCGCCATCGGCATAGACCAGCCGGCGGCCTGCCCGGACATGAGCCTGGCGACGGCCCTGTTCACCACCACTTGCGACTGGCGCGTGTCCGACCTCGGCTGGATGTACACGCTGTTCTTCGTGCTGCTGGGATGCTCGGCCGCCACCTGGGGCGGCTGGCTGGAGCGCGTGGGACCGCGCAAGGCCGGCGTCGTCTCGGCGCTGTGCTGGTGCGGCGGCATGGCGCTGGCCGCGATCGGCGTCATGATCCATCAACTGTGGCTGATGTGGCTCGGCGCCGGCATCATCGGCGGCATCGGCCTCGGCATCGGCTACATCTCGCCGGTCTCGACCCTCATCAAGTGGTTTCCGGATCGGCGCGGCATGGCGACCGGCATGGCCATCATGGGCTTCGGCGGCGGCGCCATGATCGGCGCGCCGCTGGCCGACCTGCTGATGAACCATTTCCGCACCGGGACGTCGGTGGGCGTGTGGCAGACCTTCCTCGTCATGGCCGCCATCTATGCCGTCTCCATGCTGTCGGGCGCATTCGGCTACCGCATCCCGCCCGCCGGCTGGCGGCCGGAAGGCTGGACGCCGCCCGCATCCTCGAAGCAGAGCATGATCACCACCCGTCACGTCCATCTGCGCGACGCGCACAAGACCAGGCAGTTCTGGCTGATGTGGACGCTCCTGACCATGAACGTCTCGGCCGGCATCGGTGTCATCGGCATGGCCTCGCCCATGTTGCAGGAGATTTTCGGCGGCCGGCTGATCGGCCTTCCCGAACTGTCCTTCACCGATCTTTCGAACGAGCAGAAGGCGGCGATCGCTGCCATCGCGGCCGGCTTTGCCGGGCTGATCTCGCTGTTCAACATCGGTGGCCGCTTCGTGTGGGCCTCGCTGTCGGACAAGATTGGCCGCAAGAACACCTATTATGTGTTCTTCATCCTCGGCATCGTGCTCTACGCGCTGGCGCCGACGGCGGCGGGCATGGGCAGCCAGGTGCTGTTCGTCTCCATCTTCTGCATCATCCTGTCCATGTATGGCGGCGGGTTCTCGACCATTCCGGCCTATCTCGCCGACATCTTCGGCACCCAGTTCGTCGGCGCGATCCATGGCCGCCTGCTGACCGCATGGGCCACGGCCGGCATCCTCGGCCCGGTGGTGGTGAACTATATCCGCGAGTTCCAGATCGCGGCCGGCATCCCGCGCGAGCAGGTCTACGACTTCACCATGTACATCCTCGTGGGCTTCCTGATCGTCGGCCTGATCGCCAACGCGCTTGTCAAGCCGGTCGATCCCAAGCTCTACATGAGCGACGAGGAGGTCGCCGCGATCCAGGCACGGACGGCGGCGGCGTCAGACGAGGGGCGCATCGGCTCCTTCGGCATCGGCAAGGGCGGGCTCGACCTGAAGGCCGCGCTTGCCTGGACGGCGGTCGGCATCCCGATCCTGTGGGGCGTGTGGATCACGCTGCAGAACACCGCGGCACTCTTCGGGTGACCCAGGAAAGAAAACGGCGGGGACCATCCCCGCCGTTTTGCTTTGTTTCTTCCCTTATTTCGCGCTCAGGCCGCGCTCGATCAGCCGCGCCAGCCGTTGCGAGAAGGCCTTGGCGTCGACCGGACGGTCGCCGTCGAGCACGCGCGCCTCGTCATAGAGCATGTGGGCGACGTCGCCGCGGAACTCCGGTTCCGCCTCGCCCAATTTGGCCAGCGCCGCGATGCGCGGATGGCTGGGATTGACTTCAAGGATCGGCTTCGACGCCGTGTCCAGCCGGCCGGCGGCGCTGAGCAGCCGCTCGAACTGGCGGTCGAGCGCGTCTTCGGGCGCGACGAGGCAGACGGCGCTTTCGGTGAGGCGGTCGGAAGCGCGCACGTCCGACACGTCGTCGCCCAGCGTTTCCTTGACGAAGGCGAGGAAGCCCTCGACCTCGGCCGGGGTTTGCGGCTTATCCTTCGCTTCCGCATCGGACAGCGGAATATCGGCCAGCTCGGCGCCGCCCTGCGTCACCGACTTGAACGGCTTGCCTTCGAACTCCGGCGCGTTGGCGGTCCAGAAGGCATCGATCGGATCGGTCAGAAGCAGCACCTCGACGCCGCGCGCCTTGAAGCCTTCGAGCTGCGGCGAGCTTTCCAGTCGCGCGCGCTCGTCGCCGGTCATGAAGTAGATGGCCTTCTGGCCCTCTTTCATCGCCGCCACATAGTCGGCAAGGCTGCGCGGCTTGTCGCTGGGCGTCGTGGAGGTGAAACGGATCAGCTTCAGCAACTGCTCGCGGCGCTCGAAGTCCTCGTAGAGGCCTTCCTTGATCACCGCGCCGAAATTCTCCCAGATCTTGCCATAGGCTTCCGCATCGTTCTCGGCCATTTTGGTAAGATCGTTGAGCACCCGGCTGGTGACGCCCTTGCGGATGGCGGCCAGAAGCGGGTTCTGCTGGATCATCTCGCGCGAGATGTTGAGCGGCAGGTCGGCGGAATCGACGATGCCGCGCACGAAACGCAGATAGCGCGGCACAAGCTCGGCATCGTCGGTGATGAAGACGCGGCGCACATAGAGCTTCATGTGGCCGCTGCGGTCCGGGTCGAACAGGTCGAAGGGCCGGGAGCCCGGAATGAAGGCCAGCACATTGTATTCCTGCCGCCCCTCGGCGCGGAAATGGATGGTGGCGGCCGGATCGTCATACTGGCCGGCGACGCTGCGGTAGAAGTCGGTGTATTCTTCCGGCTTGATCTCGCTCTTCGGCTTGACCCACAGCGCGGTGCCGTCGGCGATCTCGCGTGGCTCCGCGCCGGGCTTTTCCACCAGCGAGATCGGCACCGGGACATGGCCGGAATGCGACCTGACCAGCCGTTCGAGCCGGTAGGGCTCGGTGCAGGAGACGGCATCTTCCATCAGGTGGAGCACCACGCGCGTGCCGCGCTGCGGCGCATCCTCAAGCGTGGCCGGGCCGACCGAATAGGAGCCCTTGCCGTCGGACGACCAGCGCCATGCCTCGTCCGAGCCGGCGGGCCGCGAGATCACCTCGACCTTTTCGGCGACCATGAAGGCGGAATAGAAGCCGACGCCGAACTGGCCGACCAGCTCCGCCTTCTCGCCGCCCTTGGCGGCTTCCAGCCGCTCCATGAAGGCGCGGGTGCCGGAGCGGGCGATGGTGCCGAGCGCCTCGGTCATCTCCTCGCCGCTCATGCCGATGCCGTTGTCCTCGACGCTGAGCTGTCTGGCCTCGGCATCGGCGAGGATGGTGATGCGCGGCTTCGGGTCGTCGCCCAGCAGTTCGGGACGCGCGATCGCCTCGTAGCGCAGCTTCTCGCAGGCGTCGGCGGCGTTGGAAATCAGCTCGCGCAGGAACACGTCGCGGTCGGAATAGACCGAATGCACCATCATGTGCAGAAGCCGGGCGACATCGGCCTCGAAGCTCCTGGTTTCCATCGTGGTTGTCGTCATGTCGGATTGCCCCTGAATTCTCCGGTCCCCAGATGGCGGCACCGCAGAAGTTTTTCAAGACTTGAATCGAGGGGCTGTGGCCCCATGCAAAAGGGCAGGCGAAAGTGTTTCGCCCGCCCTTCCGTCATCGGTCGACCGGCTTTTACAATGCGCGGTCGTCGGCACCTTCCTTGACGCGGGTCGGCAGGCCGATCTTGCCGAGTAGGTCGAGGAACGGGCGCGGCGGCAGTTCCTCGATATTGGCCATCTTCTTCACGTCCCACTCGCCGGTGGCGACCAGAAGCGCTGCGGCTACTGCCGGCACGCCGGCCGTGTAGGAGATGCCCTGCGAGCCGACTTCCTCGAAAGCTTCCTTGTGATCGGCCACGTTGTAGATGAAGACCTCGCGCTCCTTGCCGTCCTTCACGCCCTTGACCAGATCGCCGATGCAGGTCTTGCCGGTGTAGTCGGGCGCCAGCGAGCCGGGATCGGGCAGCACGGCCTTGACCACTTTGAGTGGCACGACCTCGAGCCCTTCTGCGGTCTTGACCGGCTGCTCGGAAAGCAGGCCGAGGTTCTTCAGCACGGTGAACACGTTTATGTAGTGGTCGCCGAAGCCCATCCAGAAGCGGACATTCGGAACCTTGAGGATCTGCGAGAGCGAATGCACCTCGTCATGGCCGGTCATATAGGCCTTCTGCTTGCCGACGACGGGCAGGTCCCACTCCTTGCCGATCTCGAACATCTTGTTCTCGGTCCACTTGTTGTCCTGCCAGGACCACACGCGGCCGGTGAACTCGCGGAAGTTGATCTCGGGATCGAAATTGGTCGCGAAATAGCGGCCATGGCTGCCGGCATTGATGTCGATGATGTCGATCGAATCGATGCGGTCGAAATAGTCGTCATAGGCGAGCTTGGCATAGGCGTTGACCACGCCGGGATCGAAGCCGGCGCCGAGGATGGCGGTGACGCCGGCCTTCTCGGCCTCCTCGCGGCGCTTCCACTCGTAATTGGCGTACCATGGCGGGGTCTCGCACACCTTGGCCGGGTCCTCGTGGATGGCGGTGTCGATATAGGCCGCGCCCGTCTCGATGCAGGCCGACATGACCGACATGTTGAGGAAGGCCGAGCCGACATTGATGACGATCTGGGCGTTCGTCTTCCTGATGAGCGCCTTGGTCGCCTCGACGTCCATGGCGTCGAGCCGGTGGGCCTCGATCACGCCCTCTGTCTTGAGGGCCTTCTTTTCCCGGACGGAGTCCACGATGGACTGGCACTTCGCAAGGGTGCGCGAGGCGATATGGATATCGCCGAGCACATCGTTGTTCTGCGCGCACTTATGCGCCACGACCTGCGCCACGCCGCCGGCGCCGATGATGAGCACGTTTTTCTTCATTCCGGGGGATGTTTCCTTCTGGGCTGGAGTTGAAAGACGGGCCTGTTTCTACGACAGGCTTTGCTCGTAGTCCGCGAAGCCGAATTCGCGCACCACCCTGACCGATCCGTCCAGTTCGCGGATCGCGATTGCCGGCATGTTGACGCCGTTGAACCAGTTCTTCTTGACCATGGTGTAGCCGGCCGCGTCCTGGACGGAAATGCGGTCGCCGATCTTCAGTTCGGCCGGGAAGTCGAATTCGCCGAACACGTCGCCCGCCAGGCACGACTTGCCGCATACCATGTAGCGGTGCGGCCCTTCGTTGGGCGCCACCTTGGCGCTTTCGCGGTAGATCAGAAGGTCCAGCATGTGGGCCTCGATGGAGGAATCCACGATGGCGAGCTGCTTGCCGTTGAACAGCGTGTCGAGCACGGTCACTTCCAGCGTCGTGCTTTTGGTGATCGAGGCTTCGCCCGGTTCCAGATAGACCTGCATGCCGAAGCGGTCGGCGAACGTCTTGAGCCGCTCGCAGAAGGCGTCGAGCGGATAGCCCTCGCCGGTGAAGTGAATGCCGCCGCCGAGGCTGACCCATTCGGCCTTGCCGAGCAGCGCGCCGAACTTCTCCTCGATCTGGAACAGCATGCGGTCGAACAGCGCAAAATCCGCGTTCTCGCAATTGTTG
>Ga0180220_1002828_pt1 | contig 10630 bp, 8 predicted proteins | sample eDN5th37CBELigBY_FD_151335 | JGI IMG/M metagenome (GOLD analysis project Ga0180220, IMG submission 151335) | Enriched backyard soil microbial communities from Emeryville, California, USA - eDNA 5th pass 37_C BE-Lig BY (version 2) (version 2) | ecosystem: Environmental > Terrestrial > Soil >... | reverse complement strand
ACAAGAAGGCCTATACCAGCACTTTAAAGCCATAGCCGAATCCACACGGCTGCCGATAATGCTCTATAACATTCCAGGACGGAGTGTGGTAAATTTAGCTGTGGATACGGTTGTCCGCCTGTCTCAGCTCAACAGTATTGTGGCGATCAAAGAAGCAAGCGGCAGTTTAGATAACATGGCAGCCATTATCAGCCAAACGCCAAGTGATTTTACTCTATACAGTGGTGATGATGCCTTAGCTTTGCCAGTTTTAGCGATTGGCGGCGCTGGCGTAGTCTCCGTTGCCTCACATATCATTGGAAACGAGCTTCAAAATATGATTTCTAGTTTTAAAAATGGGGATGTTCAAGCGGCGGCTGATGCTCATCGCCGTCTTCTCCCAACAATCAAAGCTTTGTTTGCTGCGCCAAGTCCCTCACCAGTAAAAGCGGCTTTGAATATGTGCGGTATCCCCGTTGGTGATGTCCGCCTGCCAATGGTTCCATTAAACTTCGAACAACAGCAGACATTAAGAGAATACCTGCCTCCACTTCAAGTTAAAGCTTAAAAAAGCAAAGCAGCCATTTCCGTTAATTGGCTGCTTTCCTTTTTATGAGAGGTCAGTTTACTTTTTTTGGTCCAGACCAATGCATTTCTCTTAACCGATATTTTTGCAGCTTCCCTGTAGCTGTTTTAGGGAGCGCCTCGACAAACTCTACGGCTTTCGGCGCTTTAAAGTGAGCCATTTCTGAACGGCAAAACTTAATGATTTCAGTCTCGGCTGCCGTTGCGCCTGGCTGCAATACAATAATCGCCTTTGGCACCTCACCCCATTTTTCGTCTGGAATGGCGATGACCGCACACTCTAAAACAGCAGGATGACGGTATAGCACACCTTCAACCTCCGTAGAAGAAATATTTTCTCCTCCAGAAATAATTAAATCTTTTGCCCGGTCACGAATTTCAATATAACCATCTGGATGTGTAACCGCTAAATCGCCGGTATAGAACCATCCGTCCCTAATGGCGGCTGCGGTGGTGACTGGGTCCTTATAATAACCTGCCATGACAACATTGCCCCGGGTAATAATTTCGCCCAATTCCTCTCCATTCCAAGCTACCTCTTCCCCATCTTGGTGAACCACTTTCGTCTCTCCATTAAACGCAAGCTCAATTCCTTGTCTTGCCTTAATTACCGCTTGGTCTTCGGAGGATTTAGCATCGAATTCATTTTTCCACTCACAATAAAGGATAAACGGAGAAGTTTCGGTAAGGCCATAAACATGAATCATTTTTAAGCCTAGAATCTCCTGGGCCTTTTTGATTAAGGCTGCTGCAGGTGGTGCTCCGGCTGTTGCCATGCGCGGATGGGTCTTAATTTCTACTTCCTTCGCTTTTGGATCATTAACCAGCATGTTTATCACAGTTGGCGCCCCGCATAAAAGGGTGATATGTTTAGTTTCAAAAAGATCCAATATGAGTGGCGGATCTACTTTTCTTAAACAAACATGTGTGCCCCCAGCAGCTGTAAGGGCCCATACTCCGCCCCAGCCATTGGCATGAAACATCGGCAATGTATGCAGATAGACATCCTCATGATTAACACCTAGATGATACATGAAGTTAGCTGCATTCATATAATTGCTTCGATGGGTCAGCATGACTCCCTTAGGTTTGGAAGTGGTCCCGCTTGTATAATTGAGGGTCAGGAGCTGATTCTCATCGATTTCCACTTCGGGAGGGCCCCCAGCCTCAGGCGCATGCATGAGGAAATCCTCATAATCCACGCCTGATAAAGCGGTTTCAAAACCAGGTACGGAAACAATAACGATTTGTTCTAAAGCCAGATTGCCAATGATTTTTTCAATCGGTTCACAAAATTCAGCGTCCACAATTAACATTTTGGAATCGCTATGACGAATAATGTATTCCAAATCTCCCGCAGACAGACGGTAATTTAACGGTACCATGACCGCACCAAGCTGGCAGATGCCGTAAAAACATTCAAGCATGTAATGGGTATTTGGAAGCATCACCGCAACATGATCCCCTTGCCCGATTCCTGCCTGCCTTAATGCTGCAGACAACTGGTCCGTTCTCCTTCCAAATTCGCGGTATGTAAACTCTTTGTCTCCATCAATGACGGCCGTTTTTTCGGGATAATACTTTATTGCCCGGCGTTTCCAATCTAATGGGGTTAACGGGGAAAGCATAAAACCAACTCCTCTATTTTAATAAGAGTGATGGATATGTTTGGCAACTTTCCTTGGATGACTCATCACAAGTCTAATCTATTGTAAAAAATAGGGACTTGTCAATTAGTATTTAGAATTTTTTGAAAAAATACTAGTGTCTGATCATGATAAAAAGCCTCAAGTAAGGAGGCTTTTTATGCATAGCTGGCTTATTAAAGATTAACACCTTTCATTCCAGCTTCCGGATATCGTTCCCCCGCTGCGATGCCTTGCGGAGCTACTCGGTTGATCCTCTCTAAATCCGTCCCAGATAACGAGATTGCGAGGGCCCCAACATTTTCTTCAAGATAATTGATTCTTTTAGTTCCTGGTATCGGGACAATATCCTCCCCTTGAGCCAGTAACCAGGCAAGAGCCAATTGGGAAGGTTTGCAGTCTTTTTCATCAGCAATTTCAATTATCTTTTGGACCAAATCCAAGTTTCTTTGAAAATTTTCACCTTGAAAGCGTGGAGAGAATCGGCGATAGTCATCCTCTGCCAAATCCTCATACCTTTGAATCTGGCCGGTTAAGAATCCTCTGCCTAAAGGACTGTAACAAACAAAGCCGATTCCTAACTCTCTGCAAACAGGCAGAATTTCATCCTCAACATCCCGGCTCCATAGTGAGTACTCTGTTTGCACGGCGGTTATTTGATGTACGCTGTCCGCGCGGCGAATGGTTTGAGGGCCTGCTTCCGATAATCCAATGAAACGAACTTTCCCCTCTTTCACTAAATCAGCCATGGCACCGACCGTTTCTTCAATAGGCGTATTTGGATCGACACGGTGCTGATAATACAGATCAATATAGTCGACTCCTAATCGCCGCAGACTTGCCTCACAAGCTTGTTTCACATATTCAGGCCGTCCATTGATCCCTAAAAATTCACCAGTTTCGCTTCTGACATTTCCAAACTTCGTTGCAATCATGATCTGTTCACGGCGGTCTTTGATGGCCCTGCCAACCAATTCTTCGTTTTTTCCTACTCCGTACATATCTGCCGTATCCAGGAAGTTAACGCCTAATTCAATCGCCCGATGAATAGTCTTTATCGATTCTTCATCATTTCTGCCACTGTAGAAATCTGACATCCCCATACATCCTAAACCCAGTGCAGATACCTCTAAACCATTTTTGCCAAGTCTTCTTTTTTGCATTTTTATCACCCCGATATTATAGTTTTCCTGTGCATTTGGCCAAGCTGGCCGGATAAACACGATATGTCCTGTTTGTCCAGTCTCCAATTCTACCCTCGATGAATAGTTGCCAAGGATGGTGCAGGAATAGGCATTCCCAATTATCATCCATAAAATATTATATCAAGGCGAATTGGACTAAAAAAACATTTCATTTTTCTAACATTGTCTATAGATTAGGAAAGGGAGAGCAATTATTTTTAAACTCAAAAGATCATCTGGACCTATTTTCCCATACATCCACCCGTTTATCTAATTCGATAAATCTGGTTACATATTTCTCTCTAGACTGCCAAATTGGCAGCCAAAAGATGTGAAATAATTATTTGAGCAGGCCGGCTAACTTGTCTGGAGCATTTGTGAACTCCCCGTCAACACCTAGTGAAAGAAGGCCAGCCATATCCTCCTGTGAATTGACTGTCCAAGGATGAACAACAAGCTTGTTCTGGTGGGCAGCCTCCATAATTTTTGGGACCACGAGTTCCTTACTGGGGCCAATTCCATAAGCATAATTAGAGATCCGCTTAAATTCCTGATTTACATCCTTGCCTTTCAGCATACTTGCTGTATAGAGTTGAATGAGCTTTACATTTGGGGCCATCGATTTGAACTTACGAAGACTTTCCTCGCTGAATGATTCAATAATAAGATTCTGGTCATGAATGACATAATTTCTTTTCAGTATATTGATTAATTTCTCTTCCATTCCTGGATAGATATTGGGTGCCTTTGTTTCCATATAAAGGCTTACTTTCCCATTTCCCTGTTGTTTAACCAATGTAATAGCTTCTTCTAATGTGGGTACATGCTGGCCCATATATTCTTTTTTGGCCAGGTCTGGGTATGCCTTATTGAACCATGAACCCGCATCTAATTGACGGATCTCATCTAGTGTAAAATCTTTTACTTGCCACGGAGCACGATTTGGATAAATCTGTTCTACATTTGTGGTTCTCTCGAGTGTTTCATCATGCATTGCGATCAAATGCCCATCCTTTGTCATTTGCAAATCGATTTCTACATAATCTGCTTTCATCTGCATGGCCTGTTTATAAGCTGGCAATGTATGTTCCGGCGCATATGCAGATGCTCCACGATGGGCTATGACTGAGACATGGGAGGCAATCGGGTGTACGGAAGATTGTTTATTATTAGCAGCAATGCTTTGTTTTGATGCCAGTGCATTTACTGCCCAAGGAACCGCTATGGTTACCGCTAGAGAAAGGCAGGCAAGACCTGCAATAAACCGGTTCTTCATGCTGATAAACATCCCCAATGTTATTAATTGTTTTAAGACTAAATTAATCCAGCAAATGAAGGGATTGACTTCAAAAAAAGCTATTGACGACAAAACTCATTCGAGATTTGGTGGAATTGTCCTCAACCATGGCTCTTAACGACTATTCTCCTTCGCCATTTGCCGAAAATGTCTTCAAGCATACCTCTTAACGACAGTTCTCCTTCGCCATTTGCCGAAAATGCCTTCAAGCATGCCTCTTAACGACAGATCTCCTCCGCCATTCGCCGAAGATGTCTTCAATTATAGATCTTATTAAGATACCTATTTTTTAGATTTAAACCATTGTTTTCTTCCTATCTCTAAGGGCAATCGCTGTTTCAGGAAAATCCGTAATAATCGCATTGACCTGTAAATCTAACAGTTGTCTAATTTGATCTGGATCATTCACCGTCCAGACCCGTATGTTTTCATATAGTCCGATTAAATTCATGATCCTATAGGCTGCCTCAGTTCTAGGCAATACGATATTCTTGTTAAGATGTAAAGCTTCTAGACCGAGCGTTTCGATATGATCAGCTGGAAAGGAGATTTCTTGATTTAATAACCAAGCAATGTTAGCGCCTGGATTCACCTTTTTCATTCGCAATAATGACGGAAGGTGGAAAGAAGAGTAAACAACCTTTCTGCCGTTACCATACTGTTCAACAATTGATTGGACTTTCTCTTCAATCCCTTTATAAGCAAATACATAAGTTTTTAACTCAATATTGAGTTCTGTTGGATAGGGAGCCAGTAATTCCAGAACTTCCTGAAGCGCCGGCACCCTTTCCAAATCCCAAGCTTCATCATATTCTGGAATATGGGTAAAAGAACTTCCGGCACTTACTTGTTTAATTTCTTCTAACGTCAAATCTTTAATCCAGCCGGTTCCATTCGTGGTACGGTCAAGTGTCTCATCATGAATCACAACCACTTCACCATCTTTTGTCAGATGGACATCTAATTCAAGACCGTCAACCCCTTGGCCGATGGCTTTTTTGAAACTTAACAATGTATTTTCAGGATAACTGCCTTTAGCACCGCGATGGCCATAAATTTTCGTCATTACAACTCACCCTTTTTGATCATAATGGGAAAAGGAGAAAAAAGCATGGGAGCCCACGCCTTTTTCTCTGTCATATAATGAATTATTTTCCTCTTGCTTTGTTTGCCTGCTGGATGGCTTCGTTAAACTGTTGAACAGCCGTGTCGTAGGCTTTATCTACATCTCCGCCATTATACACTGTTTCAAGTGCAGTTTCCATAATTTTACGGCCTTCAGGAAGCATGTCCATTAAGGCGCCTTGAGTGGCATAGGATGACTTTGTGGATTGCAATTGGTCTACTGTTACTTTCAATTGCGGCTTTTCAGACCAAGCATCTTTCACTACTTTTTCATCATAGGCAGCCGGATTAATCGCAAAGTACCCTGTACCGACATGCCATTTTGCCTGCACTTCTGGTTTTTGCAGATATTTCATGAATTCCCAAGCTGCCTCAGATTCTGCTTCTGGTTTGCCATCGATCATCCATAAGCTTGCACCGCCAATCACAACGCCTTCACGTTCTTTGTCCTCAGGATGCGGAAGGAAAGCAATCCCTACTTCGAATGGAGCATTGTCGATCACGTCTCTGGCACTTGCAGATGATTGCAGGAACATCGCCACGTCACCAGCTAGGAAGCCAGCCACCATGTTGTCGCCATTTGTGCCATAGTTCGCGAAAGTTTTATCATCCACCATATTTTTTACCCAGTTAAAAATGGATTTCCCTTCTTCTTCCTTCCAGCCGATTTTAGTCGGCGTATCCGTACGGCCATTATCGTTGTTTAACAATAAAGCCCCTTGATTTGCCAGAAGCTGTTCCCATAACCAGCCGTATGCTTGCAGTGCAAATCCTTTCATTTTTGGATTCGATTTTGTGATAGCTTTTGATGCATCTTCTACTTCTTCAAAAGTAGCCGGCGCTTTCTCCGGATCTAAGCCAGCTGCTTTAAAGGCATCCTTATTATAGTACATAACGGGTGTTGAAGAGTTAAATGGCATCGAATAAAATTTGCCGTCTAATGAATAGTAATTCGTAATGTTTTTCTCTAATCCGTTCATTTCATACTTATCTTTATCTACAAATTCTTGGATTGGGGTAATCTTTCCGCTGTTAATCATTGATTTTGTTCCAATTTCAAAAGTTTGGATCATCGTTGGAGCACTATCTGTACCAGCGACAGCATTAAATTTCGTCAAGGCCTCATCATAAGTTCCTTGAAATTCAGCATTTACCTGGATGTTATCTTGAGACTTATTGAAATCCTCCACGATGCTGTTCAATGTTTCCTGACCGGCACCACTCATCGAATGCCAAAAAGTAACGACTTGCTTTTCACCTTTTTTTGCAGATTCTTTGTTTTCTGAGCTGTCCCCGGAAGCGGCATTTCCGCTGCATGCCGTTAAGAGCAAGATGATCCCTAATGTAAGAATTGACAGGAATTTTTTCTTCATTTTTTTCTTCTCCTTTTTTATGGTGGAATGATTAGAACGAAGAAACCGTTATTTGACGGCGCCTTCCGTTAACCCTGTTTGCAATTTCTTTTGACCTGCGAAAAGCAAGATTAAGGTCGGGATGATGACAATGACAGCACCCGCCATCATGACACCCCATTGGTTCAATTGTTCCTGGGTTTGCAATTGCTTCAAACCGATTTGAACAGTACGCACTGTATCATTCGTGGTGGACAATAACGGCCATAGGTACATATTCCACGAAGTCAAAAAGCCATAGATACCGAGCGTGACTAAGCTTGTCCTGGACACGGGAAGGACCACCGTTAAATAGAATTTAACATCACCCATTCCAGCAATCATGCTGGCTTCGCGTAATTCTTTTGGAATCTGCTTGAAATTTTGCCGCAATAAAAAGGTGCCAAAGGTTGTCGCAAAAAAAGGCACCGTCATCCCCGCATAGCTATCGATCCATCCCAAGTCACGGATCATGTGAAAGTTTGGAATGACCGAAGCTTCAAAAGGAACCATCATCGTCGCAATAAACAGATAGAATAGTAAATCTCTCCCTTTAAACTCCAAAAACACAAACGCATAGGCAGCTAATGCGGATAACATGAGCTGTCCAAGTGTGATGACAATCGCAACCACCAAACTGTTAAACAGAAATTGCAGCAAAGGCAAGCGGTCAAAGGCCGCGATATAATTATCGAAAGTAAAGGTCTTCGGCAAGCTTCCTGTCAAAATATCCTGATTGGTCATAAAACTCATCACTATGGCCATGATGGCGGGGCCAGCAAGCAAAAAGGCCGAAATGACCAGCAGCACATAGAAGGTGATCTTTTTTCCCGTTGTCAGCATCATTGATAATGAACCTTCCTTTCACCCAGCTTAAATTGCAGCGCCGTCATCAGTAAAATGAGAATGAATAACACAACGGCCTGGGCACTGGCGGAACCGAACTGATAATTCACAAAGGCTTCCCGATAAATCGAATAAACGATTAAATTTGTCCCGTTTGCCGGACCCCCCTGAGTTAAAATATCAATCTGCCCAAAGGTTTGGAACGCATTAATGATCGATACAGTAATCACAAAGAAAAAGGTCGGCGACAGCATTGGGATGGTAATTCTTCTAAGCTTGTAAAAATAGCCTGTGCCTTCAATATCGGCACTTTCATAGAGAGAAGAATCAATCGATTGCAATCCGCCCAGCAAAATTAAAAAAGTAAAGCCGATATTCATCCAAATGGTCGTGGCCGACACCGCTAAAAGTGCCCACTTCGGATCCGTCAGCCATTCAATCGCCTCCAGGCCGAATACTTCAAGGAATTTGTTCAACAGTCCCATCGTCGGATTGAATAAATACAGCCAAAATACCGAAGCCGCCGCCACCGATACCCCCATGGTGGAGGAGAAAATCGTTCGAAAAAAGCCAATCCCCTTTAATTTTTCATTGGCCACAACGGCTAAAGCTAAACTGATCACCACCGTTGTCGGCACTGTATAGAAAACAAATAAAAAGGTATTTTTTACACTCTTCATAAAAATTGGATCGGTAATTAAAGCTTTATAGTTTTCCCAACCGACATAAACAGTCGTTGCCCCCTGCGCATTGGTCAGAAAAAAGCTTAAGTAAATCGTCTTAAACATCGGGTAGAACACGAAAGCTCCAAATAAAAGGATCGAAGGCAATAAGAACAACATTCCTTTTAAGAAACTTTTCTTCCGGTTTTGCTTTTTTACACGTTCTGCTTGAAGAATGTAAGTTTCATTGGTTTCGAGTGTTCGATAGGCCATACTCATACGGTAACAACCTCTTGTCTCTTTCCAAACTCTGCGGATTTGATTAATTTTCCTGAATCGGCATCAAAGAATACAAGGAACTCTGGCAGAAGCTGCACAGGTACTTTCTGTCCCAATTCAATTGGCCATTGTCCCGGCCATTTCGCCGTCCACACCTCTGAACCAACATCGAAGGCAATTGAGGTTTCATTTCCCAATTGCTCAATATTGACGGCTTCTAGAGAGTGGATGTTCTCTTTTTTAGAAAGGCCAGCTGCCAGATGTTCTGCCCGAATGCCGACTTTTAACTTCCGATCTTTCGGGATGTCACTGAAAATAGAAGGGTTTACTGGAATATGTATCTGGTTTTCTACTATTAGATATTTTCCATTTTCAGAGAAAACAGCATTCCCTATATTCATTTTAGGGGAACCAATAAAAGTGGCAACGAACAAGTTTTCCGGTTCGTTATAGAGTGTAATCGGTTGGCCCACTTGCTGAATCTGCCCATCATTGAGCACCATGATCCTGTCTCCCATCGTCATGGCTTCCACTTGGTCATGGGTCACATAAATCATCGTCAGCCCTAACCTTTTTTGCAGCCGGCGGATTTCTACCCTCATATTGGCCCTAAGTTTTGCATCTAAATTTGACAGAGGCTCATCCATTAAGCAGAGCGGTGCATGGCTTACAACGGAACGGCCAAGTGCAACCCGCTGTCTCTGTCCGCCAGAAAGTTCTCTTGGTTTTCGTTTCAATAGTTCTTGAAGGCCCAACATATCCGCCGCTTCCTTTAGTCTTCTCTGCTGTTCTTGTTTATCTACTTTCCGTCCTTTTAAGCCAAAAAGAATATTCTCTTTCACTGTTAAATGCGGATATAGGGCATAATTTTGGAAAACCATTGATAAATTTCGATCTTTCGGAGGAAGATGATTCACGGTTTGACCGTTTATTTTCAAGAAACCTCCGGAAATTTCTTCAAGTCCGGCAATCATTCTTAGCAATGTGCTCTTTCCAGAACCTGAAGGACCAACAAGAACAAAAAACTCACCTTCTTCAATTGTTAAATTAATACTATTAAGGACACCCTTCTGTTTATCGTATGATTTAGATATATTGATTAGCTCAATATGACTCATACTCTCCCCCTCCTTTCTAAACACAGGACTATTAAAGCATAATTTTTTCTAAAAAGTTGGCAATTTACAGATTACTTACAATGAATTTACATTCAATTTAGTATGTAAAAATTTTAATCTAAAAATTAACATATTCTTTACAGTAAAATTTTTAATACTTTGCCAAGTTTTTCAATTAGATGAAAGGAAAATTAATCCTGAAAACACAAAAAAAGACAACCATCTAAGGTTGTCTTTTCATTTGCCTGGCAGCGTCCTACTCTTACAGGGGCTTTCGCCCCAACTACCATCGGCGCTGAGAAGCTTAACTTCCGTGTTCGGTATGGGAACGGGTGTGACCTTCTCGCCATCGCCGCCAGACTATTTTGTTTGAGAGAATCGTTCTCTCAAAACTAGATAATCAGAAGAAACACACGCAATTACGAGTTCGCTTTACATAGACTATGGTTAAGTCCTCGATCGATTAGTATCAGTCAGCTCCACACGTCACCGCGCTTCCACCTCTGACCTATCAACCT
>Ga0180220_1002827_pt1 | contig 10633 bp, 9 predicted proteins | sample eDN5th37CBELigBY_FD_151335 | JGI IMG/M metagenome (GOLD analysis project Ga0180220, IMG submission 151335) | Enriched backyard soil microbial communities from Emeryville, California, USA - eDNA 5th pass 37_C BE-Lig BY (version 2) (version 2) | ecosystem: Environmental > Terrestrial > Soil >... | reverse complement strand
GTTTGCGGCCATCGCCCTCGCGGCTGCGAGTTATATGTCGATCTGCATCAACTACATGATCGGGGCGACGTCGCTGTGGACCACCGAATCAAGCTGGTTGTACTGGGTCAACCATGCGCTCATCAATTTGCTCGCCGGGTTTCTGATTCCGGTCGAATGGCTGCCGTCTTGGCTGCAGACGGTCGGCTGGTTGTCGCCTTATCCGTATCTGTTGTACGTTCCGACGCGCATCTACATGGGTTATGAACAACCGGGTATCCTGCTCGGTTCAGTTGCTTGGTGCATGCTCCTCACGCTGCTTTGTCTGCTCGTCACCGCTGCGGTCAGGCGGAAAGTCGAGGTGCAGGGAGGATGACGATGAAGCATTGGTTCGACCTTTATGCCGTGTTAATCCGTTCGAGCATCCAAAGCCGGATGCAGTACAGGATGAACTTCGTGCTCGGCACCCTCCTCGCCTCCCTCATCCAAATCGCGGAATTTCTGATGATCGCCATCATTTTGAACAAATTCGGGGCCGTCAAGGGATGGTCGCTTCATGAAGTCGGTTACCTGTTTGCCGTCATGACGTTGTCCAAAACGCTGTATCGCACCTTTGCCAGCGACGTGCACCACCTGGAAAGGTATTTGACGACCGGCGAGCTTGACCAGCTGCTGACCCGGCCGATGCCGGTCCTGCTTGCTTTGATGAGCCAAAACGTCCGGCTGATGCCCGCCGAATTGCTCCAAGGAAGCGCCGTGTTGTATTGGTCGCTGCACGGGTTGATGTCAGCGGGGCAGATCACATGGACGGCCGTGCCGTATACCCTGCTTGCGATCGTCGCCGGTGCCGTGATCCTGTTCGCGATCGGTCTGGCGACCGCCGCTGTCGGTTTTTGGATGACGCGAATCAACGAGCTGCAGACGCTGACGGAAGACGCTTCGCAAACGGCGGCCCGTTACCCGCTGGTGTTGTACCCGTCGTGGCTCCGCTCCTTCCTGCTTGTCGCCATTCCCGTCGGTTTTGTCAATTATGTCCCCTCCCTGTTCATTTTGCGGGGAGAATACGGCCCTTGGCTTATTTTGGCCGTCGCGCTGCTTGCCGCCTGCGTGCTGGGACTTGCGCTTACATTTTGGAAATTCGGGCTTTCGCGTTATCAAAGCACGGGAAGCTAAGGAAAAGGAGTTCTGATCATGGGAGCAATGATTGAAGTATGCGGGCTTCATAAGCAGTTCCGGACGCCGGTCGTCAAGGAAGGCCGTTTCGCCGGCATCCGCACGTTGTTTACGAGGGAATGCCGCCTCAAGGAAGCGGTGAAGGATATCAGCTTTACGATCCAAAAAGGGGACTTCGTCGGTTACATCGGCCCGAACGGAGCCGGCAAATCGACGACGATCAAAATGTTGACGGGCATTCTTCACCCCTCTGCGGGCGAAGTCAAAATCAACGGGGTCAATCCCCATAAGCACAGGCGCCGGGTGGCCCAAAAGCTCGGCGTCGTGTTCGGGCAGCGCAGCCAGCTGTGGTGGGATTTGCCCGTCAAGGATTCCTACGACATTTTGGCCCATATGTATAGGGTCGCCCCTGCCGAAAAAGAGCGGCGCCTGGCCGAGCTCGGCGAACTGCTGGACCTGAAGGAGTTTTGGGAGACGCCGGTCCGCAAGCTGTCGCTCGGGCAGCGGATGCGCGCCGATATCGCCGCCTCGCTGCTGCACGATCCGGACGTTTTGTTCCTGGACGAGCCGACGATCGGCCTCGACGTAACCGCCAAACGGAGCATCCGCGAATTTTTGAAAACGCTGAACGGTGAATTCGGAAAAACGATTCTGCTGACGACCCACGACATGGACGACATCGAACAGCTCTGCCGGCGGGTCATGGTCATCAATCACGGGGAACTCAGCTACGAGGGAACCATCGAGCATTTGCGGGACAAAATCGGGCTCCCGACCGTCATCCGGATCGTCTTCCGCGGCTCCTACCGTCTGCCGGCGCAGGAAGGCGCGAGAATGCCGCTGCAACTCCGCCTGAACGGTGCGGAGGGCGAATTCCGAATCATCGAAGCGAGCGGCAGCGAGGTGCTGATCGAAGCGAACCGGCAGCAGGCCAAGGCGATGGACATTTTGCGGATGGTCGGCGGCTGGGGAGAAATTGCGGACATTCATATGGAGGAACCCGATTTCGAGGATATCATCCACCGGGTGTATTAACGATTTTTACGGGGAGAAGCAGGATGCGCGGACGAACAACGTCCGCAGCCTCCTGCTTTTGTTTTTTTCACAGGTATGATAAAAGGATTCTACATCTGGGATCCGGCCTGATAGTTAAGCAAGAGCTTAAAGGCGCCTTTGTTCTCTTGCGACAGCTGCGTGTATCCGCCTTGTTGAATGACCCGGCCGCGATCCATGACGATCACGTGGTCGGCATTGCGAATGGTGGAAAGACGGTGGGCGATGACGATAATGGTCACGCTCCCTTTCAACTCTTCCAAAGCCTGCTGAATTAATCGTTCGTTTTCGCTGTCCAGCGCGCTTGTCGCCTCATCCAGGACGAGGATCGCGGGGCGCTTCAAGATCGCCCTTGCCAATACGATTCGCTGCCGTTCCCCTCCCGATAACCGGATGCCCCTGTCGCCGATGACCGTATCCAATCCTTGGGGGCCGATGACCGTATCCAATCCTTGGGGGAGTTGGCGCACAAATTCGTCGGAGGCGGCGAATTTCAAAGCGCTCCACAGCTGTTCATCGCTGGCCTCCGGATCGACCAGCTTCAGATTGTACCGGATGCTCTCATTGAACAGAAAAGGATCCTGCGGTACATAACCGATGGCGCTGCGCAAAGACAGAAGCTTCCGCTCGTCCCGAAGGGATACGCCGTCGATAAGCACCTGTCCTGATTCAGGCTGGATCAAACCCATGAGCATATCGCCTGATTCAGGCTGGATCAAACCCATGAGCATATCGATAAGCGTGCTTTTGCCAGAACCGGATTTGCCTACGATGGCCGTCATGCGGTTCGCGGGAATATGTACGTTAACGTTGCGCAAAGCGTACTGGGAAGCATGGGGGTCGTAGCGGTAATCTACGTCCAAACACTCGATCCCGTCCACAAACCGGAAATCCTCCGGCTCATCTTCGAACGCCGTTTTGCTAAGCTCCTGGTCGGCCTCGTATTCCTTTTGCAGTTGACGCATCGTGTGGAAAGCCGGAAGACAAGAAACGAGCTGCTCCATGTTCGATTGCATGCCGATAAATCTCGGCCACAGCCTCGAGAAAATCAGCACGACCACTACCAATTGTTGTGCCGGGGTATGCATCATTTCGAGCGCCAGATAAACGAAGCCGGCAATGAGTACGACAGAGGAGACGCGGTAGATGAATTGCGACAACGAATTCACCCGGCCAAACTGGATAAAATTCCGTTCCATATGTTCGGTCAGTTTGTTGAACCAGTGGATGTGGGACTGCTCGAGCCTGTTGCTTTTGATATCCTTGATACCGTTAAAATGCTCGCTGATGCCTGAAAAATAATATTTGGAGAGCTCCGTTGTCTGTTCCCCGATCCGTTTGGATTTCTTGATGAATTTACGTGAAAACAAGGCCAGCAGACCGCCGCTGATCAGTACGGCTATGGTTAAAACAGGGGCGAGCCACAGGGCAATGGCGATTTGAAGAAGGGTGAATAAAAAAGAAGAAACCGCCTGCAGGAATAAAGATGTGCCTAAGTTTACCCGGCCCAGCTCATTGGACATGACATGGTTGAATTCGGATTTCCGTTTCCGGAGATAAAACTCCCATTTGGCTTGCAGCAGGCCACGGTACGTTTCCATGCGGAGCGTACGGATAAAGCTTTGCAATATCCTTGAGTTCAGCAAGGCTTGGCTCCGTTGAAGCCATGCCTGCCCCCCTACGATCACGATGTATAAAGCAAGTATGATCGGCAAATTCAAATCAAGCGACCATGACTCGATGATGTTAATCATAGCGGACAGGAGCGGTATGCTTGACGTATCCATGGGAAATACCCCGATGATGCTCAGAAGGGGCACGATCAAATAGATGCCGAAGCCGTCCAGCAAACTGATGAGCAACACCATGGACATGTTCAGGTATAGTTTAAAGCCCGCGAAATGATGCATTTTGCGAACATAATAAAACAGCTCTTTCATTATGCAAAGCTCCTTATGCGGATTCCGGGCGGCGCTTCACTTCACGTCCCTGTAACCTTCAGCGCCCATCCCTTTCCCGAATATTCCTACGACCGTGTATTTTTCATGGCCTTCTTTCCCGGTTACGATGTACGAACCGCTTCGCAGCCATGCATGGGCGACCATCTGTCCTTCGTTGTTTCTGGCGCTTCCCAAGTAGAGCGTGCTTGGAATCCCTCTTCTCTCCAACATCTTCATCGCGGCAATCGCCTTGACGAGACATTGGCTTTCCCACCATGTGAGCCTGCTCATGGCATGGACTGCTCTGGACACCGTTCGCAGCAGCTGCAGTTCCTGGTCCGTACTATGGGTATGGGGGGTCTCTTTCATTTTCTCCCCCAAGGTCGGGGCCACTTTGTGGAAGGGGAGCAGCTTAAGAATCCTCCCCCACGCCAGGTAAACGTAAGCTTCGGCATACATCCCCTTGACTTGCACGGGATCATTCATAAAACGATGCACTTTTTGATAGAAGCTCATCGCTTAAAGCACACCTGTATCAGTTTCTCCGCCGCAAGCTGCCTCAGAAAAGCAAATACTTGCTGCTCACAGGCCTCCCGCCCGATTTCAAACTCTTCCACTAATTGATCCACGATCCCGGAAATGGTTACGGGGGAAGCAATGAGCTCCCAGATCCGGCTTCCGGTCTGCCCCAAATTATAATATTTTCCGTTTTCGATGCTCAGCATCACCTTTTCGCCATCCATTTCACTGACCAAAAAACCTTCGGATTGTTTGACCAACACATCTGATGAAATCACGTCGACGCCCATAAAGCGAGCCTCCTCTAATTGGATTTTGCGCACTGTGTATTTGGATGATACATTTTGTATCATTATAGCAAAAACAGGTTGTTTTGTATACAACCGCCAGACGGTATTATGCGGACTGTTGCCTGAACCGCCTCCAGAACCATAGCAACGGCCGAAGGGGGTAATATAGAAAATAAAGCGGCTTCGGCAGCGGCAGCAATAATGCATCCCGCGAACTGGGGAGCGTTTTGTTAAGGAGATAGGCGATCTTTTGTCGGGTTGACATTAACGAAAAAAGGTAACGGTAATAATGCCAGGCAACGCTTTTTTCGGGTACGGGGTTTAATTGGACGATGCGCGAAACGTAAAAAAGGGCTTGGTCGGCAAGCCGGCGCGCCTTCGCATCCCTTGCCAGCTCCTCCAGTTCACCGGGAATCTCCGCCGACAGCAACTGGGACGATAAGATCAGCGCCTGCCCAACGTGATGTTTGCCGCCATGCTGTTTCAGAACGTCCCTGAGCCGGGTTCCGCTGATTTGAGGCAGCAAACGTTCGATATCCATTAACCACCGCAACCGGAACCAGCCGTGCCTTGCCCCATGGTCCGTCAGGTAGTGAAGCTGATCTTCGTTTCCCAGGCAGTGGAAGGTTTGGTTCGCCAGGGCCACGGCGCGCTTGCGCTCCCATAGTTTTTCGAACGAGTACGATTTGCTGAAGTGAGGATTCAATCTCCAGTGCACTTCCACTTGCGTCCGGTGCTCCTTGTGTTCGTACGAAAGATGATGGGACTTTTTTTTCCAATTGCCCAAGGCACGGTAATCCATCAGTTCATAACCTAGCTGCAGCAGTACGTCCTCCGCCCGTTCCACTTCATCCGGCGACACCAGAATATCCAGGTCTTTGGATGTCCGATGGGCCAAATCTCCGTACAGCTGGAAGGCGAGCGCCGGCCCCTTCAACAAAAGCGTCCGTACCCCTGCTTCGTCCAAACGTTCGTAGACGCGGCTCATTTCCCTGCTGAGATGGAGCATTTTGACGGTATTGCTTTGGTACTGGCGATGCAAGGATTCCATGACGCCCGGAGGAACCGAGGCGGCATACGCTTCTTTTAATTTGATATATGCCAGGGGATATACCCGATGGTGCATCGCAAGCTTCATGAACCGATCCCAGTCCAGCACCGCTCCAAGCTCCCGAATCAGATGCTGATCCGGGGATGTTCTCCCCAACAAGCTCAATAAAAAAATCAATTCTTCCGGCAAACCGCTGAGGTCCAACTCCATGGCTTCTGCTCTCAAAGATTCCTCCCCCGCTATCTCCAATCGAATAGGTTCCATTTATAAGACCGGCGCCTGTTCCTTCGCGCCCCGATTCATGCCGGGCCGGCCCACGGAATAATAAACAAGATTCGTATTTGCCACTTGCCCTTCGTCATAAATGTTTCTGCCATCAATCAAATACGGCAGCTTCAGCCAGCCTTCGATATCCGTTAACGGAATCTGCTGAAATTCCTGCCATTCCGTCAAAATGCAAAGCGCATCCGATTGCCAAGCCGCTTCCTTCGCGTTGTCGCAGTAGATCACGGTGTTCGAACCGTAAATTTCCCTGAAATTGTCCCCGGCGATTGGATCATACGCTTTCACCTGTGCTCCGCGCCGCTCAAGCGCGGCGATGATTTCCAATGCCGGGGACTCGCGGACGTCATCCGTATCGGGTTTAAACGCAAGTCCCCAGACTCCGATCGTCGTACCCGCCAATATCGGGTTTAAACGCAAGTCCCCAAACTCCGATCGTCGTACCCGCCAGTCCGTCCAGCAAGGACTCCAGCTTGCGAACGACGTTCAGGCGCTGATCCCGGTTCACTTCGATCACGGACTTCAGAAGCTTGAAATCATAATCCATTTGGCCCGCGATCTGGACAAGGGCCTGGGTGTCTTTCGGGAAACAAGAACCGCCGTAACCGATGCCCGCTTTTAAAAAAGAAGAGCCTATGCGCTTGTCGTAGCCCATTCCGGAGGCTACTTTCGTCACATCGGCTCCGACCTTTTCGCATATATTCGCGATTTCGTTGATAAAAGAAATTTTGGTTGCAAGAAACGCATTCGAGGCATATTTAATCATTTCCGCGCTGCGGATATCGGTTACGATGATATCGGGCGTCAAGCTTTTATGCAGTTCGACGAGCCGCTCCCTCGCTTTTGGGCTGTCCGTGCCAATCACGATACGATCCGGATGCAGCGTATCTTGGATCGCGGTTCCCTCGCGCAGAAACTCGGGAACGGATGCAACGTCAAAAGGTTTTTCCGTATGGTTCGCGATGATGTTGGCGATTTTTTCGTTCGTGCCCACCGGAACGGTGCTTTTGGTGACGATGATTTTATAACCGTTCATGGCGTTTCCGATCTCCCGGGCCGCTTCCTCGACATACCCCAAATTGGCCTGCCCGTTCGGCAGGGACGGCGTTCCCACCGCGATGATGACGATATCCGACCATTTCACGGAAGCGTTCAGGTCCGTCGTGAAACGAAGCCTGCCCGCTTCTTTATTGGAAGCTATCATGGACTGGAGTCCAGGTTCGTAGATCGGCACTTCGCCGCCGTTCAAGCGTTCGATTTTTGCCGCAATCTTATCGACGCAAACCACCTCGTTCCCAAGCTCGGAGAAACATACGCCCGAAACCAATCCAACGTAACCTGTTCCTATGACCGCAATTTTCATTTTCGCTTCATTCCTTCTATAATAGAATTCGCTGTTTCGCCGTTTCGTAATTTCCGCTGTCAGCTCAACACATTGACTTCGATTTCCTCCCATTTCATCGCCAGTCTCACGACGTCCTCCTCGACCAATTCGCTGCCGGTCTGCACCTCTATCATTTCAATGTCCGTAATGGCGCGCAGGCTGTGTTTCGCACCCGCAGGGACGACGATGACGTCCCCTTTTCCAATGCTCCGCACATTGCCGTCCAGCACCATTTCCCCGACGCCGGACACGACGGTCCACACCTCGCTGCGATGCAAATGATATTGATAACTCAAATTTTTCCCTTGCAGTATGCATATCCGCTTCGTCAATACTTCATTCCCGTTGGGATACTTGATATAGTCCAGCACCCGGTAGCGGCCCCAGCGGCGCTCCTCATACATGGGACGCTGCTCGCCGAACTTCATCACGTCTTTGATGCGCATACTGGCGTTTTTTTCGGATACGAGAATGCCGTCGGGACTTGCCGCCACGATTAAGTTGGGAGCTCCAATGACCGTGATCGGAATGTCCAGCTCGTTAATGACATGCGTACGCGTCGAATCTTCGGTCAACGTTCCTTTCCCGATCAAAGGCGTACGGACCTCTTCCGTCAGCGCGTCCCAGGTGCCGAGGTCCTTCCAGATCCCGCGGTAAGGCATGGCGACAATATTTGTTGCCTGCTCCACGACGGCATAATCAAAGCTGATTTTTTCCATCCGGCTGTACTGGTTTAACAATTCGTCATATTGAATGGGAAGGGAACGCTGGATCAGATGTTCGATCATGTATTCCAACCGGAAAGCAAATACGCCGCAATTCCATAGGGCCGATTGTTCCATCAAGCGAAGGGCCGCCGGTCCGTCGGGTTTTTCGACGAAATGGCTGACCCGGAAGAACTCCGTTCCATGCGCTTCGGTTATGGGCGATTGGGGCACGATATAACCGAATTTAGATGATGGATGGTCCGGCGAAACGCCCATCAAGCCCAGCTCGGCCTTCGTATGTACCATTAGCGACTCCAGCTCTTTCACTTTATCGAAGAACAGGTCCTCCACAAAAAGATCCACCGGAAGGACGATCACGACATCGCTGAGTGCGGCGCCTTTGACGGAGTATAAATAACCGGCAGCCAAAGCGATTGCCGGAAACGTATCCCTGCGCTCCGGCTCAACAATCAACTCCACCTCGGGTCCAAGCTGGCTCTGGATCAGTTCCACCTGGCTCCTCCCGGTCGCCAAAACGGAACGCTCCCGGAGATTCTTTTGTCCCAGTTGGCCCCAGACGCGCTGCACCATCGACTCCCGCTGGCCCGACGCGCATTCCAAAATTTTCAGAAACTGCTTGGACCGGGTGTCGTTCGATAAAGGCCACAATCGATTTCCGCTTCCGCCGGACAACAAAATGATATGCATCATCAGTAGCTCCTTTTTGCTTCCATAGTCATTTCGCGACTCGTCTTTTCCAGGACAAGCTCCTCAATGCTGGACCGGAGCCGCGCCATAAACACATGCTCGCCGAATTGCTCGGCATGCGCCCGAATATAGGCGGGATCCCAATCATATCGATGGAACCGCTCAATGGCTTCCATCAATGCACCGATCCGCTGTTCCTTAAAAAAGAGTCCCGTTTTTTCCGGCACGACCGTATCCAGGGCACCGCCCCCGCAAAAAGCGATGATCGGTCTGCCGCACGCATTCGCCTCAAGCGGCGTAATGCCAAAATCCTCAATGCCGGGAAAAATCAGCGCTTTGCAGCGCTGCATATATTGGACGACTTCTTCATCGCTCCGCCTTCCCAGAAACGTGACCGTCGCCCCCGCGATTTTTTCGAGCCTTTGCCGGTCCGGTCCGTCCCCCACGACCAGCAGTCTCTGTCCGAGCAGCGTGCAGGCTTCAACCGCCAGATCGATTTTTTTATAAGACACCAGCCTCGAGACGACAAGAAAGTAATCTTCAGGCGGCTGCTCAGCAATGTTGAATCGGCTGATATCCACCGGAGGAAAAATAACGGGCGAATGGACGCCGTAACATTGGCCGATCCGCTCCTTGACGATCGTTGAATTCGCGATGATCCGGTCCACCTTTTTGGAATTGTGCCGGTCCCAGATCCGCAGCGGGTGCGTAAGCCATTTGGCGATCCGTTTGACGGAAGGGGGGACCTCGACTCCCTCCATATACGACTCAAAATTCCACGCAAATCGCATGGGCGTGTGGCAATAGCAGACATGGACGCTTGCCCTGCCCTTTCGCACCCCTTTTGCATACGCGCTGCTGGAGCTGAGGATCAGGTCGTATCCCTTCACGTTCATGGATCGGACCGCAAACGGATATAACCAGAAAAACAGCTTGAATTTGGATAATACCCATGGAATCCGCTGCATCCAGGTGACCTTGATGACGGCATCCGCCAGTTCCGGAAGCAGCTTATCGCCATCCGCAATCGTCGTATAAATCGGCGCCTGCGGAAACATCTTGTGAAAGACGGCCACGACCCGTTCGGCGCCTCCCATTTGATTCAGGTAGTCATGGACGATTGCAATCTTTAAATCATTCATTCCAACATCTCCCCCGTACGCGGCCGGTCCAAATATTCGTGGTTTGAAGCTGCCAGCAGCTGGTCATAAATAAGCTCGATTTTTTGGGACGTGTGCGCAATGGAAAACTTCTCCTTGACCCTCTCCGGTCCGTTCCGGCGAAGAGCCAGCCGCAAAGTCTCGTTATCAAGGATGTCGCGGATCCGATCTTGAAGCTCCTCGACATTCCCGATTTCGTACATCAACCCGCTCACGCCATCTTGAATAATCTCCGGAACGCCTCCTCCCCGGGTGGCCACCACCGGCGTTCCTTGCGACATCGCTTCGATAATGACGCGGCCAAAGGGTTCATGGTCCGAACATAATAAAAGGAGATCCGCTGCGCAGCAGATCTCCAAAACATCCTCCCTAAACCCGGTGAATATG
>Ga0180220_1002823_pt1 | contig 10668 bp, 11 predicted proteins | sample eDN5th37CBELigBY_FD_151335 | JGI IMG/M metagenome (GOLD analysis project Ga0180220, IMG submission 151335) | Enriched backyard soil microbial communities from Emeryville, California, USA - eDNA 5th pass 37_C BE-Lig BY (version 2) (version 2) | ecosystem: Environmental > Terrestrial > Soil >... | reverse complement strand
ATCCGGCAGATCGCCGAGGTCATGCGCCGGATGCTGAAGGAGAACGGACCGCCGCCCAACGGCAAATGGGCCGACCTAGCAGTCCTGCAGCCGGTCCGCGAGGTGAAGGGGCGGCATGCGTCCACGCTGCTCGTGTTCGAAGCCATCCTGAGGGCGCTCGCGGCCCGCGAGGCCGGCGAGCGGCCCAGCGTGGGCGCCGAGCAGACGGCGCCAGCGTGATGCACGCCGCGGACCGACACCGCAGCGAGCCGGGCCTATCCGGCAGGATCGGGCGGGAGATCGCGAAGGCGCCGGTGCATGCCTATCGCTGGACCTTGAAGCCGCTGATCGGCATGGAGTGCCGCCACCTGCCGACCTGCTCGGAATACGCGCTCGACGCCATCGACCGGAACGGCCCCTGGCGCGGATCGTGGCTTGCCGTCTCGCGCGTCTGCCGGTGCCACCCCTGGGGCACGTCGGGCTTCGATCCCGCGCCCGATATTCGCGACCGGAGCCACCCGTTCGCACCTTGGCGCTACGGACGCTGGCGATAGCTCATTCGCACCTGCCTCACGCCCGGCTGCGGCCCAAGGCGATCAGCCGCGCCATGGCAACGACACCGACGGCGGGGCCGAGTGCCAGGCCGCCGAGCACCAGCGGCCAGCCGATCGCCTGGGTGATCTGCGGCACCACCTGCACCGTGACGAACGTCAATGCAAAGCCGAGCGCGGTCTGGAAGGTGAGCAAGCTGCCGGCGACCTCGGGCGCCGCCGCGTCCGCGACGAGGGCGGAGAACTGCGACGAATCCGGCACGACGCTCAATCCCCAGACCATCACCAGCAGGAACGTCAGCCACGCCGGACCGCCGAAGGTGAATGCGACGAGTACGGCGCTCGCGCCGCTCACCACCATGGCGAGAGCAGCGATGTGCGCCTTGCCGACCCTGTCTCCCGCAAGCCCCGCGACGACACACACGATCCCGCCGCCTGCGATCGCCAGAAAGGCTGTCAGCTTGGCCAGCCACTCGGCTTCCGCGATGGGCATTGTCGCCGCATAGGACACGGCCGTCGCCGTGCCGATCCAGGCCCACATCGCGTAAAGCTCCCACATATGGCCGAGGTAACCGGCGTAGGCGAGGCGGACACGCCGGTTGGTCCATGCTGCCCCGATGGCGCGCGGATCGAACGTCGCCGAGCGCGCGTGATAGGGGCCAAGCCTGACGAGCAAGCACAGCAGGCCCGCCAAGGCTGCAATGCCGGACGCGATTGCCACCGTGAGACGCCATTCGGCGCCGCCGCCGAGCGCCAGGAGATGGGGTAGGGCGGACCCGATCGTCAGTGCGCCGACAAGCGCCCCGACGAGAAAGCCGCGGTCCTGCTGTCCCCAGCCGACGGCGATCTTCATGCCGACGGGATAGACCCCCGCCAGGAGCGCACCCGTGAGAAAGCGGGCTGCGATCGCCATCGCGCCTCCCGGCGCAGCGACGAGCAGCGCGGCATTGGCGAGCGCGCCAAGAATGGCGCAGAGCGCGAACAGCCGGCGCGGATCGAACCGGTCGGATAGGCCGAGCACGGCCGAGACGACGGCGCCGACGACGAAACCGGCCTGCACGGCGCTCGACAGGGCCGCCTGACCGAAAGGCGAGATGGCCGCCTCGCGCGCCATCTCGGGCAGGATGGCCGCCGACACGAACCAGAGGCTCATGGCGGCCAGTTCGGCAATCAGCAGGAGGGCGATCGAGCGGAGCTTCACAGGCGGCGGCCTCGTTCCAGATCACGGTATCCCGCGGCAGGGGCGCGACACCGCGTAGCGAATCGAGGCCGGCACGATCAGCCGGCGGTCCTGCACGTCACCTTCCACACCGGCGCCGACACAATATTGACCGAAAGATCGCTCGGCTGACCAGCCATCAAATCGCCTGGCTTCGAGGGGTTGGCGTCGGCGGCTTTGCTGTTCTCGCCGCTCTCCACCCTGCAGCTCTTCGGCGCTCCCTCGCCGAGGGTCACAGGATGATCGGCCGCAGGCTCGAAGGCGATGAAGAAGGAGGGATCGCCGACCGAGAAGGTGAACCCCTCCGCCTCGGCGAGGACAGGCTTGGCGAGCGGCAGGGTGAAATGAAGCGTCAGGACGGGAACCGGCTTCGCGGCCGCTTCCGCGATCTTCTCGGCGCCGGACTTGGGCGCGGCGGGCTGGGCGCCGGGGACGACGGCCGGCGGCGTCATCATTTCGGTCTTGTGGTCGAGATAGTAATCCTTCGGCGGCGCCACCGCGAGTTCGGCTCCCACGAGCTTCGGATAGGTGAAATAGGCAAACTCCTTCAGCGCCTCGACGTTGATCTTGGCGAGCTCCGCCAGTTCCTCGCGCGAATACTTGCCGTCCTTGTTCTTATCGAGGCCTTCGATGGCCATCTCGGTATAGTACTGATCGAACGTCCAGTCATGGCGCAGTCCCACGATGGAACCGTGCTCGTAGAGCACCGTCGTGTGCATCGTCACCCAGACGTGCGGGTGCGCGCCCGCAGACGATGCGCCGAGAAGCGTTGCGATGGGGGCAGCCAACAGCGGCAGCCGCAAGCGTCCCGCAAGGCTGCGAAGTTTCGACGAGATCATCGGGCACCTCGTTTGGCTCATGGTCATCTGGACGCAAGCCCGGCCTTGCCTCGGCGAGAGAGCCGACGACCGACGCGGTTGCGACCAGTTCTGCCTCGCCAGCCGCACTATAGGCGCACGGCATGTGGTCGCGCATAAGGCAATTGCGTCGCATACGATACAGTATAACATACCGCACCGCTTCGACTGCTTGGCCCGTATCGGCGTCGCGGGCCGGCAAAGCCGACAGGGCCACTGCACCTACCATGCGCCAATTACGGAGAACATCCTTGGCCAATGCCCCAAGGTGGATCGCGCATCGCGCCGCTACTGCCGCCCTGCTGCTCGCCCTGGCACAGTCGGCAGCGCACGCCAACCTGGACGTGGTCGTGACGATCAAGCCGGTGCACGGGCTGGTGGCGGCCATCATGGAGGGCGTCGGCACGCCTTACCTGCTCCTCGACAGCACGGCCTCCCCCCACACGTACGCGATGAAACCGTCGGACGTCCGGCGGCTTGGCAAAGCGGACGTGATCGTACGCGTCTCCCGGCAGCTCGAGGTCTTTCTGACAAAGCCGCTCTCGCTCGTCTCGAAGAAGAGCCGGATCGTGACGATCGACGAGGAAACGCCTGGGCTCACGCTGCTCGAGCTTCGCAAAGGCGGAGACTTCGAGACACACGCGCATGCGGACGAGCATGCCCGTCATGACGATCATGGCCATGCGGACGGCCACCCCGCGCATGACACGCACGTCTGGCTCGATCCGCGCAATGCGAAGGCGATCGCACGGCATCTCGGCAATGTCCTGGCCGAGGCGCTCCCCTCCGCCGCCGAGCGGCTGAAGAGCAACGGACGGGCGCTCGCGGATCGGCTCGACGCCCTCGACGCCGCACTTGCCGAGGAGCTAGCCCCGATCGCGTCGCGCCCGTTCCTCGTGTTCCACGACGCCTATAAATACCTCGAGAAGCGATACGGTCTTTCCGTTGCCGGCGCCGTGACCATCAGCCCGGAGGCGCCTCCGAGCGCGCGGAGACTGTCGAGCATCAGGGCGCGGGCGGCAAAGGCGGGGGTCGTCTGCGTGTTCGCCGAGCCACAGTTCGCGCCGCGCGCCATCGCCGCCATCGTCGAAGGCACCGGCATACGCCAAGGGACGCTCGATCCGAACGGCGCCGCCCTCGCGGCCGGTGCCATGCACTATTTCGCACTGATGCAAGGCCTTGCTCGCGATCTGAGGTCCTGCCTCAGCGGCACCGGGTGATTGGTCGGCAAATGCTCGGCAAAGGCATCGATCGCGACGAAGGAAGGATCGGTACTGCCCGGGAGCCGACGGCTGTCGGTCGGCGATTGGGCCGCAGGCGCTACTGGCGAATGCGATAAAGCGTGAACTCGCCCGATCGCACCCTATCGACGAGGCCGCCGGCCAGGTCGGCGACGGCATCCTCGCCGTAGCTCGAAACCAGATCGGACAGCGCCGCGTAGATCGCGGCATACGCCATCATCTCGGGTTTCACGCCGCTCGATGCCCCGGCCTCCCACGCCTCCAGAATGCAGTTGAGTGCCCGGAGGCTCTCGTCGTCACTGTCACCGAGGCCAAGCCCCGTCATGGCCGCGCTCCAAATTCCCGATGCCCCTTCGGGCTGCCCCTCGCGCCGGCCCCGTCTCCCTCCGACAAGTCCGACGAGCGCTCCTAGCATGGCTGCCGGCGTCGCGTGGGACTTGCAACGATGAGGGTAAACGCAGACGCGGCAATTCCGCCTAATGATTAAGCACGGGGACGCAAGCGTGCGGCACTCATTGGATCGGCGTGAGACAAACGACGCGGGCACCAGCGCAGTTCGCGGGTGGCGGGGCAAATGCTCGTCCGGCGCGACACGCGACCGATCGCGAATATGCGGTTGCCGGCGCGTTCCGCTCGCATCTGCGCCGATCCCGCTCTAACTTCGTCAGGCGCTAGTGTCCCGATTCCGAAGTTCGTCACCGTCTACGGCAGGCTCCGAACGAACTTCGGAATCGATCAGGACACTAGCAAGCTAATGTTTCTAGTGTGGTTTCGGATTTGAAGTTCGCTTCTGAGCTTGCGGCAAATGATGGTGCGAACTTCAAATCCACCACACTAGACTCAATAGGGAGTGGCCCGGAACGAAAAGCGCCGGCCGCCTGCACCGTGACCGAGTTGCTGATCGTCCTCGTCCTCATCCTTCTCAACGGCCTTTTCGCGCTGTCCGAGCTCGCCGTCGTGTCGGCGCGCAGATCGCGCCTGAAAGCGCTGGCCGCATCCGGGCGTCGCGGCGCCGAGAGCGCGCTGGCGCTCGCCGCCAATCCTGGCCGCTTCCTCTCGGCGGTGCAGATCGGGATCACCCTGATCGGCATCATCAACGGCGCCTACTCCGGCGAAGCGTTCGGACAGAGCGCCGCCATGCTGCTGCAGGAGATCGGACTTTCCCAGCGGATCGCAGCGCCTCTCGGCTATGGCCTCGTGATCGCGCTCGTCACCTATCTGTCGGTGATCGTCGGCGAGCTGGTGCCGAAGACATTGGCGCTGAGGCGGGCGGAGAGCATCGCCTGCGCCGTCGCCCCGTTCATGACCGCCTTCTCGCGGATCGCGGCGCCGGCCGTCTGGCTTCTCGATGCCTCGACGCGCCTCGTCTTCCGCATGTTCGGACAAGCCCACGCGCCGGCCTCCCACGTCACGGACGAGGAGATCCGCTCCATCATCGCCGAGGCGGAAAGCGCGGGCGTGATCGAAAGCGGCGAGCGCGAGATGATCGCCGGGGTGATGCGCCTCGCGGACCGGGCCGTGGTGGGCCTGATGACCCCTCGCACGGACGTCGATTGGATCGATCTGACCTCGGGGGAGGAAGAGATCAAGGCGCGATTGATCTCGACGCCTCATTCGCGGCTGCCCGTCGGCGAAGGCGACACCGACCACCTGATCGGCGTGGTGCAGACGCGCGAGCTGCTCGCCGCGCTGCTCCGCGGCCAACACCTCGACGTGCGCCAGCACGTGCGCAAGGCCGCGATCGTTCCGGAGACGACGGACGCGCTCGATGTACTGGGTGTGCTACGCGAGGCCGAGGTGCCGATGGCGCTCATCCACGACGAGTATGGCGACTTCGAGGGCATCGTGACGCCGGCCGACATCCTCGAGGCCATCGCCGGGGCGTTCCGCTCGGACCGCATCGATTCCGAGCCCAACGCCGTCGAGAGGGAAGACGGCACCTGGCTGCTCTCGGGTGCGATGCCCGCCGACGAGATGGCGGACACGCTCGGCATCACCTTGCCGCAGCAGCGCAACTTCGAGACGGTGGCGGGCTTCATCCTGGCGCACCTGATGCGCCTGCCGCAGGTCGGCGAGCATGTCGACGTCACCGGCTGGCGCTTCGAGGTGGTCGATCTCGACGGGCGCCGGATCGACAAGGTGATCGCCTCGCCGCTGCATCTGCCGATCGGCCTTCCGCCGCGGCGGGCGCGCTGAAGAGGAACCCAGCTCAGAGAAACGCCATGTTGTCGGGTTCGAGACCGAGAAGGGTGCGGCCGACGGTGACGTAGTTGGAGGCGCGCGCCTGGGTCTGCTGCGAGGCGGTCATCGCATCGCGCATGCGGCGCTCGAACGGCCCTTTCGGGTGGATCGCCGACTGGCCCGCGGCGCGGTAGCAGTCCTTCACGACCTCGAAGCAGTGGTTGATGACCCACGTTGTCGTCAGCTTCATGCGCGCGCGCTGCGCAATCGTGATCTCGCCGGTCTCCTCGACCTCGCGCCAGACGTCCCGCACGGTCGCATGCAGATAGGCCCGGGCTGCCTGGCATCTGGCCTGGAACTGGGCGAGGTCGGTCTGGAACACCGGGCTCTCGCGCAGCGATATCGTGGCGCCGCGCGGGGTCTTGGTCATGGCAAGCGCGGTCAGCTCGTCGAGCATTCCCTGCGCGATGCCGAGCATCAGCGCACCGAAGCCCACGCCGTAGGCGAGCGTCGTCGAGAACTTGTAGAGCGTGCCGGGCTCGCGGCATTCCGCGTACTCGTCGCGGTCGATGGTGTCTTCCGCGGGCACGAACAGATCCCGCACGTGGACCGTGTCGCTCCCGGTGCCGCGCAGACCCACCACGTCCCAGACGTCGTCGATGTCGGCCTTGGAGCGCGCGAACAGCATCGTGCGGTCCTGCGGGCGCCCGTCGGACCGCAGGCGTCGCGAGCCGTCGGACTCGCAGACGAAGCTGTGACCGCCGATCAGGGTCGCGTGGCGGCTGCCGCTGTTGAAGGTCCAGGTGCCGGTGACACGGTATCCGCCATCGACGGCGATAGCCTTGCCCTGGATGCCGGCGCCCCAGGCGAGCACCGCATTCGGCGCGCCGAACCATCGTTGCGCGACGTCGGGGGCAAGAAACGCCGCCGACATGGAGCAACCCGATCCCTGGCTCATGACCCAGGCCGTCGAGGCGTCGGCGCTGGCGATCGTCTCGAGGGCCATGGCATGCGTTTCGAGGTCGATCTCGTCGCCACCCACGGACCGCGGCAGCAGCAGCCGGAAGAGCCGCGCATCGAACATCGCCTTCAGCACGTCCGGCGGCAGTTCGCGGGCTGCCTCGATACGCGGCGCCGCGGTCTTCAACAGCTCCGTCACGCTGCGGGCCCGCCGGAGCACGTCCTCGCGCAGGTCCTCGTCGATGGTCCGCTTCTGCATGGCCGATTTCCCGTCGTGCGCATCCTCATCGGCGGTCATGCTAAGCGCATCACAGCCAAGGCGCCAAGAATCACGGGCGATACCGCTGCGTTCTGTCAGCAATCCCCGGTCCGCTTGCTCATCAGGGCGGCCAGGACAAGGGCGCAGAAGGCCAGGAGCTGGAATCCGGCGCCCGCGAGGTGCGAGAACTCCCATTGTTGCCGCAACGTCTCCCAGTTCTCGGGAATAACGGTCCAATCCCGAGTGGCGACGTTTGCCGGGTAGGTCCAGGTCCAGAAGACGAGTTGCGCCGCGGCCACGCCGAGAAGCGCCACAAGCGCGAGGAAGGCGGCTCTCTGCCGCCGCAGCATGACGAGGACGGCCAGCATTGCCGCAACCTCGATCAGGAGCACGAAGGCGAGTTGCCACCAGCCGCGGTAAATGCCCTGAACGATGAAATAGCTCTCGCGGGACAGCGACAACTTGTTCGGAAGCTCCAGCGCGTGGGCAAGCGCACCTCCGAAGGCGACTGCCGAGGCCACGAGAGCCACGAAGAACACCGCATCATGGAGCCTGTGGTCGATGTCTGCCGGGCGGGCTGGCAATGCGTTCATCGCTCACTCCAGGACCGAGGGACTGGAGAGCAACGCGTCAGCGCGCGACACGATCCCGAGGCGGGCGTGCGCCGATAAGATCAGACGTAAATGCGGTCATATCTGTTAGCATATGATCAAGTATCGTCGTGTTTTCGCGGTGGAACCAAACGAGGAGAATGGCACTTCCCGTAGCGGGAGATCACTGAATGCCAGCGAAGGAAATGCCAGCGAAGAATCTGACGAACAAGGGCGGCACGCCGCAAGGCGAGCCCGGCGCGCCGGCAGCGGCGGAGCCGGGACCCCCGGCCCGCGCCGACGAGCGGCGCGCACCGAGGCGGCCGAGCAACGGTCCGGCATTCGTGAGAATCGCGGGCTACCGGTTGAACCTGCCGTGCCGGATCGCCGATATGTCGGCAACCGGCGCGCGCCTGATCCTGACGGATACCAAGGCGGATCACCTGCCGGACCGGATCATCATCGCATTCAGCGACAGGACCGAGATAGACGCCGAGATCCGGTGGCGGAGGGAACGGGAGTGCGGCGTGCGCTTCGTGTCCTTCTTCCGCCAATCTCCGCCCTCGACGCCGCGATAGCCGCGTCCGCGGCGTCGTTGTCGTTCCGTACCCGCGAAGCAGTGCAGCTCCCGACGGGCCTCCCCGGGAGCCGCTTTTAGCCCGCATCAGGCACTGCGCTGTCCCTTGCCGAGCGCATAGGCGCCGGCGCCTTCGCCGGCGATCTTGCCGAAGACAGCGCCCGAGGTGAGGCCCGTGCCGCCGGGATAGTTGTGATAGAAGAGCCCGCCGACGAGCTCGCCCGCCGCGTAGAGGCCCGGGATCGAGTAGCCGTCGGTGTTCTCGACCTCGCAGCCGGTCGAGATCTTGAGGCCGCCGAACGTGAAGGTGAGGCCGCAGGTCACCTGGTAGGCCTCGTACGGGGGCTCGTCGAGCACGTTGGCCCAGTTCGACTTGGCGACGGCAAGCCCGCGCGTGCCGCGGCCATCCTTGACGGCCGGATTGAAGGGCACGTCCGTCATCACGGAAGCGTTGTAGGCCTTCAGCTCCTCGAGGCAGACTTTCGCGTCGACGCCCTCAAGCTTGGTCACCAGCTCCTCGAGCGTGTTCGCCGAGACCTTGGTCATGCGCTTGATGCGGTACTCGTCGCGCAGCAGATGCAGCACCTTCTTGTCGAAGATCTGCCAGGCCATCATGTCCGGCTGGTCCTTGATGACGTGGCCGTACTTTGCATAGGTGTAGTTGCGGAAGTCGTAGCCCTCGTCGACGAAGCGCCGGCCCGTGGCGTTGACCATGATGCCGAGCGGATAGCTGTGCTTCTGGAAGTTGTCACCGACGGTCAGGTCGCCGAACGGCGGCGCGTTGAAGTCCCAGCCGACGGCGTGTCCGCTCGACCAATGGCCGTGCGGCATGGCGCCGATGTCGAGCGCCATCTGGATGCCGCCGCCGGTGTTGAAGCGGGTGCCGCGCACCTTCGCGAGCTCCCAGCCGGGGCCCAGGTAGCGGCAGCGCATCTCGGCATTCGACTCGAAGCCGCCGCACGCCAGCACCACCGCGCCGCACCGGATATCGAACTTCTTGCCGTGGTGGCGCGCCGTGACGCCGATGACCTTGCCGTCGGCATCGGTGATGAGGGCATGCCCCGCCGTCTCGTAACGGATGTCGATGCCCTTCCTCTCGCAGATTTCGTGCTCGAGATCGATCAGGCCATGGCCGCCGCCCCACGTCTCGATGCACAGGCCGCCCCAGAACTTGTACTTGCCATCGACCTTGAACGCCTGCCGGCCCTGGCTCGTTTGGAACTTCACGCCCTGCTTGCGCATCCACTGCCACGTGGAGAGCGAGTTCTGCACCAGAAGATCGCAAAGCTCCTGGTCGGTCCGGTACCGCGTCATGCGGTACATGTCGTCGTAGAACTGCTCCTCGGTGTAGGTGCCGAAGTCCATCATCTCGACCTCGGCGTCCGACAAATCGACCAGCGAGCGCACGTCGTCGACGCCGTTGTAGACCATGCGCGTCGCACCGGCCGTGTAGGTGGAGTTGCCGCCACGCTCCTCCCTCGGAGCCGCCTCGAGCATGATGACGCTGGCCCCGGTGTCGCGCGCAGCCATGGCGGCCGCGCAAGCCGCATTGCCGGCTCCGACTACGACGACATCGGCTTCATTGGTGGCACTTGCCATGGGGTATCGCTCCGATTGAGGGCGCCCTTGCAGGCGCCATGGCGAGGAAAGGGAGGCCATTACTGTCGCAAGTTGTGGAGCGAGCGCAAGCAGGTACGTGAGCGCGCGCAGCAGCGGCGCCAATCGGGCGGCCTGCCAACCGGCTCGCACGGGTATCAGCGGGCCGGCTCTTCAGTGCTGCACATGGAGAGCGCATCGCGATAGGCGACATTGATACGCTTGGTCATGCTCTCCATGTGGCTCAGCACCTCCGGTGGCAGCTCTATGCCGCCGTACCTGTCCGAGTGGTAGAGCCGCATGCGGGCCAGATAGGCCTGCCGCACCTGCTCGCGGCTCTCGGCGGCCTTGATGCCGAGCACGGCGAGCGGATTGTCGCCGTCGGCCCCCTTGACGGCCGAGGCCAGCGAGTCTGTCTTCGCGGCCACGCGCTCCCGGCAGGTCAGGATCGAGGCTTTCGCCACCTGCACGGCGGAGCCATCGAAGAGATGCAGTTCAAGGAAAGTGTCGTCCGAGTTGATGAAGACGGAGAGAATCTTGGAGCGGGGCCTCTCCAGCACGCCACGCAGCGTCTTGCCGTTGACCAGCTCCACCTCAACCGGGCACTTGACGAGATCGCGATAGCCTTCGGAACGCATTGAAAAATCCTGCAACTCGG
>Ga0180220_1002821_pt1 | contig 10684 bp, 9 predicted proteins | sample eDN5th37CBELigBY_FD_151335 | JGI IMG/M metagenome (GOLD analysis project Ga0180220, IMG submission 151335) | Enriched backyard soil microbial communities from Emeryville, California, USA - eDNA 5th pass 37_C BE-Lig BY (version 2) (version 2) | ecosystem: Environmental > Terrestrial > Soil >... | reverse complement strand
GGAGCAGGCCGTCGGCGAGGGCGAAGGGGAGGACCACCAGGGTGGCGACGAGCATGCCGGCGGTGACGCTCTCGCCCTCGGTGAGGACGCTCGACACACGGCCCCCCGCGACGATGTACGCCGCCCAGCAGCCGCCGGCCAGGAGCGCGAGCGCGACGCCGAGGGGATCGACGGCGGCGGCGGAACCCTCCCACGGCGCGATCAGGGCGATGCCGGCGCCGGCGAGGATCACCCAGGCGAAGTCCGCGGGGCGCCGGGAGCCGAAGAGCGCGACGCCCAGAGGCCCGACGAACTCGAGGGTGACCGCGAGCCCCAGGGGGATGCGGGCGAGCGCCTCGTAGAACGCCACGTTCATGCCGCCCAGCGCGACGCCGTAGGGGGCGACGGCCCGCCACTGCCTGGCTCCGAAGCGCCACGGCCTGGGGCGGAACGCCGCGAGCAGCAGGAGGGACGCGAAGACGAGCCGCAGGCCGGAGGTGCCGGAGGGCCCCAGGCCGGGGAAGAGCTCCTTGGCGAGGGAGGCGCCGGCCTGCACGCTGGCGATCGCCACGAGGAGGAGGAGGATGGCGGGGACGCGGTTGCGGGACATCGAGGGCCGGGACACTACCGTCGAGGCCGCCGGTTGGCGACCCGATCGCGGCGGCCCGCGCAGGCACCGAGGAGCCGCGACGGCGCCCCGATCGCGGCAGCGGGCGCCCGCGCCGGCGCTTGACGGGCGGACCCGAGGCCTGTATCTGAATGAATGCTCATTCAGCAGGCGGAGGAAGGTCGAAAGTGGCGGAAGGCGCGGCGAGCGCGCGGGAGCAGGCGAGGGGCGACAAGCGGGCCCGCATCGTCGAGGCCGCGATCCGGGTCTTCGCCGACCGCGGCTTCCACCGCGCCACCGTCGCCGAGGTGGCCCGCGAGGCCGACGTCGCCGACGGCACCATCTACCTCTACTTCAAGAACAAGGACGATCTGCTCGCCTGCCTCTTCGAGGAGCGGATGGCCGAGCTCAACGCCCTGATGACGGCGGAGCTCGAGAAGGTCGACGGCGCCCTGGAGCGGGTGCGGTGCTTCGTGAAGACCCACCTGCGCATGGTGCGGGAAAGGCCCGCCCTCGCCCAGGTGCTCATCGTGGAGCTGCGCCAGTCCGCCCGCCTCATCAAGGCCCACAAGGCCACCGGCTTCGCGTCGTACCTCGACATCATCGGCGGCATCATCCAGGCCGGCGTGAAGGACGGCAGCATCCGGGAGACCGTCGATGCCAAGGCGATCCGCCGCGCGATCTTCGGCGCGCTGGACGAGGTGGCCCTGTCGTGGCTGCTCGGCGGGCGCCGCTTCGACCTCGCCAAGAACGCCGAGCAGCTCGCCGACCTCTTCGCCCGCGGCCTCGCCGCCGACCCAAGGAGCACGCCATGAACTTCCAGCTCACGCCCGAGCAGATCGCGCTTCGAGACACTGCCCGCAAGTTCGCCTGCGAGGAGATGGCGCCGGTCGCCAAGGGATACGATCACACCGGCGAGTTCCCGCTCCCGGTGATCGAGAAGGGCTTCGAGCTCGGCCTCATGAACATGACCTTGCCGGTGGAGCTCGGGGGCCTGGGCCTCTCGCACTTCGAGCAGGCTCTGGTGGTCGAGGAGCTGGCGGGGGGCTGCGCGGGCATCTCCACCTCGATGATCGCCAACGACCTCGCCCTCCTCCCGATCCTCCTCGGCGGCAGCGCCGAACAGAAGGAGCGGCTGGTGAAGCCCTTCAGCGAGAAGCTCCGATTCGCCTCCTTCGGCCTCACCGAGCCGGGCGCCGGTTCGGACGTGGCGGGCCTCTCCACCACCGCCGTGCGCGACGGCGCCCACTACGTCCTCAACGGCTCGAAGATGTGGATCACGAACGGGGGCCACGCCGACCAGTTCTCGATCTTCGCCACCGTCGACAAGAAGGCGGGGCGCAAGGGGATCACCTGCTTCGTGGTGGAGGGGCGCCCCGAGGGGCTCACCTCCGGCCCCCACGAGGACAAGCTGGGGCAGCGCGCGTCGAACACCGTGGCCCTCACCCTCGAGAACGTGCGGGTACCGGTGGAGAACCGGATCGGCGAGGAGGGGCAGGGGTGGGAGATCGCCATGGCCACCCTGGACAACTCCCGCCCGCTCACGGCGATGCTCGCGGTGGGCATCGGGCAGGCGGCCCTGGAGCACGCCATCGCCTACGCGAAGGAGCGCAAGCAGTTCGGCCAGCCGATCGCGAACTTCCAGGGGATCCAGTTCATGATCGCCGACATGGCCACGGAGCTGCACGCCGCGCGGCTCCTGTCGTACGAGGCGGCGGCGCAGCTCGACGCGGGCGTGCGCAACACCCTGGTGTCGTCCTACGCCAAGCGTTTCGCCGCGGACACGGCGATGAAGGTCTGCACCGACGCCGTGCAGATCTTCGGGGGCTACGGGTACTCGAAGGAGTATCCGGTGGAGAAGCTCTTCCGGGACGCGAAGCTCATCCAGATCTACGAGGGGACCTCGCAGATCCAGCGGATGGTCATCGCCCGGGAGCTCTTGAAGGGTTGATGCAACGACACCGCGGCCTTATCTGGCGCGTACACGTTTCGAAGGAGGCGACGAGGTGAAGATCCTTTGCGCAGTGAAGCGGGTCGAGGACCCGGAACAGAAGATCAAGGTCAAGCCGGACGGCAGCGGGATCGTCCTCGACGGCATGAACTACAAGCCGAACCCCTACGACGAGATCGCCGTGGAGGAGGCCCTGCGGATCAAGGAGAAGCAGGGGGGCGGCGAGGTGGTGGTGGTCTCGATCGGCGACGACAAGTTCGTCACCGAGCTGCGGCACGCCCTGGCCATGGGCGCCGATCGCGGCATCCTGGTGAAGCTGGCGACGCCCACCGACTCCGACGGCGCGGCGCGGCTCCTGGCCAAGGTGGTGGAGCGGGAGAAGCCGGATCTCGTCATCTGCGGCCGCCAGGCGGTGGACGACGACCAGGCCCAGACGGGCCAGCTCCTCGCCGAGTACCTCGGATGGGGCCAGGCCACGTTCGCCGCGAAGGTGGAGAGCCTCGAGTCCGCCGAGGAGAAGAGCAAGACCCCCGGCCTCCAGATCGAGGGCGATCGCGTCAAGGTGATTCGCGAGGTCGACGGCGGCCTCGAGATCGTGGACGTGGCGCTGCCCGCGGTGGTGACCACCGAGCTGCGGCTGAACATGCCCCGCTACGCGTCGCTGCCCGGGATCATGAAGGCGAAGAGGAAGACCATCGAGGAGATCGGCGCCGACACGCTGGGCGTGGACGTCACCCCGAAGGTGAAGGTCCTCAAGATGGAGAGCCCGCCGGCGCGCAAGGGCGGCGTGAAGGTCGCCGATGTCGCGGCGCTCATGGACAAGCTCAAGAACGAAGCGAAGGTCATCTGACCTGCGCGCCCGGAGGAGAGGAAGACATGTCGAACGTACTGGTCATCGCCGAGCAGCTCGAGGGCAAGCTGAAGAAGTCCTCGCTCCACGCGCTGTCGGCAGGCATGCAGCTCGCGGGTCGCACCGGTGGCAAGGTGATCGCGCTGCTCATGGGCAAGGGGATCGGCGACGCGGCGACGGAGCTCGCCGCCCACGGCGCCGAGGTGTGGTCCGCGGACGACGCCAGGGTGGAGCACGCCCTCGCCGAGACGTACTCGAGGGCGGTCGAGAAGGCGGTGAAGGACGCCGGCGCCACCCACGTGGTCGCGGCCACCACCTCGCAGGGCAAGGACGTCCTCCCCCGCGTGGCGGCGCGGCTGTCGGCGGGCATGGCCTCCGACGTCATCGCCTTCGGCGGCAGCGGCGCGGAGATCACCTTCAAGCGGCCGATGTGGGCGGGCTCGGTGATCGCCGAGGTGGAGATCGGGACGCCGGTGAAGCTCCTCACCGTCCGCCCCACGGAGTTCCCCGCGCCGGAGAAGGCGACGGCCGCCGCCGAGGTGAAGCCCTTCGATCTCCCGGACCTCGGGACACCGAAGACGAAGTTCGTCGAGTTCCGCCAGGTGAAGAGCGCGAGGCCGGAGCTCACCGAGGCGCGCGTGGTCGTCTCGGGTGGCCGCGGCACCAAGGGCGACTTCAAGCCCGTGGAGGGCCTCGCCGACGAGCTGGGCGGCGCGGTGGGCGCGTCCCGCGCGGTGGTGGACGCCGGCTGGGTCCCCAACGACTACCAGGTCGGCCAGACCGGCAAGACGGTGGCCCCGGAGCTGTACATCGCCCTCGGCATCTCGGGCGCGATCCAGCACATCGCCGGCATGAAGGGCTCGAAGGTGATCGTGGCGGTGAACAAGGATCCCGACGCCCCGATCTTCCAGATCGCCGACTACGGACTGGTGGGGGATCTCTTCCAGATCGCGCCGCAGCTCCAGGAGGCGATCAAGAACGCGAAGTGATCGCCGGCGCCGCCCCGCGCAGGAGGCGGCGCCCACGCGCTCGCGCCGGAGAGGGCGGCCCCGAAGAAATCTGGGTCGCTCCTTCGCACGCTTCGCTCGAAGGAGGTTGGATGCCCGTTCGCGGAGGCGACGCGGCGATCGCGAGGCTCGGCGTACATCGGATCCCGCTCCCCATCCCGTTGCCCCAGGCCGGCGGCCCGGTGAACGTGGTGGCGGTGGAGGAGGACGGCGGGGGCATCGCCCTCTTCGACGCCGGCCTCGGCACGGAGGACGCCGAGGCCGCGCTGAAGGCGGGGCTCGCCGCCAAGGGCTTCCGCTACGAGGACGTCCGCCGAATCTTCATCACGCACGGTCACATCGATCACTACGGGCTCGCCCGCAAGATCCGGGACGTCTCCGGCGCCGAGGTCTTCGTGCACCCCCGGGATCGGGCGAAGGTGTCGCTGCCGGTGCACTGGCTGGAGGGGAAGGATCGGCACGCCGCCTACCTCGACCGCTGCGGCGTGGATCGGGCCAGCGTCGAGGAGATGCTCACCATCGCCGCCCTCCAAGATCGGCTCGCCGGCAGGCTGGAGGCGCCCCTGGGCGAGCTCGCCGAGGGGCAGCGGCTCGCCTTCGCCCGCTGCGAGGCGACGATCCTCGAGACCCCGGGGCATACGCCGGGCCTCGTCTGCGCGCTCCTCCGCGCCCCCGGCGACGAGGGCCCGGCCGTGCTCCTCGCCAACGATCACCTCCTGGAGAAGGTCTCGCCCAACCCGATCTTCGAGGTGCTCCCGGGGGGCGAGCGGTTCCGCGCCCTGCCCACCTACTTCGAGAGCCTGGCCAGGGTGCGGGATCTCGACCTCTCCTGGGTGATCCCCGGCCACGACGCCTGCTTCCAGGACCACCGCCGGATCATCGAGGGGCTGGTCGCCTTCTACGACAGGCGGCAGGAGAAGATCTTCGGCTTCCTCCCGCCGGAGGGCGCCACGCCGATGGACCTGGTGCTCTCGATCTTCCCCAAGGCGACGTCCTTCGACACCTTCCTGATGATGGGTGAGATCCTCGGCAACCTCGACCGCCTGGAGGAGAAGGGGCGGGCGGGGATGATCGAGCGGGGCGGCCGGATGCGCTGGTTCCGCCGGTAGCCGAAACGTCTCCTGGCTTGCATTCCCTCCCCCCGCGGATTACCAACCCGCCGCGCGCGCGCGCGGCGCCCCGGGAGGATCCCGGGCCGCCTCCCGCGAAGCGCCTGGGCAGAGGAAGGAGCGGGAGCCCTCTCGCGCAAAGGGGCGCGAGCCGTCGGCGAAGGTCGCCGCGGAGGGTTCCACGAGGCGGGTGACGGGGCGCGGGGCCGGAGAGCGACGATGCACGTGGTGACCTAGCGCCCTCTTCCTTTCCTCGTCCTGCGAGCCGCTCCATTGGCGCCGCCGCGGTGACCATCTTTCGCGTCAGGACCTCGCGAAAGGGGGGCTTCGCGCGGGATGTCCGGGCACACGCTCGCCTGCAACGTCTACATCGATTCCCTGCTGGATCCACGCGACATCGCCTGGATCGCGCGGGGCCGGCAGCCGTCCGTCGAGGGGGAGCGGCGGGTGGTCGTCGGCGCGCTGGAGATCGACCTGTTCAAGAACACCCCCCGACCCAAGGCAAGGCACGAGCAGCCTGCCAACGACGATCCGCTCGACTACCCCACGCGCCTCTCCATCGTGCCCACGCCGGGCGCGACGGAGGAGTCGTTCGGCCGCGACCTCGCCTGGCTGATCAACCGCCTGCGCAACCCGCCCGAGCGCAAGGCGGTCGCGAAGTGCGAGTACCCGGCGCCGCTGCCCGAGCGGAGCCTGGAGCTGGTGCTGGACGCCAGCACCCCGGGGCGGCTGGTCTTCACCCACCGGGGCCTCGACGATCCCCGGCGCTTCCTCGACTGGGCCGAGATCCGCAGGGAGCTCTTCGCCTTCGCCTACGTGGACCGACCGGCGGCGATCTTCGAGCCCACCGGCCTCGACTCCATGAGCAGCCGCATCCGCCGCGACTGGATGGACGAGCTCGGCGGCGAGAGCACGGTCGTCACCATCGACGAGGACTACCTCAACTGGTTCCTCGCCAAGAGGAAGCGGATCCTCGCCCAGAGCCGGGTGACCTTCGTGCCGCGGTGCACCCGCGAGCTCCTCGTGGAGACCGCCGAGGAGTCGAGCTTCGTCACCAAGGGCGACCTCTTCCTCGCCTCCCTGGAGCCGGGCGACGTCGACGGGGCGCGCGAGCTCCTGCGCGCGGTCGCCCTCACCGAGTGGATCGACGACGACCTCCCCCCCATCGACGTGGAGGCGATCGTCTGCTCGCCGGGGGGCAACTACCTGATCTGGACCCGGCCGGGCCGCTCGACCGAGGAGGTCGCGCGTTTCGTCCACGGCCTGGCCGACGCGCACGGCTGGAACGTCGCGGTCGACGAGCCCCCCGAGCTGCAGTAGGCGCCAAAGGCCCGTGCACGGGACCGCGGCGCGCGGCCTCGGTCGCCGCCGGCGGCGGGCTCGGCGGCCGGGCGGGGGGGCGCCGGCAGGGGCGGTCCTTCCGCCGGCGTCGGACCCTCGTGGTACGACTGCGCCATGTCCGAGGTGATCCTCACCAGGGAGGGCCTGCGCGCCCGCAGCGCGCCGCTGTGGCTCGACGCCACCCGCAAGACCGCGCGCTCCTTCGTCTCCCACGCCCACGGGGATCACATCGGCCGCCACGCGGAGGCGATCGGCACCGCGGCGACCCTCGCCTTGATGGCGCAGCGCCTCCCCACCGCGCGCACCATCCACCGGGCCGTCGAGTACCGCCGGGCCTTCGACCTGGGGCCGCTTCGGGTGGAGCTGCTGCCGGCGGGACACGTCCTCGGCAGCGCCCAGATCCGCATCGCCGTCCGGGGGCATCGCACCGTGTACACCGGCGACCTCGACACCTCCCCCTCGCGCACCGCGGAGCCGGTGGAGGTGGCCGCCTGCGACACCCTGGTGATCGAGTCGACCTTCGGCCAGCCGCGCTACCGCTTCCCGCCGCGGGAGGAGGTGGAGGCGCGCATCGGCGCCTTCGCGCAGGCGGCCCTCGACCAGGGGGCGACGCCGGTCTTTCTCGCCTACGCGCTGGGCAAGGCCCAGGAGGCCACCCGCATCCTCGGTGAGCAGGGCTTCCGGGTGCGGGTCCACCCCGACGCGTGGCGGCTCTGCGAGATCTACCGGGCCCACGGCGTCGACTTTCCCAACGCGGCGGCGCTCGCCGCTTCGCCGGAGCCGGGGGAGGTGATCGTGGCGCCGCCCCGGGCCGACCTGCGCTCGCTGAACCGCCGGGGCCCCACGCGCACCTGCGCCCTCACCGGGTGGGCGATCGACCCCGCCACCCGCTTTCGCTTCCGCTCCGACGAGGCGCTGCCCCTCTCCGACCACGCGGACTTCGAGGGCCTGGTCGCCTACGCGAAGGCCACCGGCGCCTCCCGGGTGCTCACCACCCACGGCAGCGCCGACGCCCTCGCCCGGGAGCTGCGCGCCCGGGGCCTGGACGCCCGCCCCTTGCGGCCCAGCGACCAGCTCGAGCTCTTCTGAGGCGGCCCGCCGTCACGCCTTCCCGCGTATCCTCTCTTCCACTGGTGCGAGGAGCGATCATGAACCTGCGATCGAAGCGGTGCATGCCCTGCGAGGGCGGGGTCCCGAAGCTCGGGCCCGAGGAGCAGCGGCGGCTGGGCGCCGAGGTGCCGGCCTGGCGCGTGGAGGACGACAGGCTCGTGCGCACCTTCGTCTTCGACGACTTCGCGGAGGCGATGGCCTTCGTGAACCGCGTGGCGGCGATCGCGGAGGAAGAGGGCCACCACCCGGACTTCTGCGTGCACTACCGCAAGGTCGACATGAGCCTGTGGACCCACGCCATCGGCGGCCTGTCCGAGAACGACTACATCCTGGCGGCGAAGGTCGACGACGCCGCCGGCTGACGCGCAGAGGCGCGCGCGGATGCCCCGTCACCGTGACCGGGACCCGCCGCGGGCCGCTCCGGTCGGGCGTAGGCGGGTTCGAGGGGAGGGCGAGGCCGGCTTCCGCCTGCGATCCGGGCGGCGAGGCGGACGATCCGGCGGATCGGCTCGGCCGAAGTGTTGGCTGATAAACTATTGATATTACAAACGAACATCCTCTGTTTCGGGTTGTGCGACCACCGGCGTCCCTTGTAGCATCATGCGCATGTGCGCCCGAAAACTGCTCCTTCCCCTCGTCGCGGCGATCTGCCTCCTCGCCCTTGGTCTGCTCCCGGCCTGCGGGGGGAGTGAGACCCAGGAGCCCGACGAGCCGGACCTCCCCGATCCGACCTGCAGCGTCGACTGCGCGGCCCTGGCGGCCCCGCCGTGCCAGCGCTCGGTCTGCAACGACGGCTCGTTGCCGGGCGATGCGGGCTCGTGCGTGACGATCCCGGTGGAGGACGGCTCGTCCTGCGACGACGGCGACGCGTGCACGGTGGGAGACGCGTGCGTCGCGGGGGCCTGCGTCGCCGGCATGCGGAAGGACTGCTCGGAAATGGACGGTGCGTGCACGGCCGGCGCCTGCGATCCCGCCGACGGGAGCTGCAAGGCGAATCCGGTGAACGAGGGCGGCGCTTGCGACGACGGGAGCGCATGCACCGTGGGCGACTCCTGCGTCGAAGGTGTCTGCATCCCTGGGCAGGCGCTGGATTGCTCCTCGCTCGACTCCGACTGCACCCGTGGGACGTGCGATCCGAACGAGGGCGCCTGCGTGGGGGTGCCGCTCGCCGACGGCACCTCCTGCGACGACGGGGACTCGTGCACCACCGGCGACTCGTGCCGAGCCGGCGTGTGCACGTCGGGCGCGCCGAAGGACTGCTCCGGGTTCGATTCGGCCTGCGCGACCGGCGCCTGCGATCCGGCGCAGGGCGCCTGCGTGGCGGTCCCCAAGCCGTCCAGCACCCTCTGCGACGACGGGGACCCCTGCACGCTCGGCGACTTCTGCCTGGACGGCTACTGCAGGGGGGTCCCCAGGAACTGCTCGGCGCTGGACTCGGCCTGCTCGGCCGGCGTCTGCAACCCGGCGGACGGCACCTGCGGGATCGTGCCGCGCAACGACGGGACCCCCTGCGACGCGATCGATCTCTGCGCGGCGGGCGGCGTCTGCCAGGACGGCACCTGCGTGGGCGGGGATCGGGTGGACTGCTCCTCGCTGGACTCCGAGTGCACGCAAGGGGTGTGCGATCCCTCGAACGGGAGCTGCAAGGCGGTCGCGATCAACGAGGGATCCTTCTGCTACGGCGGCGACGACGCGTGCCGCGTGAATACGATCTGCACCGCGGGGGTCTGCGGCGGGGGGCAACCGCCGCCGTGCTCGATGACGGCGGACGGCTGCTGCCCGACCGGGTGCACCCATACCAACGACGTGGACTGCCCCTCCTGCCAGGGGATCGAGGTCGACGGAACCTGCGTCTACATGCCGAGCACGATGGCCGCATCCGACAAGACGTCGGCCACGGCGACCTGCACCGCGCTCGGCCCGGGCTGGGCCCTCTGCCCCCCTGCCGTGCTGTGCCAGCCGGCAGCCCTCCAGTACCTCGCCGCCGAGGGCTGCGACTGCGCGGGAGGTGCGTCCACCTGCGCGTGCAGCGCCACCCAGAACCTCTACATCCACGTGGACAACGGCCTGCCCCGGGCCCACTACGTCCGCGACTCCGCCCTCTTCCCGTCCTGCATCGCCTCGTCGGCCTGCACCTCCTCGGGCAGCGAGACCTGCGGCACGCCGCTCTGCTGCAAGCCGCTCTGATCGGCTTTAGCGCGGCGGGTGTGGCAGGGCGCCGTCCACCTCGAACTGCTCCCGGGCGAAGGCGAACGTCTCCCGGACGAAGTAGTCCTTCCGGGTCACCTCCACGCCGGCGGTCGTCGCCACGCAGAGCCAGGTCTGCGGAACGCGGGGGCGCCGCTCGGCGAAGGCCTTGGGGGTGAACAGCGCCACGTTCACGCCGCCGTGGGCGTCCCGGGCGGAGAGGTAGCGCACCACCTCGCAGCCCGCGGCGCGGAGCTCCCGCCCCAGGGCCTGGGTGGCGGCGTAGCTCACCTTGGAGCGCAGGTCGTCGAGCCGATCGGCGGCGTGGGTGAGGTCGGCGGCCCTTCGCGTGCGCACCTTCGCCTGGAACGCCGAGAGCTCGACCATCAGCGGCGCGAGCGTCGCGCGGGTCCCCTCGAGGAAGACCAGGCGGTAGAAGGCCACCTCCGCGAAGGCCGTCCGCAGCTCCTCGGCGCCGTACCAGAGCGAGGGCTCCCACCTGGTGGCGAACCGAGAGCCGTGGCGCAGGGGCGGATACCGGAA
>Ga0180220_1002820_pt1 | contig 10692 bp, 10 predicted proteins | sample eDN5th37CBELigBY_FD_151335 | JGI IMG/M metagenome (GOLD analysis project Ga0180220, IMG submission 151335) | Enriched backyard soil microbial communities from Emeryville, California, USA - eDNA 5th pass 37_C BE-Lig BY (version 2) (version 2) | ecosystem: Environmental > Terrestrial > Soil >... | reverse complement strand
GCCCGTTGCCGCTGCGGCACCATTCCAGCGCCATATCGGAAGCCGACTTCACGGCGCGCACGTCCATGCCATCCACCTTGACGCCGGGTATCTTGAAGGATGCGCCGCGATGCGAGAAATCGGTCTCGGCCGAGGAACGCGTCACCGAGGTGCCCATGGCGTAACGGTTGTTCTCGATTATGTAGATCACCGGCAGCTTCCACAGCGAGGCCATGTTGAAGCTCTCGTAGACCTGGCCCTGGTTGGAGGCGCCGTCGCCGAAGAAGGTCAGCGACACGTTCTTGTTGCCGCGATAGCGGTTGGCGAAGGCAAGGCCGGTGCCGAGCGGCACCTGCGCGCCGACGATGCCGTGGCCGCCATAGAACTGCTTCTCCTTGGAGAACATGTGCATGGAGCCGCCCTTGCCCTTGGAGTAGCCGCCCTGGCGTCCGGTCAATTCGGCCATCACCCCGCGCGGCGACATCTCCATGGCCAGCATATGGCCGTGGTCGCGATAGGCGGTGATCATCTGGTCACCCTCGATCAGCGCCATCTTCATGCCGGTGACGACGGCTTCCTGACCGATATAGAGATGGCAGAAGCCGCCGATGAAGCCCATGCCGTAAAGCTGGCCGGCCTTCTCCTCGAAACGCCGGATGAGCAGCATCTCGCGATAGGCGGAGAGTTCCTGTTCCTTGCTGAATTCCGCCGGCTTGGGCGCGGCTATGGTCGGCGACTTGCTGTCGCCCTTCGATCTGGCAGGCGCTTTTCTGGCTGCGGTGGCCATATACTTCTCCCTAAGGGCGTCTCTTGTCGGACTTGCGGGAGATTTCCTCCCCACTGATAGAGCGGGAAGCTATCATGCATATCTGCATTTCGCCATGTAGAAAATGCATGGCTGACATGCAGCTAAGCATTTATATTTATTGAAATTTATAGTGATTAACCCAAATTCGGTTAACTGGCTTTTCAGCGCAGCATGATGATTACTTCGTCCGGGTTGGACAGATTCAGCGCCTTGCGCGCCAGTTCGTCCAGCATGTCTTTTTCCAAGGTCCCATCATGCAACAGGCGCACCCGCTTCTCAAGCTCCGCGCGCTCGGCCTGCAACTTGCCGAGTTGAGCCTGCAGGCGCGCGGTCTGCTCCTCCATGCGCTCGCGAGAATTGATGCCGTACTGGCCGTGATAGGCATGGAAGCCGAAATAGGCGACAAAGGCCGCGCACAGGACGGGAATGATCAGCCGTCCGGTCTTTCTCTGCTTGTACTGACGCGTCCACATGGTTCGGCTCAAGGTCCCTTTCACCTTCTTGTCGCCGATTGTGCTTAATGGACGGTTACGCCGCGTGCCCGCAGCACATACGGGCAATGAAAAAGGGCGGGTTGCCCCGCCCTTTTCGATCCGTCGCTATGGAAGTGTGTGTCTGGCTCAGCCCTTGAGGATCGAGCTGCCGGCGTAACGCGCCTGACGGCCGAGTTCTTCCTCGATGCGGATGAGCTGGTTGTACTTGGCCGTACGGTCGGAGCGCGCCAGCGAGCCGGTCTTGATCTGCCCGCAATTGGTCGCCACGGCGAGGTCGGCGATGGTGGAATCCTCGGTCTCGCCCGAGCGGTGCGACATGACCGCGGTGTAGGCCGCCTTGTGCGCCGTCTCGACCGCGTCCAGCGTCTCGGACAGCGAGCCGATCTGGTTGACCTTGACCAGGATCGAGTTGGCGACGCCCATGCGGATGCCGTCGCGCAGGCGCGCCGAATTGGTCACGAACAGATCGTCGCCGACGAGCTGCACCTTCTTGCCGATCAGGTCGGTCAGGTACTTCCAGCCTTCCCAGTCGTCCTCGGCCATGCCGTCCTCGATCGAGATGATCGGGTAGTCGGCCGCCAGCTTGGCCAGGTACTTGGCCTGCGCCTTGGGATCGCGGGTCTTCTTCTCGCCCTCGTAGACGTAGTTGCCGTCCTTGAAGAACTCGGTCGAGGCGCAGTCGAGCGCCAGCGCCATTTCCTCGCCGGGCTTGAAGCCGGCCTTCTCGATGGAGGCCATGACGAAGTCCAGCGCGGCCTGGGCGCTCTTCAGGTTCGGCGCGAAGCCGCCCTCGTCGCCGACATTCGTGTTGTGGCCGGCTTCCTTGAGGCCCTTCTTGAGCGTGTGGAAGACTTCCGAACCCCAGCGCACCGCCTCGCGGACGGACGAGGCGCCGACCGGCATGATCATGAATTCCTGGAAATCGATCGGGTTGTCGGCATGGGCGCCGCCATTGATGATGTTCATCATCGGCACCGGCAGGACATGCGCCTGCGCACCGCCGACATAGCGGTAGAGCGGCAGGCCGGCGGACTCGGCCGCGGCCTTGGCAACGGCGAGCGACACGCCGAGAATGGCGTTGGCGCCGAGGCGGCCCTTGTTCGGCGTGCCGTCCAGCTCGATCATGGTGCGGTCGATGTGGATCTGATCCTCGGCCTCCAGTCCGCCGATGGCCTCGAACAATTCGCCGTTGACGGCCTCGACCGCCTTCTCGACGCCCTTGCCAAGATAGCGCGGCCCGCCGTCGCGCAGCTCGACGGCCTCATGCGCGCCGGTGGAGGCTCCGGAAGGGACGGCGGCGCGGCCCATGGAGCCGTCTTCGAGCACGACATCGACTTCGACGGTCGGGTTGCCCCGGCTATCGAGAATCTCGCGGCCTACGACGTCGACAATAGCGGTCATTCGAAATCCCCGTTCCGGCTGTTGAAAAGATGGGCCACGTCATAGCCAATGAGGAGGCCAAAAGGCAATCGCTTCCTGAAGGACTGCCCGCCGCTTTCGGGCGAAACAGTTCAACCCTTGGCGATGCTGTCGAACGCCATCAGCTTTTCGAGAAGCGGCGGCAGGTCCTTCAACGGCACCATGTTCGGGCCGTCGGAAGGCGCATTGTCGGGGTCCTGATGGGTCTCGATGAACACGCCGGCGACGCCCACGGCCACCGCCGCGCGCGCCAGCGTTTCCACGAAACGCCGCTCGCCGCCGGAGGAACCGCCCTGCCCGCCGGGCTGCTGCACCGAATGGGTCGCATCGAAGATCACCGGCGCGCCGAGTTCGGCCATGATCGGCAGGGCGCGCATGTCCGACACCAAAGTGTTGTAGCCGAAGGAGGCGCCGCGTTCCGTCACCAGCACGTTGGAATTGCCGGAGGCCACGATCTTGGCCACCACGTTCTTCATGTCCCAGGGCGCGAGGAACTGGCCCTTCTTGACGTTCACCACCTTGCCGGTGCGCGCCGCCGCGATCAGCAGGTCGGTCTGGCGGCTGAGGAAGGCCGGGATTTGCAGGATATCGACATGCGGCGCGACGATGGCGCATTGCTCCTCGGTGTGGATGTCGGTCAGCACCGGCAGGCCGAATTCCTTGCGGATGTCGTCGAAGATCGGCAGCGCGGCTTCCAGCCCGGCCCCGCGCTTGCCCGAAAGCGAGGTGCGGTTGGCCTTGTCGTAGCTCGTCTTGTAGACGAGGCCGATGCCGAGCTTTCCGGTCATTTCCTTGAGCGCGCCTGCCATGTCGAAGGCATGCTGCCGCGTCTCCAACTGGCAGGGGCCGGCAATCAGCGCCAGCGGCGCGCGATTGTCGAAGGTGACGGCTCCGGCTTTCACCGCGGCGTTTGGCGTGCTCATGAATGCTCCTCGAAAATAAAGGCTGCGCTCTGTCCCGGCGCGGCTGCAACGACGATGCGATTGCCCCGCATGTCGTGATCGATATTGCCCGATGCAAGGTGCATGCGCAGGAAGGTGATGTCGCGCACCGAAAACACCACGGCGGCAAAGGCAAGGCTGCCGTGCGGATCGCATGGCAGGCCGAAACGCTGGCTATAGCGATCGGGCGTCAGTGTGGCGATACGGGCATTCGGCAGTTCCAGAATGCCGCTGCCGTTAGCCGCCGAACCATCCGCATCGGCGGCAACGCGCAGGAAGTCCGCCATCCCGGCCGGGTCGGCGCTCACCGCGACGATTTCCGCGATCCCCGTTGCGCCATTGGCATGAGCCTGAAGGGCCGAGCGATCGACACGCGGCGCATTGACCCGCTGGCAGGCAAAGACGAAGGTGCCGCGCATCCCGGGCTCCGCCGCGAAGGCAAGCCGAAAGGAAGCGATGTCGCTTTTGCCGGACGCATCGACGAAGGGTCGGGAAAAATCCAGTCGGTCGCCCGCCGAAATACCCGACTCGACATAGCGGCGGTGATCGTCGTCCGCGTCCTCGCTGCCGAAGACAACGGCGGAAAACCCCTCAGGGCCGAAACTCTCGCGATAGAAGCGGTCGCGCGCGACGAAGACGTTGCCGGTCTTCGCTGCCGCAGCAGCGGCGGCTTCATCCGCCACGGCCAGCGGCTCGATGAAAGTGCCGCCCTCGAAATAGACGCAGCAATTCTCGGTGCCGAAGGGGTGCACGCCGCGCGGCGCCACGGTGAAGCCCAGACGGCCCAGCCGCTCGCGCGCGATCCCCAGATCGGCGGTCGGCAGAACGAGGTGATCGAGAGGGCGAGCCATTCCCGGCGGTGTGCCTCATTCCGGCGCGCCGTTCAAGCCGGCACGCGCCACGACCCCGTGGAACCTGCCGGAATGTTCAGGCCGCGCGGGCCTGTTCCAGCACTTCCTGATAGGTATCGAGATCGACATAGAATACGCGGATGATCTCCCTGATCAGCTCGTCGTCCTGATATCCCTGCGATTTCAAGATATTGATAGCTGTGAGTATATCGAACCGGTCCGTCAGCCGGCGTTTCTGATAATCCTCGACAAAACGATCCATCCCTTTTCCCCTGCCCGTTTGTCCAACCCCATGAACAACTCCCAGACACGGAACGAATCCTAGGCAGACTTGCTTGCGCGGAACTTGCAGGCGCCTGAAACGCCTCCCCCAATCCATTCCCGGTTGACGCGGAAAACCAGCCGACTCACAGTGGCTGGAAAAAGGATAGCATGCATTCGCCGACACGCCACAGTTGCACCGAATGGCGCGATTGGCCTTGCCCGGCAGCGCTGCTATCGAAGGGAGGAACAGTCGGAAAAGGCAATGAAGATCTTTCTGCCGCTTGCAACCAGCCTCGCAATGGCCTGCGCGATCGCCTCGCCGGCAGACGCCGTCGAGCGATTGCCGGACGGCGTCTATCATTGCGAGGTCTATCTGCTCGGGCAGTTCCTCAGCCTCGGCGACATCACCATCAAGGGCGACGTCTATACCGGGCCGAGCTATTTTCCGGTTCCGCAGCAAGGCTACAACTACCAGATCGAACCGAACGACGAGATTTCCTGGCTCGGCCCGCTTGGCGGCTTCACGTCGGGCGGCAACAGCATTTCGCTGACGCAGGTGACCTCGCGGGACCCGCGCAGCGCCTCCTTCGACATCATCATGCGCCAGCCGGACGGCGCCTTCACTGCCTCCACCTGCACGATCCGCTGAGCAAAAAGAGACCCGGAACCTTGGGGTGTCCGGGTCTATCGGCGGGAGGGTTTTCAGATGTTGTTCGCCGCCATCTCCTGGGCAATGTAGTCGGCCTGCCGGATCGCCAGCGTCACGATGGTCAGCGTCGGGTTCTCCGCGCCGCCGGTGGTGAACTGACTGCCGTCCGAAACGAACAGGTTCTTGATGTCGTGGGTCTGCCCATGCTTGTTCACCACGCCGTCGGATGCCTTCTCGCTCATGCGGTTGGTGCCGAGATTGTGGGTCGAGGGATAAGGCGGCGTCGGCATGGTGCGCGTCGCGCCGACGGCATCGTAGATCGCCGCGCCCTGCCGGAACGCATGATTGCGCATGGCGATGTCGTTCGCATGATCGGTGAACCACACATCCGCCACCGGCATGCCGTGCTGGTCCTTGAGCGTGGGATGCAGCTTGATGGCGTTCTGCTCCTGCGGCATGTCCTCGCCGACGATCCACATGCCGGCGATATGGTCGTAATGGTCGAGCGCCGTGGTGAAACCGCGGCCCCAGCCGCCCGGATTGAGGAAGGCCGCCATGAACGGAATGCCGAGCGCCAGCGTCTCCAACTCATAGCCGCCGACGAAACCGCGCGAGGGATCGTGGCGCGCCTCATCGCGGACGATGCCGGCCATGGTCGTGCCACGGTAGAAATGCACCGGCTTGTCGAAGATGGCATAGACCGAGCCGGTGGTGTGGCGCATGTAGTTCTTGCCGACCTGTCCCGACGAATTCGCCAGACCGTCCGGGAATTTCGCGGAGGCCGAGTTCAGCAACAGGCGCGGGCTTTCGATGGAGTTGCCGGCCACGCACACGATGCGCGCCTTCTGCTCCTGCAACTTGCCGTCCTTGTCGGCATAGACGACGCCGGTGACCTTGCCGCTGTCGTCATGCTCGATCTTCACCACATGGCTGTTCGGGCGCACCTCCAGCTTGCCCGTCGCCTCGCCCTTGGGGATTTCGGTGTAGAGCGTCGACCATTTCGCACCCCATTTGCAGCCCTGGAAGCAGAACCCGGTCTGCTGGCAGGCCATGCGGTCGTCGCGGTCGGCCGAATTGATGGCCATGTTGCCGGTGTGGCATTCCTTGTAGCCAAGCTTGTCGGCGCCGGCCTTCATGATCTTGAAATTGTTGTTGCCCGGCAGGCCTTCGATGCCGTGGGTGCGGGTCACCCCCATCTTGTCCTCGGCCTTGTCGTAATAGGGCTCCAACTCGGCAAGCGTCAGCGGCCAGTCGAGAAGGTTGGCGCCTTCCACCTTGCCGTAATGGGTCAGCGTCTTGAACTCATGCTCCTGGAAGCGCAGCGACGCGCCCGCCCAGTGGGTGGTGGTGCCGCCCACCGCCTTGACGATCCACGCCGGCAGGCCGGGAAAGTCCTTCGCCACCCGCCAGCCGCCCGATGCGGTGCGCGGATCGCCCCATGAGAGCTGGGCGAAGCTGTCCCATTCGTCGTTGATGAAATCCTCGTATTCGATGCGGCTGCCGGCTTCCAGGATGACGACATCGACGCCCTTCTGTGCCAGTTCGTTGCCCAGCGTTCCGCCGCCGGCGCCCGAGCCGATGATGACGACCACGCTGTCGTCGTTGAGATCATAAGGTGCTGCCATGGTTTCCTCCCATGTATCCGTATTCGAGCTTCAGGGACCGGAGCGGCGCTAGAGCCACTCGATGTCGTCGAAGCCGCGGGTGATGTAGCCGCCCTTCGAATAGGACTCGCCCTCGTAGCCGAAGATCGGCCACAGCTCTTTCTGGTTGTAGAGGCCCACCACGAGCCCGCCCCGGATCGCCTGGAAGAACGGCGTCTCCTCGATCTGCTTGAGCACCTCGACGCGCTCTTCCTCCCAGCCGAGCCCGCGATAGCCGCCCTCGCCGGCGCGCTTGTCGAGATCGGCGATGCCGCTTTCGATGAGGTCCTTGTGCGCGGTGTCCTTGCCGGCCTGCTCGTCATGGGTCTTGACGGCAATGGCGTAGAACCTGTCCGGCACCTGGTCGTGCGGGTAGATGTCGCGCGCCATCTGGATCAGCGTCGCCATCGTCTCCGGCTTGAGCGCCGAGGTCTCCAGCCCCCACGCATGTTCGGGGCTGATGACAGCGCTGCCGGTGATGACCAGCAGCGCACCGACGCCACCGCGCTTGAGCAGTTCACGCCGTGAAAGCCCCTGCTCGCGCCTGTAAACCGTTACCATTTTCTCCTCCCTTGCTTGCTGAAGCGCCTTGGAAAGGCGCTGTGGCTGGCGCCGCGTCTCCCGCGCGGCACGACCTCCTATTTGAAGCGGCCTCCCCGCTGCAAAACCTCGATCTTGTAGCCGTCCGGGTCCTCGATGAAGAAGAACCGGGCTAGCAGCGTGCCGTCACGGTTGAACTCGACGATGTTCTTCGGATTGAGGCCGAGTGCGCCGAGCCGGTCGTGCTCGCTGTCCAGGTCGACAACCGAAACGGCCAGATGGCCGTAGCCGTCGCCAAGCTGGTAGGGCTCCTCGCGCCCCTTGTTGACGGTGAGCTCCAGCTCGAAGCCGGTCTCGGTGTTGCTGAGATAGATCAGGGTGAAACTCTCGAAATCGAGCCGCTCCGCGACGTCCAGCCCGAAGGCCTTGTTGTAGAAGTCGACCGACCGGGCCTCGTCGAGCACCCGGATCATGCTGTGGATTGCCTTTGCCAAAGCGCGCTCCGCCTTTCACCTGCGTTTGTCGTTGCACGGATTATGCGACCGCCCCGGCAAAGATGGTGGCAGCGGGTTACCACGGGGCATGAAACTCGAAAGTGTGATTGCCGTTTGGGATTTTTGGACCCAGAATGGGTGCAAGAAGGCAAAATGGTGCCTTTGAGAGACCAGAGAACTGATCCTGCGCGGCCGTGCCAAACAAAATTCGGTGGCCAGGATGGAATGACAGGGAGGCCTGATCATGTGCAGGGTTTTTGCCGGCCAGGATCCGGAGGGTTATCGCCAGATCAACAGGTCGATTCGCATCGGCGGACATTCCACCAGCATCCAGCTCGAAGCGACCTTCTGGACATTGCTGGACGAAATCGCCGAGAGCCAGGGGCTGACGACCCCCAAATTCATCTCGAAGCTCTATGACGAAGCGATCGAAATTCGCGGCGAAGTGCCGAACTTCGCATCGATGCTGCGTACCACCTGCGCGCTCTATCTGCGCGGGGCGCGGCCCACGGCTGAAGAAGCGATAGCCCTGAAACGCGAAGCGGCCTGAGCCGCCTCGCCCTAGGCTTCCAGAACTTCCTTCACGACAGTCGCCAACTGCTTGAGCGAGAACGGTTTCGGCAGGAAGCCGAACTGGGCGTCTTCAGGCAGGTTCTTGGCGAAGGCATCCTCGGCATAGCCCGAAACGAACACGAACTTGACATCGGGCTGGCGCTTGCGCAGTTCGCCGAGCAGGGTCGGTCCGTCCATCTCGGGCATGACCACGTCGGACACGACGATGTCGACCCGGCCCTCGAGAGATTCGAACAGTTCCAGCGCCTCGACGCCCGAGGAGGCTTCGTGCACCGTATAGCCGCGCGAGGTGAGCGCCCTCACGCCGCCCATGCGCACCGCATCCTCGTCCTCCACCAGCAGGACGGTCGCCGACCCGGAAAGATCCTTCGCCGTGTCGGCGGGCTTGGCCGGCGCTGCCGCAGCGGCATCGGCGCCATTGGCCGCCGGCTTCTGCTCCGCCGCCCCCGCGGGCTGCGCGACCGCGACAGGAATGTGGCGCGGCAGGAAGATGCGGAAGGTGGTGCCCTTGCCGACTTCCGAATCGCAGAAGATGAAGCCGCCCGTCTGCTTGATGATGCCATAGACCATGGAAAGGCCGAGGCCGGTGCCCTTGCCGACTTCCTTGGTGGTGAAAAACGGCTCGAAGATCTTCTTCAGCACATCCGGCGGGATGCCGCTGCCGGTATCCTCGACCTCGACCAGCACATAGTCGCCGGCTTCCAGTTCGCGATAGGGGAAAGCCTTCGCCTCGTCCGTCGCCACATTGCGGGTGCGCACGGTCAGTTCCCCGCCGCCCGGCATGGCGTCGCGCGCGTTGACGGCCAGATTGACCACCACCTGCTCGAACTGGCCGATATCGACTTTCACCGGCCACAGGTCGCGGCCGTGATCGATGCGAAGCTTTATGTCGTTGCCGACGAGGCGGGCAAGCAGCATGCGCAGGTCGGCCAGCACATCGGTCAGCGTCAGCACTTCCGGGCGCAGTGTCTGCTTGCGTGAGAAGGCCAGCAACTGCCGCACCAGCGAGGCGGCGCGGTTGGCGTTCTGCTTGATGTTCATGATGTCCGGGAAGGACGGGTCGGACGGCCTGTGATTGGTCAGCAGAAGGTCCGAGGCCATGATGATGGCGGTGAGCACGTTGTTGAAGTCGTGCGCGATGCCGCCGGCAAGCTGGCCCACGGCCTGCATCTTCTGGCTTTGCGCCATCTGCGCTTCCAGCGCCTTCTGCTCCGTCGTGTCGACGGCATAGACGATCGCCGCCTCCTCGGCACCGTCGCCATCCGCCACGGCATTGACGTAGAAGCGGATATGCCGCTCCTCGTTGTCCGGCAGCACCGTGTCGATGGGCGCGATATCGGCCTGCCGCTGGCGCGCCTTCTCCAGCGCCGCCTCGAAGGCGGGCCGGTCGCGCTCATGGATGACGGTATCCAGCCGCACCCGCCGGTCGAGCGCGTCGCTGTCCACCGCCGACGCGAACAGCGACAGGAACGGTGCATTGGTGCGCAGGATGCGCCCGGCCTGGTCGACACCGGCAATGGCCATCGGCGTCGAATTGAAAAAGCGGGTGAAGCGAACCTCGGAAGCTCTTAGATCGGCGGAAGAATCGTCGCCTTCCGTGCGGTTCAGCACGATGGTGCGTGTCGGGCCGGTGTGGCCGTCCCGGCTTGCAGTTGCCCGGTGCAGGAAGCGCACCGGCAGGGCTTCGCCCTTCATGGTGGTGAGGTCGAGGTCGATCACCGCATTGCGGGCCGTGCCGGGATCGGGCCGCACGGAGCGGACCAGCGCCATGCCGTCCCCGGCCACGATATCCGAAAGCGTCACCGCACCCGGCGTGAAGCTGGCCAGGTCGATGCCGAGCCATTCCGCCAGCGTCGCGTTGACATAGGTGACGCGCCCGTCCTCGTCGGTCGAGAAGAATCCGGCCGGGGCATTGTCGAGATGATCGATGGCCTTTTGCAGGTCGAGGAAGAAGCGTTCCTGCTCCTCGCGCTCACGCGAGATATCGGCCAGTTTCCACGCATTGAAAGGCTGGCGCTGGCCCGGAATCCGGAACGG
>Ga0180220_1002818_pt1 | contig 10695 bp, 11 predicted proteins | sample eDN5th37CBELigBY_FD_151335 | JGI IMG/M metagenome (GOLD analysis project Ga0180220, IMG submission 151335) | Enriched backyard soil microbial communities from Emeryville, California, USA - eDNA 5th pass 37_C BE-Lig BY (version 2) (version 2) | ecosystem: Environmental > Terrestrial > Soil >... | reverse complement strand
AGGAAACAGCGGACCGAAAGCTTACGACGGGGTTAGCGCTAGGCAGCTGAATAAATTAATGTTGGACCAGGCCATAGAAAACCTACCGAAGCTAGCGAAAGCCTGCTGTAAGGCGCGCTGGGTCCATAAGTTTAGTGTGAAGAAGACCTTACGTATGTTAGATATCGAAGCAGACGTTTATTATAATCGCTGCAGGCTAGCTGTAGACCTGATTCATAAGGAGATAAACGGCGAACGTGCTAACTATGTAGCTTTATTAGAGAAAATTAACGACAAAGCTTGACAAACGGCACTAAAAAACCGTAGAATTATGTTAATATGTTATTTCTATGTAATCTTACATAGAAACGGATAAATACAAATATTACCATTTAGGACCAGAAAAACGCGCCCTTTCGCGCCTTTCCTGGTCCTTTTTTGCGATTCGAAATTATATTTTCTTTATTTCTTTACTCTAATTACGAAAGGGGGCGTAAGAATGGCAAACCGCGAAAAACTAAATATAGATCAGCTGCCAGAAGGATACGACCCTTACGACGTTGACCTTAAAAAGCAGATTCACGAACGGGCGGACCAGAAGAACTTTATAGAACCGCGTGGGAATTCTTTAGTTTTACGCTGCGGTGCTAAAAGGAAAAATAAAGACGCCTTTTGCAGACAATTAGCAGGCTTTGGAACAGATCACCCAGGCTTTGGACGTTGTAAATTCTGCGGCGGGTCGAATACTGGACCAAAGACGCCAGAAGGAAAAGCGCGGTCTTCGCAAAACAGAAGAAAGCATGGCTTTTATTCTGAGGTCTTAACCCCAGAAGAACGCGACACTTACGAAGAACTTCTGGAAGATAAACGCGTAGGGCTAGAAGAAGAAATATTTATGATGAAAGCCAAAATAAAGAACTACTTAGCAAAGTACTACCGCAAACGTAAAGCGGGTGAAGCTGCTACGATCGAATGGTACAAGGAAGGCGAAGAAAAAGGCTACTTCCATGCTGGTACGATCGAAGACCGAACACTTACCAGGGCTTTAGAAACTTTACGGCGTCTGGTAGATAGTTACGCGAAGCTTACAGGGAACGACAGCGGCAATATATTAGATCAGATCAACGCGGAACTTCGCGCAGCTTCCCAGCAGAAAGCTTCTGAAAGTTGGGGCGGTCCTGCTCAGCAGCGTAAAGATAACAGCAGCTAAAGAACTGCCTTTTTCATGTGTTTAAGTAACTACATGCTAATAAAATTTTTTTCATGTGTATGTGTTTCTAACTTTAATTAACGAAGTAAGGAACAGCGCACTAAGAAAGGGGGCTAGCTATGGGTGAAGCTGCTTTTAAATATGAATTCGAATATAGGGAAGAAGCGGACCCTATAAGCGGCGCGCCTTCCCTGGTCGCTGTACCGAAAGCTATTAAGGACGCCTTTAACGGTGCGCCGTATGCTGCTATTAATGATCTAGGCGAACTATTCCGCCGAGATCGTTTAAGGGAAGCCTGGCGAATACTTCGGAAAAATGACCCCTTTGACTACCAGCTGGAAGTCTGCGACGCAATAATATACAGCTGCTTACAAGGTCTGGGCTGGCAGTTTACAGTCATGCAGACCCGACAAAGCGGAAAGAACGAAGAAAGCGGCTTTATTCAGCAGTACCTTTTACTTTATGGCTGGTACTACGGCGTAAGAATATCTGGTGTGAAATTCGCGCCAGTACATAAGCCGCAGGTCCAGGCAAGTATGGACCGTTTAGAAGGGGCAGACACACCAGACAGCGGAGGGCTGGCAGGCTCAGCAATTACGAAAGCGATCTGGACGAAATCAGACGGTTATAAGTACCATATCGGAACGCCCCGCGATAGCAACAAATGGGCTTTTTTATCTATTAACCCTTCGGCTAACGTTGCTTCACAAACAGCCTTTACCCTGCTGGAAGGTGACGAAGCCCAGGACATAGATACAAATAAATGGGAACGTGACGCGCAGCCTATGGGAAGCTTTAACAATGCTACGACTGTATTCTGGGGCGTAGCTTGGACAAAAGAAAGCCATATCTATAAAGCTATGCAGCAGTCTTACGAAATGGAAAGGCGTCTGGAAAAAGAACTAGGCTACAGGCCGAAGCTAGTTTATAAGATTGACGCGCATAGGGTTATAGCTTCGGGGAACGAAAACTACAAAAAGGCTTTCGAAAACCAGGTAGCGCGGCTAGGTATTAACCATATAGCCATACAGACCCAGTACTTACTAAACTTCGTAGATAGTATAGGGCGCTTTTTTGACGCTGAACAAGTAGCCCGAATGTATGCTACTACGGAAAGGACCCGAATAGGTCCTAGCCCGAATGATGTTTATATATTCTCGATCGATGTAGCAGGCCAGGAAGAAGAAATAACAGAGATCGACGAAGCAAGTATAGGGAAAGACAAGCGGGACAGTACCGCGCTTACGATCGGGAAGCTGCAGAAAGACGGCAGCGTAATACCTATCTGCTGGTATTACTGGACAGGTGAAAAGCATACAAAGGTACGCGATCAGATAAAAGCGATCTTAAAGCATTGGAACACGATCGGCGGTGTTTGTGACGCTACAGGTATAGGGGAACCCCTAGCCCACTTCCTAAAAGAAGAATTCCCTAGCCAGGAAATAGAAGCTTATAAGTTTAAGGCCCAGGGCGACGAAAATAAAAGTAAGCTGGGGTACTTGGCTTACAGCTTTGTAGCAAACGATCTTATAAAAATACCTAAGCAGCCTACAGAAGACCCGATACAGTCCGAATTATGGCTAGAACTAAAGTGGCAGATCGAAAACCTGGTAAGGGTTGCTAAGAAGCAGCAGACAATTAACTACCACGTACCAGAAAATGCTACGCCGCGCTTCGACGGACATAAACCGCATGATGACTTAGTTATCAGCTTATTCCTTCTTATGCGGGCCGCATGGTTTATTAAGAACCCAGAGGGAAGAAAAGCTGAAGCCTTCGACCGCGAAGGGTTATAATTATGCGGAATTTTATACATTCACAATTAAGAACAGCAGAACAGAAACCCTTATAAAACAAGGGTTTTTTATATTGCATAAAACGATAAATATTTAGGAAGTTAATTAACCGTTAAAAATGCTGTAATACCAAGGTTTTAAGAATAAAGCTAGTTAACATAATAAATGTTTTCCAAAGTTGATTGTGTATAAGAATCTATTTTTATTCACAAGGAAAGGGGGCTAAACGAATGGCGGTAGTCAATAAAATACCTAAACTTTTAAGTGAATATAGTTTAGATCAAGTAACAGCAGCTGCGGCTAAGTGGGCCGAAGATAATACGCCCTGGCTTAAGAAGATCATAGACCAGCACGACGCTTTTATTAGGGAAAGCGAAGTAGATAAATACCAGGCAGCATATGACGCAGAACTAGAAAGCATATCGGAACGCGATAAAAGCAGGGGCGACGATATTAACCATAAGCTGCAGGTCGCTATGGCTCAGGTCATCATAGACACAGTAGTAGACTATATGACAGGGAAGCCGATCGCCTGGACGATAGAAGACCTGGAAGGCGAAGGGAATAATAAAAAGCTGGTAAAAGAATTCCATACTGAAATTATGAAAATTCTTAGATCTGATGACGCCCAGCGGGTTTTAGCTGAACAGTTACGCCAGGGGTCAATCGCTTTTTATAGTGGGATTATCTGCTGGGTAGATGAAGAAGGACAGATAGACTTCGACGAATTCCCTATACAGGAACTTATACCCGTTTATGACAATCGGGGCAGGCTTAGGCTTCTTATTCGTAAGTACCAGGTAACAGATGAAACAGAAGACAGCCCTATAGAGCGTACGAAGTTAGAAATATACGATAGCAAGTACGTAACCTATTTAATCCAGGACGGGGAAGGTATAGGCTTCCAGCTGGACCAGGAAGAACTAGAAACAGGAAACCCTATCGAACATAAAGCAGGTCGTATTCCAGCTAGTATATTTGTTAATGGAACCCCAGCGAAGTACGAAGACCGTAAGAAGAAGGTCGGAACTTCTGACCTTAAGCCTGTGTTTTCCCTGCTAGAAGAATTAGCGAGTACTATGTCCGACAAAGGAAATACAGTCGATCGCTTACTAGATCAGTTTTTACTTTTCAAGAATGTAAGTACAGACGAAAAAGAAGTAGTAAAAATGAGAAAAGCGCGTGCGATCGTATTAAAGTCTAAAGATAGCGGCGCGGAATTCTTAGCACCTTCTCAGGAAGACGGCGCAGTAGAAAACCATATTAATAGAGTTGACGACCAGATACACAAAACAGCTATGATACCTAAGCTTAATGATATAGGCGGGGCAACTGCTACAGAAATAAAAGTAAAATATTCAGCCCTGGATATTAAAGCGGGTAAGAAAGAAAACTATTTCAGCCCTGCGGTTACGGCTTTCGTACAGGTCCTTACTGATCTAATAAACGCACGCCGTATTTTAGAAGTTAACCAAGAAGCGGACGTACACGCTATTCTTACAGGAAAAGAGCAGACAAGCGTACAGCTTTATAAGGCTGAATGGCTGCAGCATACGATCAATAGAAATATGCCGCAGAACTTCTTAGAAATTGCTCAGATCGTAAGTACTTTAGCGGACCGCGTACCAGACAGTTATCTTTATGAGTTGCTTTGGTTTATTGAGGACCCAGTAGCTGCGCTTAAAGAAATGAAACAGCAACGTGACGAAGAAAGCAAAAGAACAGCAGCGGCTGGCGCGGCAGCTTTAGGCTTCGGGGGCGAATTCGGTAGTACAGGAAACGAAGGAGGCGGCGGTAATGGAGAAGCTTAAAGAAATTATAAAGCAGTTAGAAAGCTGCGGCTTTACTTGCGAAGCGGGACCCTTAGAAAATAATACGGCTTTTTTAGAACTAAAAGACCTAGCCGAAGGATAGGGGGCGTAGCTTATGGCTGGAAGCAAGCCGCCCGAAAATAAAGAGATCGACGCGAAAGTACTAGCCCGAAGACAGAAAGACCTGGAAGGCTTCGTAGAAAATCACCAGGAAATATTAGATAAGCGGGCCGTAAAGTATGCTGCTGAAATAGCCCCTTTATGGCAGCGTATAGGTCGAAGTATTACAAATGAAATACGCGTGATCTACCAGGAAGTACAAGACGCTCAGGGCGTACCGATTGAAAAGCAGCCGATCGACGCCGCAAAGTTTAGAAACATGCAGCGCCAAATCGAAAGGCTGAGGAAACTACAGCAACAGCTGGTCGATATGCTAGGAACCGTAGAACAAAAGGCGAAAATGGACCGCAACCTGGCCTATACGTATTCAGAAGCTTACTACTTCCACGCTTTCGGACTAGAACAAGCGGCAAAAGTTGCTGTTAACGTCCCGATCTTAACCCAGGGACATGTAATAGGCGTACTGATTAACCCCTGGCTTCCAGACGGGAATACTTACAGCGATCGCTTAAGAGCGAATACGCAGTACTTGGCGTCTAAAATGGTTAAAACCCTAGAAAATGCTATGGGTGCTGGCTGGTCAATCAATCGAACAGCTAGGGAAATACAGAATAACGCCCAGGAAGGCTACTATAACGCCGTAAGATTAGCTAGAACCGAAATAAATAGGGCTGCAGCTCAGGGCGCGAACCATGTTTATATGCAAAATGCCGATATTATGGACGGCAAGCGCTGGAATGCTGTACTAGACGCTAGGACAGCACCAAAGGACGCGCAAAACGACGGGAATATATTCGACCTGGACTATGATACCCCAGAAAATCCAGGGGAACCTGGTCGACGTATTCCTAATCACCCTAACTGTAGATGTAAATGGACGCCTATATTATCAGCACTTGGAATTTCTGCTAGGGAAAGAATAGCCAGGGGCGACGGTGATACTAAAACGAACTTCGGGGAAAGAATGTATACTAAAGCTAGGACCTATAAGGAATATGCAGCAAAGCGGGGCTTACCAGATATAGACGACCTGATAAGAAACGAAGACCCTAGAAAGTACCTACGTCGTGGGGAAACCCTAGCAGACGTACCGAAGAACTTCTTTGACCCGTTTAAGCCAGTAAAAGCGGCTGCAGCAACCTTTACAGCTGTAGAAGCAGCGAAGACCGCCGTAGTAGATAATGCTTTTACTGCTGCTAATAGCATAAAAGAAGCGAACGCCTGGGCTGCAGAAAATATCCCGCAGGTCGCCCAGATTGATTACACAGGTTATGATCTACAGTTGGCTAATGAGGTAAACGAAGAACTTTATAAGCTATTCCAGCTTTACCCAGAAGTCGAAGACATTAACTTTATTGGTACTGCACAGAAGCGGAATAAGCTACTATATGAAAGACAAGTAAAGGAATTCCTTAGAAAGAATAAGGAAAACTTCGAAGGTCTGGACCAGAAAACGATAGACCTTTTTATTAAGAAGTATATTAAAAAGAAAACCGTACCAGGTAATACGTACGCTCAGGCTGCTAACCATACCTGGGGACCGCAAGCTGGTATAACCTTCAATCAAAAATGGGCGAAGGATTACGAAAGCTTTAAGAAGTCGGTAGCGTCAGACGTGAAAAGCGGCTGGCACCCAGAAGGAACAGAAACGCCAGTAAGTGTATTAATACACGAATTTGGACATAGTATAGATTACTTCATAGAGAAAGTAGGACTTAGGGATAGGTACCTTAAACCGATCTTCCAGGAAGCCTTAAAGGACCCGACAGCAACACAAAGAGAATTAAGCCGTTATGCAATCGAAGGAAAGCGCCCAGATAGGGAAATTATTGCAGAAGCTTTCGCCGAATACCGTCTTAACCAGAACCCTAGAAAATGGGCTAGAAAGATCGGGGAAGCAATCGAACAGGCGCTGGACGAATATAGAAAGGGGCGTAAGTGATGGTAAGTAAAAAGCCTAGCTTTATCGACAGCCCGTACTATGTTAGCAAACCAGGCGGCGGTTATCTCAAGCCTGGGGCGCCAGCAGAAGTACAAAGAGAATTTAACGAATTTATGCAGGGCGACGAAGCCGAAGCCCTGGAAGAAGTAAAAAAACTAAACGAAGAAGAAATAAGTCGCCTATAAAGGGCGGCTTTTTTCATGCCTTACCTTACCAGGGGCTAATAATACCTGGAAAGGCTAGAATGGTACCTTACGCCGTAGAAAGTAAGGCTATTATCGGGGACCCTGTAACCCCCAGCCAAAACAGGGCAGGCAAAGCGGCAGCGCTTCGTACTGCGAAAGGGGAAGCTATGAACAAACAAATCAAAAGGCTACAGAAACTACTTGAAACAGGGAAGATCGACCACGCGGAATATGTAGAACAGCTGCAGGAACTTTTAGACGACGAAATTATTAAGCAGGAGGACTTCGACAGCGCTAAGGACTTCCAGCCAAAGGATAAAGACGAAGAACTAATTTACAGCCAGGCAGACGTAGATCGTATGATTATGGTTAAGGCCCGTAAGTTAGTTAAAAAGTCATTAACAGACGCTGGGGTAGACCTAGAAGGCGTAGAAAATAAGGACCTACTTTCTACTTTCGGTACTTTAGCTTTACAAGGTCAAAAGAAAGGCGACCTTTCAGTAGACGAAAAGGAAGTAAATGACCTTAAGAAGAAGGCGAAAGCTTACGATCAGCTACAGCCGCAACTTAAAGGGCTAACGATCGAAAACGCCGTACTAAAAGCGGCTGGCACATATAACCCAGTAAACCCGAAGCAGGTAGTTAGAGCGCTGGAAGACTACAAGGAATTTTTAGAGTATGACGAAGACGACGTACTAGTAGAATCTTCTGTAGAAAAGGCGCTTAAGAAGTTAGCCACAGCTGAACCTAATTTATTTAAAGACGCTGGGGACCCAGGAACTGACGAAGACGACGAACCAGGTACAGGGTCAGGGTCAGGCTTCCAGGGTAAAGCACCAGGCGGCGCTGGGACAGGAGGCAGCAAAGACCAGCAAAAAGCAGCACAACTAAAAAGCACAGCCTTAGAAATGCTAGGCTATGCAAAAAAACAATAATTAAGGGGGCTATATAATGGCTGACGTAACAATTCGTAGACACTCTGCAGAAGCAGCACGCGAGATCAAAGCTAGCGCACACTACACTTATATTACAAACGGTATTACTTTAGATGGGTCTAAGTTTGCTAAAGGCGAACTAGTAAAAGAGGGTACTTGTCTAGTAAAAGACAATACTACAGGGCTTTATGAGAAATACACAGAAACTACTGCAGGTACTTTCGAACCTGGAAAATCTGACCCAGTAATTTTAGATGAATCTATTAAATTTAACTTAGATGACGCAGGAAATAACCCGAATGTTACAGCTGGTCAAGTCTTAGTACATGGCGCAGTTTATAACGGTATGCTAATCGGGGCTACTGATACTTTCAAAGCAGAACTTAAAGGCGCTATTCGCTTCGTATAAGAAGCCTAGCGCTTTTTTACTTCTCAGATAAATAACTAAAACCTTAAGGGGGCTATAAAATGGCAGGCTTAGCACAGTATAGCGAATTCTTCGCGAATCCAGTCTTTACAGAAACAATGAAAGAAGTACCCGTTAATAAGTCATATATCGGGTCTAGGTTTTTACCGCAGGAAGAAACTTACGAAATTGATTTTAATGAATCAGTATTAGAGCGTCAGCAAGATATGGCAGATATCGTAGATAACGGGGCAGAACTACCGTTAACTGATCGCGACCCTGTAAGACGTGTTTCTGGGGAAATCGCGGATATCGGTCAATCTTACATCGTAACGAAAAAAGAATTAGCAGCGCTTATGGATAAAGGGAACCCAGGAAAGCGTAAGATCGCAGAAAAGCAACTTTTAGGAAAAGCGGCTACTGTTAAACAAAATATTGACGCGCGTATCGAATGGTTACGCTGGCAGGCACTAGGCGAAGGCGTACTATCATATAACAAAGCAGGCATTAAGCTAGGGGTAGACTTCCAAGTACCAGCAGAAAACAAAGTAACAGCTGCTACACGTTGGAACGACGTAGGGGCTACAATCCTAGCAGACTATGAAAAATGGGTACAGGATTATGTAGATCTTAACGGATTAACGCCAGATACTTTTGTAACGGGTATCGGGGCAATTCGTACTGTTATGAATAATGCAGACGTCCGTAAGGCTATTACAGGGTCAGCAGATCAGCTTATTACCATCAATGAGTTAAACGACTTCTTAACAGGCCGTCAGCTGCCACGTATGGAAGCTTTCGATACTGTAGTAGCTTACCGCGATGTTAATAACGGTGGTGTACGTGTATCTCAGCGCTTACTAGCAGCTAACAAAGGCGTGTTCTTAGTTGAAGGCGGCGAAATTGGTAGCCAGTTATTAGGGCCTACAGTAGAAAACGAAATGAATCCAGGCATTTACGCGCATAGCTTCACACAGCAGCGCCCGCGTAGGGAAATTGTAGAAGTAGTAGCTGCTTCATTCCCTAAAATCTTAATGCCAGAATTAATTAAACAAGCTGTAATTCTAGCTTAATAGTAAAAGTGTAAGGGGCGGTATCTACTGCCCCTATTTTCATTAATCGAAAGGGGCAGGAAAATACATGTCAAAGACAAAATACGTGTTATTAAAAGAACCAGTAACTTTTAACGGGGCAATCGTAGAAGCTGAGGAAGTAGTCGAATTAGGGGCGCTAAGCGCTAAAGCACTAATTGACGAAGGTAAAGCGGTAGAAGTTACACCAGACGCGGAAACAGGAAAAGCGCTAGAAGGCGCAGGAAGCCCAGGAAGCGGCGATAACACCGACCCGCACCAAGTAGTACCCTCAGAACCTAAAATAGACCCAGAAAACGATAAGGACAAAGACCTGGAACTAACTAAAAAGGCTTTAAACGATAAATTTAACCGCGACCCTTTAGCAGAAGAAGCTAAAGCCGTAGGGGTAGAATTCCCTTACGACGCTAAAAAGGGCGAGATTATCCAGGCAGTAATCGAAGCTGGGAAAGCAGAAGTCTTACTAGAAAAATAAGGGGGCGTAGGGTATGCCTTTCTTAACAGAAGCTGAACTGGCTAAGTATAACCACGAAGCCGCGAATATGACAGCAGGCGATAAGGCGCGATTCTTAAATAGGGCTAACGGGTACGCCTTCGGGATTATCGGAGGTATACCAACGTACAGCGAAAAGCTACCAGCTGAGCAGGTAAAAGCTGCTGTAGCCCTAGCCTTCGAAATATTCGCAGAAGGTCAGGAAGCCCAGACCAACAGCGTAAACGGAAATATAACAGAAGCCGCGCCTACAGGTCATTACGTCCGCAAAGCAGATGACCCCTTAACGGTTGTCGAAAAAATGCTGCTGCCATACAAAGAAGCCTTTATACGTCAAAATACGGAATCTGCCGATAACGGGCTTATGTTCTTATAATGGCACGCCGTACTAGATACATCACAATTGATAGGCTAGAAGAATGGCAGAAAGGACTAGTAAAGATGGGCGGTCCTGCTTTCGATCAAATGAAAGACCGCGTGCTGCGTACAACTGCTTTACGTATGCAGGAATACCTAGACGACCTTACCCCAGCTAGAACAGGTAGGCTTAAAGGATCTATGAGCCAGGGACACCCTGACAACGTATTCGAAATAGTTGTAGGCGACCGGTCCTATGTAGTCGTGGGTACAAATGTAGAATACGCTCAGTACGTTAACGACGGATTCACACAGGAAAAAGGTCGTTTTGTTCCTGGGGAATGGAGAAGCGACACATTCCACTATATAC
>Ga0180220_1002817_pt1 | contig 10696 bp, 7 predicted proteins | sample eDN5th37CBELigBY_FD_151335 | JGI IMG/M metagenome (GOLD analysis project Ga0180220, IMG submission 151335) | Enriched backyard soil microbial communities from Emeryville, California, USA - eDNA 5th pass 37_C BE-Lig BY (version 2) (version 2) | ecosystem: Environmental > Terrestrial > Soil >... | reverse complement strand
CGAAGATCGCGACGGCCGTCGCCACGCGGTCGAGGGTTCGGTCGTACGCGATGATCTGACGGTCGAGCTCGCCGCGCGCGCTCTCGGCAGCGGTGACGTCGATCGCGGCGACGGCCTGGGCCTCGCCCATCGGCAGGGCGACCAGCTCGTGTGCACGCCGCTCGCCGGCGATGTTCAGCGGCATGCGCTTCTGGAACGGCCGGCCGTCCCGCGCGGCGGCCGCAAGCTCGTCCCGCTGGCGCGCTTCGAGCAACTCGATCTGGCGCTCGCGAACCTCGACCTCGTCCGTCCCTTCGACCGCCGCGACGTAGGCCTTGTTCACCCAGGCAATGCGCCCGTCGGCGCCGCGCAGCCACACGGGCATGGGCAGCGCGTTCATGAGCGCGCGCGAGAGGGAGATGTCGCGGGCGAGCTGGCGATGCTGGTCCATGATGCGGGCGAGATCGCGCCGCGAGCCGGCGACGTCGCGCAGGCGGAGGATGGCCCGGCTCCCGGCAACGCGGCCGTCGGCCTCGATATGCCCGCCCGCCGCCGTCCTGATCAGAAGGTTGAAGGGCCGGCCCATGGCGAACAGCGTGTCGAGGCCCGCCTTCAGGTCGTGCGCGCCCTGCGGCTCCAGCCATTGGCCGAAGCGGAGAAGCTGCTGCGGATCCTCGGGCAGGCCCGGTACAGTCGTCAGCGTGTTGACCGCGATGCGCACGCTCTGGCCATGCTGCCAGTAGATCAGGACCTGCGGCTCGGCCTTGAGGATGGCTTCGGCCGAGGCGAGGTTGCGCCGCAGCTCCGCCGCCTCGTCCTCCCGCTTCTGCCCGAGCCGGCGGGCGGTGCGCGTCGAGCGCCACAGCAGGGCCAGCGCCACGGCCATGGCGCCGCTCGTCACCGCAAGGGCGAGCACGTGCGCGAGCTTCAGGGACCCCGCGCCGTTGGTGCCACGGTCGGCGACGGCCGCTGTGAGCACGATGGCACACGCAATGCTGGCGACAAGCAGGAGCATCAGCTCCGCGCGCGCGTTGATGCTCCGCGGTCCGGCGGCACCCCCTGTCTCGATTTTCGCCTGCATAACGTCTCACGAAGGACCAGCCGGCTCTTTGACGGACCGACGCGAGACAAGACGAGCCCAACAGAAGGCCGGAGCCGGACCCAGCCCCGAATCATTAATTGTTCGTTAACGACTATGCGGGCGCCACCTATGGCTGACCAGCCGCATGGCGGCTGAACGGCGTGTCTGCCACGACCTGTGGCCGCAATACGTCGGCTGCGGACGGCAGAGCGAGGGGAGCGGTGGGCGTAATGCTCGGCGGCGAACCGGCGGGGATGCGCGGCACCGCCACGCCCCCTCCCGCCGCGCCATTTCATCAGTAGCGGTAGTGCTCCGATTTGAACGGGCCTTCCGGCTTCACGCCGATATAGTCGGCCTGATCCGGACGCAGCTTGGTCAGCTTGGCGCCCACCTTCGCGAGGTGGAGCATGGCGACCTTCTCATCGAGATGCTTCGGCAGCACGTACACTTCCTTCTTGTACTTGCCGTCCTTGTTGTTGGCGTAGAGCTCGATCTGGGCCAGCGTCTGGTTGGTGAATGACGCCGACATGACGAACGAGGGGTGGCCCATCGCGTTGCCGAGGTTCACGAGGCGGCCCTGGCTCAGCAGGATGATGCGGTTGCCGCCGGGGAACTGGATCTCGTCGACCTGGTCCTTGATGTTCGTCCACTTGAAGTTCTTGAGGCCCGCGACCTGGATCTCGTTGTCGAAGTGGCCGATGTTGCAGACGATGGCGCGGTCCTTCATCCCCTTCATGTGCTCGACGGTGATGATGTCCTTGTTGCCGGTCGCGGTGACGTAGATGTCGGCGCGCGGGAGCGCATCCTCGATCGTTACGACCTCATAGCCTTCCATCGCCGCCTGCAGCGCGCAGATCGGATCGATCTCGGACACGAGCACGCGGCAGCCGGCTTGGCGCAGCGACGCCGCCGAGCCCTTGCCGACGTCGCCGTAGCCGGCGACGAACGCCACCTTGCCCGACATCATGACGTCGGTGCCGCGGCGGATGCCGTCGACCAGCGACTCGCGGCAACCATAGAGGTTGTCGAACTTCGACTTGGTGACGCTGTCATTGACGTTGATCGCCGGCCACAGCAGCGTGCCCGCCTTCTGCATCTCGTAGAGGCGATGGACGCCCGTCGTCGTCTCCTCGGAGACGCCTTTCACGGATTTCGCGATCTCGCCGAACCAGCCCTTCGGCTTCTCCTTGAGGCAACGCTTGATCAGCGCGAACAGGATCTCCTCTTCCTCGGAACCGGCCTTGTCGAGGAAGGCGGTGTCGCCCTTCTCGGCGCGCACGCCCAGGTGGATGAAGAGCGTGGCGTCGCCGCCGTCATCGAGGATCATGTTCGGGTAGCCGCCGCCGTGCCAGTCGAACAGCTTGGCGGTGTAGTCCCAGTAGTCGACCAGCGTCTCGCCCTTGACCGCAAAGACGGGCGTGCCGGCCGCGGCGATGGCGGCCGCGGCGTGGTCCTGGGTCGAGTAGATGTTGCAGGACACCCAGCGGATATCGGCTCCGAGCGCCTTCAGCGTCTCGATCAGCACGGCCGTCTGGATGGTCATGTGGAGCGATCCGGCGATCCGGGCACCCTTGAGCGGCTGGCTGGGGCCATACTCGTCCCGGGTCGCCATCAGGCCCGGCATCTCCGTTTCGGCGATGGAGATCTCCTTGCGGCCCCAGTCGGCGAGCGAGATGTCCTTGACGATGTAATCGTTGGCGCGGGTCATGCGACTGACAGTCCTTCCCGTTGGCGGATTCGTTGCCGATCGGCGACCGACGCAGCCACTTGCGGCCAACGGCGCGGTCGCGCGCGGACGAGCGGGCAGCCACGAGGGCCGCACCGGCGCGCAGGCTCTATAGCCGGACCGGGCGTACAGCGCAACACGGACATAAAGATATCCTTATGTCTTTGCGTTCGCCGCTCCCGGGGAGGCGGCGCGGGTTCGCGTTCGGATCGACTGTGGGGCCGTCGTGGGTTCCGGCGCAGTCGGAGGCGCGAGGGCAGTCACGGGCAATTGAAATTGCAATTAACAGACAATTGCCGCGATCGGGGGAAGAGGCGGCCAATCCGAGGCGTTCCATTGCCGATTTGTTGATGGAAGCGAATGCGACCGCCCGCATGGAAATCCAAGACGATCGAAAGCGTGCGGGTTTTGCAGAGATTTGGCAGCAAGAGGGATGCGTGTCGAGGGCCGTCGTTCGACTTGCCGTGCCCGAGAAAACTGACTGGATTTCGATTTATCAATCATGACTGCCGGTGGAGAAATTACCCGAAACAAGCCGGGTCAAATGAGCCGGCAGCCGCACGGATTGGCCTCGACGCACCGCTCGCGGCGCCGGATCAGCGTGCTGCCGCCGTCTTCCAAAGCATCCCCTGACGGGCGGGACGCAGGATCAATCTGGCACACGTCGGCTGGTCCGAGTTGTGCAGCGGCAAGGGTGCCCAGACGTAAGGCGGATGGTTTATCGTCGATGAATCATGGTGAGGCAAATTGAATAAAAACAGAATGAAATGAGGTTGAAAATAGATAGGATTCGTAATTTCTATAAAACGTCACGTTTCCGATGGAGTTAGCGGTTCTTAAACCGGTCGCGAGCCAATATCCGGCATGAATACGCAAGTATGCGGGAGGCGTATAATGTTGCGACCGAGTTATCGCGCGGAAATATCCGCGGTGTGTGGGGGGTGGGCGAAGCTCGCCGCCCCGCTAGAAGATCTGCGTGCCAGACTGCGCGCGTTTCGTTACGACGAGCGCGGCACGATCGCCATTATCTTTGCCCTGACGAGCTTCATCGTCTTGGCCCTGGTCGGCGGCGCCGTCGATTACGGCCGTGCCGTGACGGCCCGCGACCAGATGCAGAACGCGGTCGATGCCGCGGTGCTGGCTGCCGCGCGGGTCTGGCAGACGGAGAAGAGCCTGGAACTCGCGGAGCAGAAGGCGACCGAGTACTACCAGAACAACAAGCCCAAGAGTGTCGACAGCGAGATCAGCTCGTTCGAGGCCGACCTGGAGCGCAATACGATCAGCCTGAAGGCGAGCGCCAAGCTCTATGCGCCGTTCCTTTCGGCGGCTGGCATGATCGCCAACACCGTGCGCCGCCAGGTGACCGACAAGGTCGAATACACTGTGTCGGCTGGGGCCGAGGCACTGCTCGCAGCCGGTGGCAACGGTGATTCGAACCTCGAGATCGCCATGATGCTCGACGTCACAGGGTCAATGGACGGCAACAAGATCAAGGATCTCAAGACCGCCGCCAAGGACCTGATCGATATCGTCGTTTGGGAGGACCAAAGCGAGTTCACCTCGCGCGTTGCCCTCATCCCCTTCGCGAATGCGGTCAATCTCGGGTCGACGGACCTCGTGAACGAGGTGCGCGGCAACGTCAAGACGAGCTGCAAGAAGAGTTCCCCGTGCACCTCCTACACCACCGGCTCGCCGGCGCAGTACTTCAAGTTCACGAACGCCAGCAATGAGAAGGAGACGTGGCAGGCCTCGTCCTACTGCGTGACCGAGCGTACGGGCAATGACTGGGACACCGACGCCGCTCCCGACGTTGCCTCCAAGAAAGTTTCTCCGCTGTACGCGTCCTCATCGGCTTCGAGCTGCGGCGACATGGTCATCAAGACCTCCGATTTGGAAGTGAATACGGTGCAGCCCTTGTCCAACGATAAGGTTTTGCTGAAGCGCCGCATCGACAAGCTGTCGGAAGCCGGCTCGACCGCCGGCCAGATGGGGACGGCCTGGGCTTGGTACATGCTCTCGCCGAACTGGGCGTATCTGTGGCCGAGCGCCAACCGACCGGCCGCCTATCACACGGAAAAGACCGACAAAATCGCTATTCTGATGACGGACGGCGAGTACAACACGGCGCACTGTAAGGGCGTGCTCGCAAAGGACAGCGGCTACGGCAGAAACAACGACCAAATCAACTGCAACGCGACAAACGGCTCGTCGAACAGCCAAGCGCAGGCGCTATGCGCGGCCATGAAGAAGGACACGGGCATCACCGTCTATACGATCGGCTTCGCGCTCGGCGGCAATCAGACCGCGATCAATACCCTGAAGAATTGCGCCTCCGACGAGACGAAGTTCTACAATGCCGAGGACGGCAATGAGCTCCGCATGGCCTTCCGCGACATCGCCCTCCAGGTGGCCAAGCTGCGGCTGTCACACTGAAGCAGAAACGTTCTCCCGCGCAAGGCGGCTGGGCCTCATCCGAGGCTCGGCCGTTTTCGCATGCGAGGCTCAGCCTTCCTCGCCGAAGCCATCCTCGACAAGCGCCGTCAGTGCCGCGATCGCCTCGGCGGCCTCGCGGCCTTCGGCTTCGACGCAGATCGTCGTTCCTTGCCCGGCAGCCAGCATCATGAGCCCCATGATCGACGAGCCGCCGACGGTCTGCCCCTCGCGCGTCACGCGGATGGTGGCATCGAAGGTCTCGGCGCACTTGACGAACTTCGCGGACGCACGAGCGTGCAGCCCCTTCTTGTTGCGGATCAGAAGCTCCGCCCGCCGCCTGAAAGTCGTCATGGAAGATCCCCTGGAGACGTACCCCTCAAGTCTCGCCCGAGAGGACCTGGCTCGCAACGGAGATGTACTTGCGGCCGGCCTCCTTGGCGAGATCGACCGCTTCCGGCAGCGACTTGTCCCGGCGCACGCTCGCCAGGCGCACGAGCATCGGCAGGTTGACGCCGGCCACGACCTCGGCACCCGTGTCGTCCATCACCGAGATCGCGAGGTTCGACGGTGTGCCGCCGAACATGTCGGTGAGGATCACGACGCCCTGGCCCTCGTCGGTTCGCTGCACCGCAGTAATCAGCTCGCTGCGACGCGACTCGATGTCGTCATCGGGACCGATCGAAAGCGTCTCGAGGGCGTTCTGGGGGCCGACCACATGCTCCAGCGCGGCGCGGAACTCGGTCGCGAGGCCTCCGTGTGTGATGATCACGATACCGATCATCAATCCGCCTTTCGTTGGGAGCGCCCCCGCAGCCGGGCCGTCCGTCGGACTTCGCCTGGCGGCGGAGGCCGTTGCGGCAGCACCAGCTCGCGGCGCGCTCTGTTCCAAGGCCGATTTGTAGCCGAATCGTAGTCGTTGACTACCATCATTCGGACCTAATCGTTTCCGACCGTGCCACTCTGCTACGAAGCGAGGCGCAAGAGCAACTGGCTGTTGTCCTTCATGTCTTCGCCGATCGCAGTGCGGCGAGCATCAATCTGGCCGGAGCGCCGGGCTTCGCACCATCGATCGCAACGAGCGGCAAATCCAACCCTAATATAGTGTGCGTCTCGCCCGGTTCAGGTAGGCGCTCGATCCGGTCCGCGCCTCTCAGGGCAACGGCGAGACGCAGCTGCGCACGCGCCAGGAAGGGAAAGTCCAGGATGCCGAGCCCTCTGACCTCGAGCTTCCCGGCGATCGTCGGCGGCGGCGAGGCGAAGAGGCGAGCACCCATCCGCTCGACGGTCACCTGGTCGTCGGAGACAAGCTGGACATCGACCGGATGCCCCTGATGCTGCAAGGGCGTTGTAAGCAGGCGGAGGGCGAGATCGGACTTGCCCGCGCCCGATGCGCCGAGAATGAGCACCCCCCGGCTCGCGACCGCGACGGCCGTCGCATGCACGAGCGCGGTGGTGGTGTCCGGCACGCTAGACCTCCGCCCGTCCCGATGCGCTGCGGGCCACTGCGGCTGCCGCCGCTGCGGGCAGGCGCACCACGAACCGGGCGCCGATGACAGGTCCGGTCCCTTTGGCGCCGCGCCTGTTCTCGGCCCAGATCCGTCCCCCATGCGCGTTCACGATCTCGCGCGTGATGCTGAGGCCGAGCCCCGAGTTCTTGCCGATGGTCGAGTCGCTCTGGGGGCGGTCGGAGTAGAAGCGCTCGAACACCTTCTCGAGCTTGTCCTCCGGGATGCCGGGTCCCTCGTCCTCGACCGACAGCTCCACCTCGTTGTCGATCGTGCGCAGGCGCGCGATCACCATGCCGTCGGGAGGTGAGAACGAGGCGGCATTGTCGATCAGGTTGGTCACCACCTGCCCGAGCCGGCCCTCGTGGCCCCGAACCAGATGCCGCCGGTCTCCGTTCGGCTTCGGCACGACCACCAGCTTCACCGTGCGTCCGTCCTGCCCGTGAATGTCGCGCAGCACGTCGACCAGCCCCTTGAGGCTGGTCGCGAGGTCGAGCACCTCGGTCTCCTGCCGGGCCAGCTCCGCATCGAGACGCGAGGCGTTTGCCACGTCCGTGATCAGACGGTTGAGGCGCTTCAGCTCTTCCTGGATCTGCTGGGCGAGCTGCTCGCGCTGTTCGGGGGTGCGGGCGTAGCTCATCGACTCGGCCGTCGAGCGGGCTGCCGTGAGTGGGTTCTTCAGCTCGTGCGCGACGTCGGCGGCGAACTTCTCGCTTGCTTCGATGCGCTGGTAGAGCGCGCTCGTCATCTGCCGGAAGGCGCTCGCCATCTTGCCGACCTCGTCCTGCCGCAGCGAGTAGTCGGGCAGCTCGGCGCGTGCGCTGATGCTGTGGCTCACATGGTCGGCGGCGGCCGAGAGGCGACGCACCGGCTCGGCGATGGAACGCGTGAGCTGCACGGAGGCGGCAAGCGTCGTGAGCAGCGCCATGGTCGCGACTGACACGAAGATCCAGCGCTCGCGGGTCAGGATCTGGTCGATCTCGCCAGGCCTCGTCGAGAGCAGCAGGGCGCCGAGCGTCGCGTTGCGCCGCTTGATCGGCACGGCAAGGGACACGATCTGGTGCGCGTCCTCGTCGACCAGCAGCATGGGCAGCGGCTTGGCGCCCCGCAGCGCCTGCCGGACCTCGGGGTAGTAGTTGCCGTTCGCGGCGCCGATCTCGTAGTAGATCGGCAGGTCGGTCGCGTCGAAATAGGACAGGAAGCGCAGCCAGTTGGTCTTGACCCGCAGCTTCTCGCGGATCGGCTCGCCGTTGGCGTCGAGCTTCGGCGGCGGACGCTTGACCACCACGTGGTGGGTGTCGACGACGAGCTCGCCCTCGCGGTCGTAGATGCGCGCCCGCGTGTTGTGCACCGGCTGGATCAGCTTGCGGATGACCGGGCCGACCTGATCCGGCCGGATCGACAGCTCCAGGTCGTCGAGGGCGGCGAAGGCGTCGTCGCGGAACGGCGCCTTGACCTCGACCTCCGGCTGCCGGCCCGGGTCGAACGTCAGCGCGTTGGTGGACACCGAGGCATTGGCGGCGATGGCCGCCGCGATGATCTCGGCCTGGACGCGAAGGCTTTCGCGCTTCGCCGTGATCAGCAGGGCGTGCTGCTGCGAGACCCAGAAGATGCCCGTCAGCAGGACGACCAGGCCGACGACGTTCGAGAAGAAGATGCGCCGGGCCAGCGACTGGCCGAAGAAGCGCACGACCGGTGACCGCGCCAGCCATTCCGAGACCAGGCGATAGATCTGCTCGAGCCACGCGACGGCGCGTACGGAGCGCGCATCCATGAGGCGCGTGCCCGCCTTCTCCCGTAACGTCGCGACGTGGCTCCAGTCGAGCGCCATAGCTCGGCTCCCCGGCTCAACCCTCCTTGAACCGGTAGCCGACGCCGTACAGCGTCTCGATCACGTCGAAATCGTCGTCCACGGCCTTGAACTTCTTGCGCAAACGCTTGATGTGGCTGTCGATCGTGCGATCGTCCACGTACACCTGATCGTCGTAGGCGGCGTCCATCAGCGCATCGCGTGTCTTGACCACGCCGGGGCGCTGGGCGAGCGCCTGCAGGATGAGGAACTCGGTGACGGTCAGCGTGACGGGCTTCTGGTCCCAGTGGCAGGTGTGGCGCTCGGGATCGAGCTTCAGCTTGCCGCGCTCGACGATGCGGGCGGCTTCGCTCTGCGGCGCCTGGCCTTCCTTCGGCTGGAAGCGGCGGAGCACGGCCTTCACCCGCTCGACGACGAGGCGCTGCGAGAACGGCTTCGCGATGTAGTCGTCCGCGCCCATCTTGAGGCCGAACAGCTCGTCGATCTCCTCGTCCTTGGAGGTGAGGAAGATGACCGGCATGTCGGACTGCTGGCGCATGCGCCGCAACAGCTCCATGCCGTCCATCTTCGGCATCTTGATATCGAAGATGCCGAGGTCCGCGGGCTCGTCGGTCAATGCTTCCAGGGCTGCAGCGCCATCGCCATAGGTGCGAACCTTGAAACCCTCCGCCTCGAGCGCCATGCGCAGGGAGGCGAGAATATTCCGCTCGTCGTCGACGAGAGCGATCGTGCTCTTTTGATTCATGAGTCTGGTCCCCGGCGGCCCGGTTGCGCCCCATGCCGCCTCTATGGCTCCAACGTGTGCGAAATGTGGCGGGCGACCATGCCACGACGCGAGGCGATGTTAACCCAACGGCGCTCGCATAGCCAACTTTGCCGACGACGGGACGTGCGGCGCCTGTGGATGTCCGCCCGCGTCAACGGATTACGGTCAGCGGATGCTGAAACGTCGGATCTTGAATGCGACCCACAGGCTGGATCGACTTCGAAGTCGCATTTAAGATCCGAAGACGCTTTGGACACATAGAGTTCTGAGGCAGCTTTGAACTTGAAATTCGCTCCTGCCGGGCCGCCAAATCAGGCGAATTTCAAATCCGAAAACCACACTAGAAACATAAGTTTGCTAGCGTCCCGCAGCATAGCCCTGCATGCCGCGCGGATTGGCGGCGGCCTTTCGGCGCACCCCGTCCTGCGCGGCGGCTGTCAGCCGCCCCTCCGACCAGTCCGGTCCGATCTCGACCTTGTGGCCGCGCCGCGTGAGCTCCTTGATCGTCGCCTCCGGCAGGCGATTCTCGATCACGACGACGCCCGGGCGCGCGGCCCGCGGCCAGAACGAGGCCGGGAAGTGCTCGATGTGCCAGGCCGGCGCGTCGATCGCCTCCTGCAAGTTCATGCCGAAGTGGGCGTGGCGCAGGAAGAGCTGGGCGTTCCACTGGTCCTGCTGGTCGCCGCCGGGCGTGCCCCAGATCATGTACGGCTTGCCGTGCCGCAGCGCCATGCCGACCGACAGCGTCGAGCGCGGGCGCTTGCCGGGCATTAGCGCGCCGGGGTGGCTCTCGTCGAGCCAGAACATCTGTGCGCGCGAACCGAGCGGCCAGCCGAGCGCCGGGATCACGGGCGAGGACTGCAGCCAGCCGCCGGACGGTGTCGCCGTGAACATGTTGCCGGCCTTGTCGACGATGTCGATGTGGACGGTGTCGCCCCGGCTTTCGCCCATCTTGCCGACGGTCGGCTCGCCGGCTCCGGCGAACGCACCCTTGGGCGCGTCCCTGACGATTACCTTGCCGCCAAAGCCCTCGATGACGCCGGGTCGCTGCTCCATGTTGGCCCATTGTGTGATCTGGCGGCGCCGGTCGTTATTGTAGCGCTCGGAGAGCAGCGTCTCCATCGGCACCTGGGCGAACTTCGGATCGCCGTAGAACGCCTCGCGGTCGGCATAGGCGAGCTTCGCGGCCTCGATCCACAGATGGATGAAATCGGGATCGGTCGGCGACAGGCGCTCGAGCTCGAAGCCTTTGAGGATGGCGAGCACCTGCAGCATGGTCGGCGACTGCGTCCACGGCCCCGGCTTCAGCACGGTGTAGTCGCCGTACTCGAGCGACAGCGGGTCCTCGATGGTGGGCAGCCAGCCGGCCATGTCCTGGCCCGTGAGCACGCCCTTG
>Ga0180220_1002816_pt1 | contig 10696 bp, 8 predicted proteins | sample eDN5th37CBELigBY_FD_151335 | JGI IMG/M metagenome (GOLD analysis project Ga0180220, IMG submission 151335) | Enriched backyard soil microbial communities from Emeryville, California, USA - eDNA 5th pass 37_C BE-Lig BY (version 2) (version 2) | ecosystem: Environmental > Terrestrial > Soil >... | reverse complement strand
CGCTCTACCGCGGCGAGTATCGCTACCCTGAGCTCTCCGTTCTCCAGGTCCTGGAGTGGCGTCTGAGGCCCCGGCCGCTCGCGGATCACCTGCAGCGCAGCCCACTTGGCGTGCGTGCGTTCGCGGCGCTGCCGGCTCACGAACTCGTGACGGACGGTCCGGAGCAGCCAGACGAGCACGGAACCACCACGAAAGTGCCGGCGGTTCTTCCACAGCGCGGCGAACGCTTCCTGAGCGAGATCCTCTGCAACGTCCACGTCGTGGGCGAGTTGGCGGGCGTACACCAGGACCCCTCGCCATCGGCGTCCCACGAGCTCTGCGAAAGCCGACTCGTCGCCCCGCCCGACCCGGACCATGAGTTCCGCGTCCTCCAGCGCCGCCGATGACTGCCCCGGGGCGAGTTGATGCCCGTTTCGACCAGGAGGCACGTGCCCCGGCCCCGTCATTCCGGCAACATCCGGAAGCACGCGACCGTTTTTCGTGGCCGGATGCGCACCATTGTCTCCCGCAGCCTCCGAGATCGTCACTCGGCTCACTGGCATCGTGTCTCTCCGTCGGATCACCGCGTGCCAGGCCAGAGCAACTCGCGCCTACTCCGGCTTGGGCCGTGGGCCGCGACTCCCACCCCGACACCGACGGCCAATGCCCGGCATGCGGCACCGACCGCCGGCCGGCGCGCTACCGGGCGAGTCCCCCGGCTATGGACCATGCCTGGCCAGACAACCGGCCGCAGCTTCGCGCAAGCCGGCGTCGACTATCGCGACTTCAACTTTATCGGGTTTCATTCAGTGTAATGACGCACGGCGTGCGATTCCATACTCATCACGCGGAATGCACATTTTTTGGCAATCCGTACGCCCAAATACCCGCGGTGGTTGGCATGGCGGGCGGGGGCCGGCAGGTTGTATGCCACCTCGTCCAGGACCGCGGTAAGCGCGAGTTCCGACGCGCTACGATGGGGCGATCACGTTTGCGGAGGAATGCACGCGTTCGGAGGTGCGACACCGCATGCTGAGGCCGTGCACCGTAGCCGGCTTTCGAACGATCGGCGGAGACACGATGCTGGCCGGCCCGACCGTGCGCCGCATCGGGCGACGCACGGCCGGGCCGGTGAAATGCTGCGGTAATGCAGCTTCTGACGCGTTCGCCGGAGGCGACCGTGTCAGATCAGGGTAGGATTCCTGCCATGCCGGTTGCTGCGCCCATGAGGCTGACGGCGCTCCTCGCCGCCATCTCGAGCACCGATCCGGGAAAGACGCCGAGCAGCAGCACGCCAATGACGGAGGCCACGAGTGCTACCCGCATGGCCGGTGACGTCACGATCCCCGCATCGCTCACGCCTTCAGGGCTCTCGCGGAACCACATGTACCAGGCGACGCGCAGGTAGTACCAGTACGAAACGAGAGACGCGAGGACGAGGACGACCGCGAGACTGAGGAGGTCGCGTTCGACGGCCGCCTGGAGCACGTAGACTTTCGCGATGAATCCGCCAGTCAGCGGGAAACCGGCGAGCGAGAGGAGGAAGACGGTCATCGCGACGCCCAGCAGCGGCCGGCGCCACGCCAGCCCGGAATAGGCCTCCAGATCCAGGTGTGCTTCACCCTCGCGCCCAACGAGGAGGACGATGCCGAATGCACCGACCGTCATCAGCGTGTAGACGAGCAGGTAGAAAAGGAACGACGCAGCCCCCAGCGTGCTTGCCGCCGCCAGAGCTACCAGGAGATAGCCCGCGTGCGCGATGCTCGAGTAGGCGAGCATCCTCTTCACACTGTTCTGCGACAGCGCCACGACGTTCCCCGCGACCATCGTGATCGCCGCGAGCCAGTAGACCATCCCGCCCCACGTCTCGTACAGCCCGGGGAACGCGGTCAGGAACACGCGCACGAAGGCGGCGAAGGCAGCCGCCTTGACCCCGGCAGCCATGAAACCGGCGATCGGGGCCGGTGCACCCTCATAGGCGTCGGGCGTCCACATGTGGAATGGAATGGCCGAGACCTTGAAGGCGAATCCCACCGCCAGCAGCGTCATCCCCACAAGTACGAGCGGGCTCACGCCCAGGCCGTCCGAGCCCAGCGTCTGCGCCAGGATGCCGATGTTCACCGTGCCGGTGCCGCCGTACACGAGCGCAATGCCGAACAGGAAGATCGCGCTCGAGAACGCGCCGAGCAGGAAGTACTTGAGCGCCGCCTCAGCGGACCGGCTGTCCCGGCGGTTGACGCCGGTGAGCACGTACACGGGCAACGACATGAGCTCCAGCCCGAGGAACACGACCATGAGGTCCCGCGAGCCGGCGAAGGTCATCATGCCCACCACCGCGACGAGCATCAGCACGAAGACTTCGCCCAGCCGCAGTTTCTCCTGATCCAGATAGCGCGCCGAGATCAGCACGAAGAGCGCGGCCGCGAGCAGGAACAGGAAGTTGGAGAATACGCGGAACGAATCGATGGCGATCATGCCGGTCGGCGAAGCTTCCGACAGCGTGAGCAGCCATGCGTTCGCGACTGCCGCGAGCCCGATCCCGACCAGCGTCAGCCACGGGATGACCGGGCTGGAAGGCTCGCTCCGGTCGCCCTTCTGGAACACGTCCACGAGCAGCACGAGCATCGCCCATGCCGAAAGAACCGTCTCCGGCAGGAGAGCGAGGAGGTAGTGGAGCTGGTTGGACAGGTCGATCTGCATCTATCGGCTCTCTCCGATCAACAGCTCGGCCGCGGTCTCGGCGTCGGACTGGATCATCGCGATGTCATCACTCTCGCCCGTCGAGGGAACGATCGTGAATCCCTGGTTGACCGGTAGCCGCCGCTGTTCGACGCTGCGCACCAGCTCGGCCGCTGACACCTCGACCCGGTCCAGCACCGGCTTGGGATATACGCCCAACCAGATCATCACGGCCACGAGCGGCGCGAGCACGACCATCTCCCGCCGCGTCAGGTCGGGAAGCTTTTCGTTTTCAGGCTTGTCCAGACGATTGAAAATGATCTTCTGCACCATCGGCAGCATGTAATACGCCGCGAAGATGACGCCCGTAGTCGCGACCACGGCGATCCACGGGTGTGTCTGGAACGTGCCGAGCAGCGCCAGGAACTCACCCACGAAGCCGCTCGTGCCCGGCAGGCCGATGCTCGCCAGCGCGGTGATCACGAACACCGTGGCGAACATGGGCATGACCGCGGCCAGCCCCCCGAAATCCGCAATCAGCCGGGTATGCCGCCGCTCGTACAACATGCCGAGCAGGAGGAACATCGCCCCCGTCGACACACCGTGCGAGAGCATGATGATCATTGCCCCCTGAACGCCCTGGAGCGTCAGCGCGAATATGCCGAGCACGACGAAACCCATGTGCGCGACCGACGTATACGCGATCAGCTTCTTCGCGTCCGGCTGCACGGCAGCCACCCAGGCCGCGTAGAGGATCCCGATCAATCCCAGCACCAGGAATATCGCCACGATCGTCGGGTGCGTCGCCGCGGCCGGGAAGAACGGAAGGAGGAACCGCAGGAAACCGTACGCACCCAGCTTGAGCAGCACCGCAGCGAGCACCACCGATCCGGGCGTCGGCGCCTCCACGTGCGCGTCAGGGAGCCACGTGTGCAGCGGGAAAACCGGCACCTTGATCAGGAACGCCAACGCGAACGCGAAGAACAGCCAGATCTGCTCGCGGAAGGTGAGCGGCACCTGCAGCAGGTCCACGTAGGCGAACGACGCGCTTCCCGTCAGGGCCTGGTACTTGAAATACAGGTACAGGATCGCCACCAGCATGAGGAGCGACCCGAGCGCCGTGTAGAGGAAGAACTTGATCGCCGCGTAGATCCTCCGGGCGCCGCCCCAGACGCCGATGATGAAGTACATCGGCACCAGCATCATCTCCCAGAACAGGAAGAAGAGGAAGAGGTCGAGCGCGGCGAAAGCGCCCACGATGGCCGTCTGGAGCATCAGGATCATGGCGTAGAACGCCTTCTGACGGTGCTCCACGTAGCGGAAAGAGCCCAGGATTGCGAGCGGCATGACGAACGTCGTCAGCAGCACGAGGAACAGGCTGATCCCGTCGATGCCGGTCCGATAATAGATCCCCCACTGCGGGATCCACGGTGCTTCGCTCGTGAGCTGGAACGCCGCCGTCCCCGGATTGAATGCGCTCCACAGCGGCAGTGAAACCAGGAACACGACGGTTGAAATCACGAGCGCGGAAATGCGTGCGCGATCCGCCGACCCGGCCAGTACCGGCGCCATGCCGAGGAGTGGCACCCAGATGAGGACGTGCAATACCCAGTTCGAGTAGCCGATCCCGTCGAGAAGAGCCGTCATGGGCGCCTCAGAATGCAACGAAGCCGAGGAGGATCAACATGCCGATCACCACGGCGAAAGCGTAAGCGCTGATCTGCCCCGTCTGGAGCCGCGCACCCGCGAAGCCGAAGCCCCGGAACAGGTGCGCAACGCCGTTCACGGCGCCGTCGATGATGCGCGCGTCGACGAACCGCCACAGCGCGCCAGATACCCGGATGATGGGCTGCACGATGATGGCGTCGTAGATCTCGTCGACGTACCACTTGTTCTCGAGCACGCGGGCGAAGCCCGTAGCCGGCTGCGCTTCGGTGGCCGGCACGTACCGGCGCCGGGCCAGCGTTCTCGCCGTCAGCAGCACTACGGCAACCGCGATCGCGAGTGCAATGATCGCCCACAGCGCCTCGCCCCCGCCGAATATCGGCGCGGAATGGCCTACCTCACCTACCTGGGCCGCGAACACAGCCTCGGCCGGCGCCGTGACGGCGTGCAGCCACTCGTGCAGCCACTCGGCGTGCGGGATCCAGCCGATCACCGGGATCCCAGCGACTGCGTGGTTTACATTCAGCCAGCCGCCCGTAACCGAGAGCGCGGCCAGCACGACGAGCGGCGCTGCCATGATCCATGGCACTTCGTGAATGTGCTTGCGCTCGGCCTCTCCCGAACGGTTCTCGCCGTGGAAGGTCATGATCATGAGCCGCGTCATGTAAAACGCGGTGAGCATCGCGGCGAAGAGGGCCATCGCCCAGAAGAGCGTGAACCAGCCCGCGAACGGGCCGATCGCGCGCGCGCCAACCTGCCAGATGATCTCGTCCTTCGAGAAGAATCCGGCGAACGGCCACACCCCTGCGATCGCGAGCGTGCCGATCCACATGGTGATCCAGGTCACCGGCATGTACCGCCGCAGGCCACCCATGTTGCGCATGTCCTGGGCGTCCCAGTCCTTGTGCGTGTGGTGGAAGGCCTCGTGCATGGCGTGGATCACGGCGCCCGAGCCCAGGAACAGCAGCGCCTTGAAGAAGGCGTGCGTCATCAGGTGGAAGACGCCCGCAGTGAACGCGCCCACGCCGACGGCCATGAACATGAATCCGAGCTGCGAAACCGTGGAGTAGGCGAGGACCTTCTTGATGTCGTGCTGAACGAGCCCGATCGATGCCGCGAAGAGCGCCGTCAGGGCACCGATCCCGGCAACGGTGATCATTGTGACCGGCGCGTGCGCGAAGAACACGCCCATGCGCACGACGAGGTAGACGCCAGCGGTGACCATTGTCGCGGCGTGGATGAGCGCGCTGACCGGGGTCGGGCCGGCCATCGCGTCAGGGAGCCACACGTACAGCGGGATCTGGGCGCTCTTCCCCACCGCGCCGAGGAACAGGAAGAGGGTGATCGCGGTGGCGAGCGCACCGCCGTACGTCAGGATCTCCGGGGCCATCCCGGTGACCGCGGCGAAGTCCAGCGTCCCGAAGTTCGCGAAGATCATGAACATCGCGATGAGGAAGCCGGCATCGCCGATGCGGTTGACGATGAACGCCTTCTTCCCCGCATCCGCCTTCTCGCGGTCCCTGAACCAGAACCCGATCAGCAGGTAGCTGCACAGCCCGACCCCCTCCCAGCCCACGAACATGAGCGGGAGGCTCGAGCCCAACACCAGCACCAGCATGAAGAAGACGAACAGGTTCAGGTACGCGAAGTAGCGCGCGTAACCCGGGTCGTCCCGCATGTACCCGGCGCTGAACAGGTGGATGACGAAGCCCACGCCCGTGATGATCATCGTCATCAGGATCGAGAGCTGGTCGAGTTGCAGTGCGGCGTCGATCTGGAGGTCGCCGACCGGCAGCCACGACCAGTAGCTCCGGACGACCGGAGCCTCGAGGTGCGCGCCGAACATGCCGGCGAAGTTGACGAGCGCGATGACGAAGGCGAGGGCGACGACCGCCGGCCCCACGATCGTCGGAATCTGCTTCTTCCCCGGCGCGACGAACGCCGTGACCCCGTTGATCAGGAATCCGATGAACGGAAGGAGGACGATGGCTCCGAGAAGTGTCGGCTCGAACATTACGCCGTCCCGCCTTTCCGGCCGCCGGCCCCGGGCACCGGACCGGCAGCATCACAACACACGAATGTCGCGCCAGCGACGCAACTCCACATTTGCCCTCGCCTCAGCCCTTCGCCGTTGGCTACCATCGCAACAGGCTGAAATTCTTGATGTCCACCGATTCGAAATGACGGAACACGGCGATGACGATCGCGAGGCCGACGGCGGCCTCGGCGGCTGCCACGGCGATCACGAAGAAAACGAACACCTGGCCCTCGATCCCGACCGCGCGGGAGAGCGCGACGAACGCCAGGTTCGCCGCATTGAGCATCAGCTCCACGCACATGAACAGGATGATCGCGTTGCGCCGTATCAGGATGCCCACAACGCCCAGCGAAAATAGGATCGCCGAGAGTACGAGCGATTGCGTCAGCAGCACGTCAGATCCTCCGCTTGGCGAGCACGACCGCGCCCACGATCGCGATCAGCAGCAGCAGGCCGGTCAGCTCGAACGGCACCACGTATTCCTGGAGCATCGGGTAAGCGACTGCGCCGACCGCCCCGTACTGCTCCACCGCGGCGGCGATCATCGAGTCGCCGCCCATGTCGGGGACCGACCCCGCCGGGAGGAACGCGCGGGTGAGCAGGAAGCCCGTCGCGCCAGCCGCCGCGAATCCGGCCGCCATCCATCCCACGCTCCTGAGGTCCTTCTCGTAGTCGTGCCCCAGGTTCAGGAGCATGATGACGAACAGGAACAGCACCATGATCGCGCCGGCGTACACGATGATCTGGATCGCGCCAATGAAGTGCGCGCCCAGCAGGATGTAGATCGCGGCGACGCCGAAAAACGTCAGGATCAGGAACATCAGGCTCGCCACCGGACTGCGGCCGAGGATCATCCCCAGCGCACCGCCGATCGCGAGCGAAGCGAAGACCCACCAGAGCAGCTCGGTCATTCCGACCGCCTGTCTTCAGGGTCCCAGAGCACGGTCACGGGGTGCTTCTGCTCCATGAGCCGATCGAGGTCGTAAATGAATCGTTCCCGTTCGTACTCGGCGTTTTCGTAATGCTGACCGACGTGGATCGCCTCCACCGGGCACACTTCCTGGCACATGCCGCAGAAGATGCAACGGAATTCGTCGATCTCGTACACGACCGGGTAGCGGTTCCCCTGATCGTCCTCCCCGGGCACCAGGCGGATGCAGTTGGCGGGACAGATCGTGGGACAGAGTCCGCAGGCGACGCACTTGGGCCTGCCGTCCGCGTGAACGGCCATCCGGTGCGTCCCACGCCAGCGCGGCGACAGCTCCGGCTTCTCCTCCGGGTATTGGAGCGTCACCTTCCGCGGGTTCACCAGGTGCCTGAACGTAAGGGCCATCCCGGTGAGCGCCGCGCGGAAGTATGAAGTCTCGCGCTCCGGTCGCTTGAGTACCTTGACTCCTATCGCCATTCGTCACTCACCTTCAGCTTCGCCGCCCGGCAAGGCGCAGCCCGGAGGCCATACGCGCGGGGCACTTCGGCGCAGCCACGTATCGGACATGGGACTGGCCGTTCATCGTCCGACCAGCTCCTCCAGTTGCGCGCCCTCGGCGTGGATCTCCGCCGGGACCGCATCTGCCGCGAGGGCGGCCGCCCTCCGATGGGCCGCGAGCGATGCAGCCATCTCGCGGCGCCGCTCGAGTGGCTGACGGTGTGAGCCACCCACGATCACGCGGTCGCGGTCCACGATCACGAAGAATATCGCGCTCGCGACCAGGTTGACTGCCGTCAGGATCAGCCCGTAGACCAGGCCGAACTGCAGGCCGAGCGAGTCGAGGACCAGGATCGACACGGCCATCAACACCACGTACGCGAGCGCGGACGGGAGCATCACCTTCCAGCCGAGATGCATCACCTGGTCGTAGCGGAACCGGGGCAACGTCCACCGGACCCACATGTACACCACGATGAAGAACCCGGTCTTGGCCGCGAAGGCCGCGAAGGTCAGGAGCGTCTTCCAGACCGCCGGCTGGGCCCCGGCCACGACCCCCGGTGCCACGACCACCATGTCGTCACCGCTCCAGAACGGGATGTCCCAGCCGCCCAGGAACAGTGTGGCCATGAGCGCCGATGCGGTCAGCATGCTCGCGTATTCGGCGATGAAGAACATGCTGAACTTCATCGACGAGTATTCGGTGTGGTATCCGGTGACGAGCTCTGATTCGGCCTCCGGCATGTCGAACGGCAGCCGGTTCGTCTCGGCGAAGGCGGAAACCATGAAGAAGAAGAAGGACAGGCCGAGCGGGAACGCGAGCCACAGCCCCAGCTCACCCTGCTGCAGCCAGACGATCTGGGTCAGCGTGACGTTCCCCGCCAGGAAGAAGACCGGGATCAGGCTGAGCCCGAACGCCACTTCGTAGCTGACCATCTGCGCGCCGGCGCGCATGCCGCCGAGGAACGCGTACTTGTTGTTCGACGCCCATCCCGCCATGACGATCCCGTACACCCCGAGCCCCGTCATGGCGAAGACGAAGAGGATCCCGATCGGGAGATCAGCAATGATCATGTCGACCAGCCCCCACGGGGTCGGGAGCGGCGCAGCGAACGGGATCACGGCGAACGCCACCAGCGCGGGCATGATCGACAGCATCGGCGCCAGGATGAAGTAGAACTTCGACGCCTCCGCCGGATACGTCTCTTCCTTCAGGATGTTCTTGATGCCATCCGCCAGCGGCTGCAGCAGGCCGAACGGACCAACGCGGTTCGGGCCGAGGCGGTCCTGGATCCAGGCGGACAGCCGCCGCTCGAGCAGCGTCAGGAACGCCACGACGACCATGACGATGCTGAAGACCCCCAGGACCTTCGCCGCGGACGCGATCAGGAATGCCAGCGGGGAGAGAGCGCCTACCTCGTGCATCACGCCTCCTCCGCGCTGGTGCCGGCGCCGGCGGCCACCTGCAGCCGCTCCCGGAGCGGTGCGCCTCGTGATCCGATCACTTCATAGCTCAGGCCCGCAAACTCCGGGAAGAGCTCTGCGACGCGGCGGAACGCGTCCGCGGCGCCGCCCGGTGCCGCCACCTTCTCGATCGCCGCGATCACCACTCCCAGGATCTGCCAGGCCGGCCGGGCGTGCGGCGGCGGCTGGAGCGCCGCCCAGAACCTCTGGACTCGCCCTTCGTGGTTCGTGAACGTGCCGTCCTGCTCCGCGAAGGTCGTCAACGGCAGCACGAAATCGGCGTGCTTCGCCGCCGGGCTCAGGAGCTCGCCGGCATACACGTACAACCGCGCGTTGCTACCGAAAGTCGTATCCTGATCCGCCAGCTCATCGCCCAGGACGATGACGACGCCATCGGAGCCCGCAACCGCATCGAGCCCTCCGCGCCCCTCATCGTCCCCAACGCGTTTGTATCCCAGCGCCTCGAGGCCTCTGCCGTTGGGCGCCAACTCCCGCCGCCGCGCGAGGCGGGGGAAGCCCGGACACGGGACCTCGTCCGCGACCCGGGCGCTCCGGTATACGGCGTCACCGCCACCGACGAGCGAGGCGAGGTGGAGTGCCAGCCCGGCGTCTTCGTTGGCACGGAACGGCGATGCGACCACGTGCGTCCGCGTCTCGTTCGCGATCTCGGCCCGGAGCCTGTCGAGTAGCGCGACGATCGTGTCGTGCCAGTTCGTCGGCACCAGGGCGTCGCCCCGTCGAGCCAGCGGCGTGTCGATCCGCGCAACGACGCCGGTCTCACCATTGCCATTCGCGGCCCATGCGGCCGAAGCGCCGGCCGCCGAGCGACCACGGTTCAGCCACTCGTAACGGAGCCGACCGTAATCGCACATCCAGTACGAGTTCACGGCCGGGTTCGCGCGCGGCTTGAACCGCATCACCAGATTGTCGCGGCTCTCGATGTTGATGTTGCAGCCCTGGGAGCAGTTGGGGCAGATCGACGGCACGCGGTCCAGGTCCCAAGCCCTGGCCTTGTGCAGGAAGTCCTTCGAGACGAGCGCGCCGACCGGACAGATGTCCACGATGTTTCCCGACCACGGGCTACCGTCGAGCCCCTGGTCGAAAAAGGTGTCGATCACCGACCGGTGCCCGCGCTGCACGACGCAGAGGCGGTCGTCCTGCGCGATTTCGCGCATGAAGCGGACACACCGCGTGCACATGATGCAGCGGTTGCCGTAGTAGAGGATATCGCCGCCGAAGTCGTCGCGGCCGAAGATGCGCTTGGGCTCCTGATAGCGGCCGTGCGCGCGCCCTTCTGCCGCGACGTAGTCCTGGAGCTTGCACTCACCGGACTGGTCGCAGACCGGGCAGTCCAGGGGGTGGTTGATGAGATAGAACTCGAGAACGCCTTCCCGCGCAGCCCGCGCGTTGGCGCTCTCGGTGTGGATCACCTGCCCCTCCGCGAC
>Ga0180220_1002815_pt1 | contig 10697 bp, 9 predicted proteins | sample eDN5th37CBELigBY_FD_151335 | JGI IMG/M metagenome (GOLD analysis project Ga0180220, IMG submission 151335) | Enriched backyard soil microbial communities from Emeryville, California, USA - eDNA 5th pass 37_C BE-Lig BY (version 2) (version 2) | ecosystem: Environmental > Terrestrial > Soil >... | reverse complement strand
CGGCCGCCGGCGCCATGTGCCCGTGCCCGTGCACGGCGCATCGATCAGCACCCGGTCCATGCGGCCGGCGAGATCGTCGAGCGCGTTCGGCTCGGGCGGGCGAACCTGCACATTGCGCACGCCATTGCGCTTCAGCCGGTCATAGATCGGCGCCAGCCGATTGCGGTCGCTGTCATAAGCGAAGATCTGGCCGCGATTGTCCATCGCGGCCGCCATGGCCAATGTCTTGCCGCCGCCACCGGCACAGAGGTCGAGCACCTGCTCACCGAGCTTCGCGCCGGCCAGCGTCGAAACGATCTGGCTGCCCTGGTCCTGCACTTCGAACCAGCCCTTGAGATACCCTTCGTCACTGGTGACGTTGGGGGTACGGGCATCGCGCGCCCCGGCAGGCATGCGCAAGCCCTGCGGCGCAATCGCGGTTGGTTCGGGCGAAAATCGCGCCAGCGATTTCTTTACACGCTCACGGCTGGACCTGAGCGTATTGACCCGCAGGTCCAAAGGCGGCCTGCCGGTCATCGCCTTCATTTCGGAAACCCAGTCTTCACCGAAGCCGCGCATCAGCGAAGGCACCAGCCAGTCGGGCACATCGGCGCGCACCTCATCCGGGGCTTGAGAGAGCGCCTCGGGAATGGCACGCAACCGCGCGATTTCGTCGTCACTCAGCGGATCGGGCGCGTGCCTGTCCTCGGCGAAACCCGCATTCAAAGCCTCCGGGGCCTCGCCCCAGTCGCGCACCACGACAGCCAGCACCAGCGCGCGCGGATCATCGCTTCCCATCACATGGGCATGGGAAGCGCGCCGCCGCAGCGCGTCATAGACAAGATTGCCGATCGCCGCCCGGTCCCCTGCCCCGGCGAAGCGGTTGTTGAGCCCCCAGGCCTTCAGCGCCTCGGAAACGGGACGATGACGTGTATCGACCTGCGTCAGAACCTCGATGGCGGCGGAAAGGCGGCCAGGCAGGCGCATCGCACCACTCCTTACCGCCCGCCGCGGTAATTGGGCGCCTCGCGGGTGATCGATACGTCATGCACATGACTTTCCGACAGTGCCGCACCGGAAATCTTCACGAAAACAGCGGTCTCGCGGAATTCCTTGAGACTACGTGCGCCCGTATAGCCCATGGAGGCGCGCAGGCCGCCGGCAAGCTGGTGCAGCACAGCGGCGACCGCGCCCTTATAGGGCACCTGCCCCTCTATACCTTCGGGCACGAGCTTCATCTGATCGCGCACGTCCTGCTGAAAATAGCGGTCCGCCGAGCCCGATCCCATGGCGCCGACCGAACCCATGCCGCGATAGGATTTATAGCTGCGGCCCTGGTAGAGGTAGACCTCGCCCGGGGCCTCGTCGGTGCCGGCCAGGAGCGAACCGACCATGACGCAGGAAGCACCGCCCGCCAAGGCTTTAGCCAGATCACCTGAGAATTTGATTCCACCGTCGGCGATCACCGGAACGCCCCGCTTGTCGGCTTCTTCGGCGCAGGCCATCACGGCGGCAAGCTGCGGCACGCCGACACCGGCAACGACGCGTGTCGTGCAGATCGAGCCCGGCCCGATGCCGACCTTGATCGAGTCCGCGCCGGCATCGACCAAAGCCTTGACGGCTTCCGCCGTCGCCACATTGCCGGCAACGATCCGCGTCGAATTGCTCTCGCGCTTGACCCGCTCCACGGCCTCGGCAACCCGCACCGAATGCCCGTGGGCGGTGTCGATGACCAGAAGATCGACGCCGGCATCGATCAGCTGCAGCGAACGTTCGAAGCCCTGATCGCCAACGGTCGATGCGGCGGCGACCCGCAGGCGCCCCTCTGCGTCCTTGACCGCATTGGGGTTGAGCTGGGCCTTTTCGATGTCCTTGACGGTAATAAGGCCGGTGCAGTTGCCAGCCTCATCGATCACCAGCAGCTTTTCGATCCGGTGGGTATGAAGCAGGCGCTTGGCATCCTCCTTGGAGATGCTGTCGCGCACAGTCACCAGATTTTCGTGGGTCATCAACTCGCGCACGGGCTGGCGCGGATTGGAAGCAAAACGCACATCGCGGTTGGTCACCACACCGACGAGCTTGCCGGTGATGCGCCCGCCCGTACCTGCATTCTCGACCACTGGAATGCCCGAGATGCGGTTGGCCTGCATCAGTGCCAGTGCATCGGCAAGGGTCGCATCGGGCCCGATGGTGATCGGGTTGACCACCATGCCGCTTTCGAAGCTCTTGACCTGGCGCACCTGCTCGGCCTGCTGATCGGCGGTCAGATTCTTGTGGATCACCCCGATGCCGCCGGCCTGAGCCATGGCAATCGCCATATTGGCTTCGGTCACCGTGTCCATCGCCGAGGAGAGGATCGGCAGGTTGAGCGCGATATCGCGCGTCACATAGGTGGAGATATCGGTCTCGCTCGGCAAAAGGTCCGAACGCGCCGGCTGCAGCAGCACGTCGTCAAAGGTCAGCGCCGCGTCGCCAGTGATGGTAGTAATGATTTTCGCCAAGGCCAGACCCTTCCTGCCTTCTGATCAAACTCAGAGATGTTGGAGCACGACCCGGTCCAAATGGGAGACTCGCCGGGTTCAGGTTGGCGAGGGTCAATAGCACTGGCATGACGGTTTGCATAGTGCGTCACAGAGCCGTCGTTTGCCGGGAGCCAGAGCCCTCCCCCACTCGTCACGCCGGCGAGGTTTGCAAAGCTTGGGCAAACAGGACGCTTTGCAGAACTGTCAAATCAGGCCCATAGTGAACGCACTCCTTCGATATGTTTCCCGATTCCCACCCGACGTTGCGCACGTGGACCGCATAATTCCCCTGACCCTCGCGGTCGCCCTGTTCATGGAAAACATGGATGCGACGGTGATCGCCACGTCCCTGCCTGCGATCGCGGCCGATATCGGCACGACGCCGGTGGCGCTCAAGCTCGCGTTTACCGCCTATTTCGTGGCGCTCGCCATCTTCATTCCGGTCAGCGCCTGGATGGCCGACAAGTTCGGAGCAAAGAACGTTTTTCGCGCCGCCATCGCGGTTTTCATTCTCGGCTCCATCGCTTGCGCCTTTGCCGGTTCGCTGCACGAATTCGTGCTGGCGCGGTTCGTCAAGGGCATGGGCGGGGCGATGATGTCCCCGCTGGCCCGCCTGATCCTGTTGCGCACGACCGACCGCACCCGGCTGGTCGATGCCATGGCCTGGCTCACCATTCCCGCGCTCATAGCCCCGACGATGGGCCCGCCAGTCGGTGGGTTCCTGACGACATATCTCAGCTGGCACTGGATCTTTCTCATCAACGTGCCCATCGGCCTTATCGGTCTCGTGCTGATCACCATTTTCCTGCCGAGGATCGATCCGGGCCCCCAGCGCCCGATGGATTTCATCGGCTTTACGCTGCTGGGCTTTGCGTTCTCGGGAATCGTTTTCGGTCTGTCGCTGGTCAGCATGCCGGTGCTGCCGATGTGGCTGGCGGCGGTTTCGACGGGCGTCGGGATTTTCGCCGGCATCGTCTATATCGCGTATTCGCGCCACGCAGCGCACCCGCTTCTCGATCTCAATATCCTGCGCGAGCCAACCTTCCGCGGCACGGTCACAGGCACGACGATCTTCCTGATCGGGGTTGGCGCCATTCCGTTCCTGCTGCCGCTGATGCTGCAGCTCGGCTTCGGTTTCAGCCCGTTCGAATCGGGAATGGTGACATTCGTCGGCGCCTTTGGCGCCCTCATCATGAAATTCTTCGCCGGGCGCCTCTATATGACCATCGGCTTTCGCTCGGCGCTGATGTGGGCGGCGGTGCTTACCTCCATCACCATGGTCATCAAGGGCAGCTTTCAGCCCGGCACGCCGGTGGTGCTGATGATGGCGGTGATCCTCATCGCCGGGATTTTCCGCTCCACCTATTTCACCGGCCAGAACGCACTGACCTTTTCGGAGATCGACGACGACGATACCGGGCCGGCAACGGCAATCCACGCGGTTGTGCGGCCCATCGCCACGGCGCTCGGCGTCGCCCTGGCCGGCGGCATTCTCGAAGGCAGCGCGCAGTTGCGCGGCGGCGAAATCGAGCTCGCCGATTTCCAGATCGCGTTCTACATCATCGCCGCGGTGTCGCTGTTGGCTGCCGTACCGTTCCTGCTGATGTCGCGCACGGCCGGCAGCGCCATTTCGGGGTATCGCAGCCGCGCCGAACGGGCGCAAGCTCTTGCAGATGCCGAAGGGGCTGGCCACGAAGCCAATGCGCCGCGCCTCTAGGCCGACGCTTCCTCGTCTCCCCTGAAGCCCTTGGCCACCAGATAGGTTTCGGCTGAGTCCGAGCGGCTCGCCGGCGGCTTGACATGGAAGGTCGAGCGGAAATGGCGCTTGAGCATGTGCAGCAGCTCATGTTCGGTGCCGCCCTGGAACACCTTGGCGACGAACGCCCCGCCTGGGCTGAGCACGTCGATGGCGAAATAGGCGGCAAGTTCGACGAGCTGCACGATGCGCAAATGATCGGTGGCGCGATGTCCTGTCGTTGGCCAGGCCATATCGGACATCACCACATCGGCCTTGTGCCCGCCCAATGCGTCCATCAGCATTTGCGGCGCATCGTCGTCGGTGAAGTCCTTCTTGAGCAGGACCACGCCGGGAATGGGGTCCATGTCGAGGTAATCGATGCCGACGACCAGCGGGTGCTCGTCCGTCGAGCCGACCGCCCTGGCCGCCACCTGCGACCAACCGCCGGGGGCCGCGCCAAGATCGACGACGCGCTGGCCTTTGCGGAAAAGCTTATGCTTGTCGTCGATTTCCTTGATCTTGAAGGCCGCGCGCGAGCGCATCCCCTCGGACCGGGCCCGCGCCACATAGGGATCGTTGAGTTGGCGCTCCAGCCATTTGGTCGAGGAGACCTTGCGCCCCCTGGCGGTCTTGACGCGGATCTTGAGGTCTTTTTCGGATTTGCGACCGCCGCGCCCCAGCGACTTATCGGCCATTGGCCCTGCTCCGGTAGAAACCGCGCTTGGGCCGCGTGTAGGGGCGATCGGCGTCCATCAGCGAGATCAGGATGCCCTCGCGCAAACCCCGGTCGGCGACGCGCACGCGCTCTGCCGGCCACTCGCGCCGAATGGCCTCGAAAATCGCGCAGCCAGGCAACACCAGGTCGGCCCGGTCCCGGCCGATGCATGGATGGGCCACGCGCCGCTCGAACGGCATGCCCAGCAATATGCGCATGGTCTCGTCGATCTGCGATTTGCCGAGCCACAGGCCATCGACCTTCTGGCGCTCGTAGCGCTCGAGCCCCAGGTGCAGGCCTGCCAGTGTCGTCACCGTTCCGGACGTGCCGATGAGGTGCATGGGATGCGTGCCGATCATCTGCTTGAGCTTTTCGCGGCCACGGAACTGGCGCAGATGTCCGGTCACGAACTGAACCATGGCCTCGAACACCTCGGGCGTGACATCGACGCCTCCGAACTTCTCGGCAATCGAGACGACGCCGATCGGCAGCGATTGCCAGGAGCGGATCGAGGCCGGCATGCGGCCCTGATTGCGCGGGCGTCCGCCACGAAAATCAAGCCAGGCCAGTTCCGAGGATCCCCCGCCGATGTCGAACATCAGCGCACCCTGCGCCCCGCTCTCTATGAGGTCGGCACATCCCGTCACTGCCAGTTCGGCTTCGGTGCGCCGATCGACGATCTCGAGGTCGAGCCCGACCTCGTCCTTGACCCGCGCCAGGAACGCCGCCCCGTTTTCGGCCGATCGGCACGCTTCGGTCGCAATAAGACGCATACGCACCGGCTGGTGGTCGCGCAGCTTGCCCGCGCAGGCCCGCAGTGCTTCGACGGTGCGATCCATCGCCGCCTCGCTCAGCCGCCCCGTGGTCGAGACCCCTTCGCCCAGCCGCACGATACGCGTAAATCCGTCGAGCACCCTGAAGCTCCCCTCGTGGGGCCGGGCGATCAACAGGCGACAATTATTGGTGCCAAGATCGAGTGCGGCATAGACGGGCCCGCGATGGCGCCGCGTGGAAATCGCGGGAGTGGTGGCGTTTTCCGTCCGCCGTTCCGCTGGCTTCGAAAGCTGCGGGCTTTCGAATGCCTGTCCCTGATGGCGCACCTCGCCAGCCTGGACGCGGATAGCCGCCTCGCGTCCAAGCGATGCGACAGCGGACCGACTTTCATCGGTCACTTGACTTCTCCTGCTGCGCGGTCGCGAAACCAAACCGGTCGCGCCCGAACGCAGCTTCATTGCGTGTTACCCAAGACGGTAGTTGATATGCGCCTCAAGCGCAACGAAAACGATCCAGCACGGCAAGCGCCCGTTCACGCCGGCCTACCCGCATTCACATGCTTCTTTTCTCGCAGGTCTTGCAATCGCCAATCCGTTTGGCTATGTGCTGACCGCGCAGCAGCAAGGCAAGTCCCTTGCCACAAGCGGGCCACACCGCCTGCTGGGGAATAGTTCAACGGTAGAACAGCGGACTCTGACTCCGTCGATCTTGGTTCGAATCCAGGTTCCCCAGCCAGCCCACAACCCATTGAATTTCTCACGTTTTCCAAGTCCTCACCAGTGGAACAGGCATGGAACAACACCTGCCTGTGGGAATAGCTGTGGGAATTATGTTCCCTATTCGGCCTCGCTCGCTGTGTCGTCCTCAAGGTACTCACCATCAATATCTTTGATGGAATAGCCGGTTAGTCGCGCCGCTTGCATTTCAAGCTTGTGGAGCGCCTCCTCGGCCAGTCTGGGGTCACGGTTGAGATAGTGCACCTCCAAAATGGCCTCCACATCCTTGAGCGAATGCCCCGTGAATGTTGCGATCTGGGGCACCGAAGAGCCGGCAAGTGCCAAGCGAGTTACTGCGGTCCCTCGCGTGTCGTGAAATGTCAGTCCTTCGATACCGCACTTTTTGACGGCCTTTCGAAACGAGGTGCTAAAGCCATGCTCGCTCCAGGCCAGTCCGCGACTATTCAGCAATATTGGGTCAAATGGCCCCGGATTGCGCTCTGCCTTGAGACTGTCGAGTGCAGCCTGAAGAACCTTGCCAACAGGCACCACAACGCGTTTGCCAGCCTTACCCGAACGACGGGACTTGTGTTGCTCAAGCCGAATGTGGGTCCCATCGTAGTTGCTCCAGCGCAGCCGAAGCAGGTCACCTTCCCTTTGTCCGGTCCAGATGCCAAGAAGAAGGGGTAAATGCAGGTGAGGTGGAGCTCCCTTGAAGTATTCGAGCTCAACATCAATGGTCCAAACGGCCTCCCTTCGGTTGGCGGAATAGATGCGGCCACCTTTCTCACAGGGATTGGCGTCCACCTTGCCGCGATCAAGGCCCCAGGCGAGAACCAGGGCCAGAACAGAATAGGCGTAGTCCGCTTGTCTGGGAGACTTCTCAGCTAGTTTATCGCGCCATTCCTTAAAGATGCCACGGGTTCTCTTGTCCGTCATCGCCGCAAGCGGGAAGTCGGAAAAGTCCTCCTCGATCTTCCGTATCTGGTTCACGTAGTCCTTGCGGGTTCGTTCGGCCTTGTTCTTGAAGTCCATGCTCCCTTGATAGTCGTTGAGGAGCGAGAGCAGAACACCAGGGTTTTTGGGCCCAGTCTGGCTACGTTTCTCATGCGCGGACAAGAAGGCCGCGACAAACTCGGCCGAACCGTATTCGTCAGGAAGGCGAGGTCCACCCTTATAGGCATAGTAGTGGATCTCGATCCTCCCATTGGGGCGCCTACGGCGCACGCTGTTCAACCCTTTGAAGGGGTTCTTCAGCCTACCTCTAGGCCTGGCCATTTCCATTCTCCTTGATCCAGGCGTCGAGGGCACTCGTTGAGGTTTCTGCGGCCGCTGCGAGGTCATCTGCCGTGAGCAGAGAAATTCGGCCGGTAGTCGGGTCCAACTCGATCCGCGCAATCTTCATGCCGGCGGCAGCAGCGCCGTTGATTGCACGCGTGATGTCCGCCTGGCGAAAGGATGCCGTCCCTCTACCCATTTGCCATCGCCTCGCGGAAATCGGCCCGCAATTTTGGGGCCCGGGAAAAGGTGCCTTTTTTGCGCACGGGGCACACAGTGAGTGTCAGTCGGGACGATGTGAGTGAGAGCATGCGAATGTTTTGCTGGGGTTCCTGCGGTGGCCCTAACCACTACAACGCGAACATCCGATTTGTAATCGTAAAATATTGTTAGACGAAAAACTGATACACCAACGCAACTATGCACGCATTCTAATATTCTTAAAAACGGCAGCAATATTATCTTTATAATGATGGGCCGAATTATATTTGTAATCACTCAAGATTTTCGAGTTAATCCTGAGGGCATTTGTCAAGGTCGCCTGCCCTGCCACTGAGAAGACGGAGCCCGACTCCTCGCCTTATGAACGGAAGCGCTGTGTTTTAGGATCACCCGTCCAAATTAGCCGAAAAAAGTAGACTTGGTATTTAGATGGGCGTTGCGGAGCTCCGTTGGCTGGCACATTTTGAGTATCATACCCGTTGAGACACGCGCAGTTCCGACGTTCCCAGCGGCTAACTGGCGACGGCGAATTCGTCGCAGGTCGGAACTGGCTTTAGGCTAACCTTAGGCTGCCGTTTTTGCCGATTGGCATTTAGGCTCCTCTGTCGGGTGCAGATAGTCCCCGCTGACGCGGCAGACTATCCGGACCCGGCGTTCCGTCCGCTAACTGGAAGCCAAGCGGTGAAACACGCGGATGCATGCCTCCAAGTCCGCCTCAGGATCACCGGTCAGTTGCATAGCTTCGTCGAAGAAGTGCCGAACGCATTCAGCTACCGTTGGGGGCCTTGGGTCGCGGCGACCTGCGGCAAGAACCTCAAATCTCGGGGCAAGGTTCAATATCGGCGTAGCCCCGGTCATCGTGCAAAAAAGCGGACAGGCAGGCGTCCAAATCTGACCGGTGAGCCGCGCTCCCAATATCTGCATGACCTGGATGTGACGTGACAAGTCGTGGCCCACAATCCTGTTGGCAGTACGCGACTTTTCCATAAACCATTCGAAGGCATCTGACGGTTCAATCCCCTCAGATTTTGCGCGTTCATACAGATCCACGGCACCTTCGGGGATCTTGGAGGACCGACATGTAGGCGAGATCGGCTTCACCATTGTGGCCAAGCGATCGATCTCATAGCCACCCTCGTCGAACGCGATCCCTACAAACCTTAGAAGATGCGGCTGGGATGGGCTTGCGGGCGCCAAGTGGTTGAGCGGCAGACCTGAGGCTTGTGTCTGTAAGGCGAAATGCATGGTTGTCTTTCCTTGGTTTGAACCAGGAAAAGGAATGGTGACACCTATAGGGGAAAGATGGTCAGTTACGCCCTGCTCTGCTGTGCCTGACCGGCCACTGACCGGTCAGGCTGTTGGTCGAGGCGGCTATAGTGGGCCACAATGACCGTCCAAGTCACAATGAATGCGGCATGGCACTAGCCTGGGCGACCACCATGCATTGAACAGAATAACGGGGATGCAGGCTCCCAAACCTCCCCAGTTAGCCGGGCCCCGAGTACCTGCATTACACGAATGTGGAACAAGACATCGTGCCCGTATATCTGCTTGGCGTCCGCGGCGTTGACGGTGAACCAATGAAAGATTTTCTGCGGTTCCGTTCCTTCGGATTTCGCCCGTAGCAGCAAATCCTGCCTCCAGTTGTCCAGCTTTGGTAGCAGGGGACTGGATGAAACTGGTCTAACCAAGCTACAGAGCCTGTCCAATTCGCGCCCCTTTTCGTCGAAGGCAATGCCGACAAAAAGTATTAGGTGAGGTTGAAAAGGGTGAGAGCGTGATAATTGGCTTAACGGCCGAGCTGTGGCCACCGTGTTGACGGCAAGATACATGGTCTTCTTCCTTGAATTGAGCCAGGAAAAAGAATGGTGCCGGCATGCGGGAAATCTGGTTCGTTGGATGGCCCTGCAAGTAGCCAGTGGTTGCCAGGCGCCTTCCGAAAAACTGGCCTCTGGACAGCGCCGAACATCCCCCGACATGTCACTAGAACCAGGAGTAGCAATCCCACTTCCGCGCTGCTCCAATCAGCCTGTTGGAATACGGGCCGCACCCATTAGGTCCGACCGACCAGCTGGCATATGGAACCGGTGGGGAGACACCATGCTTGCAGAAGTGTGCAGGTCGACCGTGCCGTGTCGATGTGACTGCATACTCTTGGGTCCGGCGCGAGCGGAGGCCTATCTGAAAAGGCCGGAAGTCTGGAGTAGAACGCACATCTATACGACCAGCTATCTGGTTCCGACGTCAGTTGCACTTTCCATCCAGTAGCAAGCGGATCCTCTGGACTAGGTAGGAGTCTCGAGCATCAGCAACTTTTGGGCGCCTGGATCATTTTCTGGACCGGACGAAGCCTTGAACATGTGGCCGCAGCGAAGCAAGGACACATGGAACGAAGCCGGGAGTTGAGTCCAGAAATTGATGCAGGCTATGGACTTTCAACCTATGACAAGCGTCACGGTTGCGGCCCCGGCCTGAAGTGCACCTCCCCCTTGAAAGGTTAATTGCCGGCACACCAAGTTGCCTGCTGACTCTCGCTGCATCCACGTTGCTGGTCGGCTACCGCCTTACCCCGGAGCCAGGAGGACGGACCTAATCCCCACTTCGCCAAATCATCTGGTTCCTATTCTGCTCGCTACGAAGGCTCGACAAGGCGTCCGCAGCGAAGCGCAGGACGCCTTGGACAAAGCCGGGAGTGGCGAGCAGAATGGGAACCAACAGAACAGAAGAAAATCTCCTCACCCAGCCTCACCGCA
>Ga0180220_1002813_pt1 | contig 10698 bp, 12 predicted proteins | sample eDN5th37CBELigBY_FD_151335 | JGI IMG/M metagenome (GOLD analysis project Ga0180220, IMG submission 151335) | Enriched backyard soil microbial communities from Emeryville, California, USA - eDNA 5th pass 37_C BE-Lig BY (version 2) (version 2) | ecosystem: Environmental > Terrestrial > Soil >... | reverse complement strand
ATATGCCCATGCCGCATTAAAAAAACTTATTGTTCCGGTAGTAAACCTGCTTTCAGGAATTCCTCCGGTTATTTACGGTGTCTGGGGAATACTTTTTATTGTTCCATTGATCGAAAAAAATATCGCTCCGTATTTCGTTGATTTTTCTACCGGATACAGTGTCCTAGCCGGAGGAATTGTACTTTCTGTGATGATTTTCCCCCTCATTGTCAGTGTGGTTCTTGAAGTTCTTCGTACTATTCCTGCCGAGCTGAAAGATGCTTCTCTTTCGCTGGGGGCTACAAAATCAGAAACCATCCGGAAAGTTATTTTCAAAAAAGCGCTGCCGGGAATTATAGCTGCCGCTGTTCTCGCTGTTTCGAGGGCTTTCGGAGAAACTATCGCAGTGCTGATGGTCTGCGGCAACAATCCTGAAGTACCAGGTTCTGTTTTTGATACCGGCTATCCACTTCCGGCACTTATTGCTAATAATTACGGTGAAATGCTGTCTATTCCGATGTACGATTCAGCTTTAATGTACGCGGCATTCCTGCTGTTCATCATTATCCTGTTATTTAATTTTATTTCAAGAATTATTTTAATCCGATTAGAAAGGAGGCTTCAGGCATGAAAAAAAGAAAATTTAAAGAGTCGGTATTTAAGTTTCTTATGCTGCTAGCTACAGTAATTGTTGTGGGAAGTTTATTTCTGATAGCTGGAACAGTGATCTACCGCGGCATACCCTACATCAGCTTGGATATGGTCACGCAGGTTCCTTCGGGCGGATTTTATATCGGAAAGGAAGGCGGTGTGCTGAACGCGATAATTGGTTCGCTTTATGTCGCTGGCGGAGCATCAGTTATCGGCATAATCATCAGTATCCCGGTAGTTGTGTATTTGAATTTATATATCAAACGGGATACACTTTTCGCCAATGCAGTCCGAATGTGCTTCGATGTTCTTTTTGGAATTCCTTCTATCGTTTACGGTGCATTTGGTTTCATTATCATGATTTATTTCGGGCTTCGGGCGTCGCTGCTCGGTGGCATCATCGCAGTTACGCTGCTTATTATTCCTATCCTGATAAGAACACTGGATGAAATTATTAAAACTGTTCCAAGTGAGCTCCGTGATACATCTTTTTCCCTCGGGGCAACCCGCTGGGAAGCGGCAAAGGTAGTGCTTCGCCAAATACGACCGGGAATACTGACTGCGTTACTGCTTGCTTTCGGGCGTGGGGTAGGCGATGTTGCTTCTGTCATGTTTACGGCTGGCTTTTCAGATAATATTCCTACATCGTTTCATGAACCGGCGGCAACTCTTCCTCTGGCTATATTCTTTCAATTGTCGAGTCCGATTGAAGAGGTACGTGGGAGAGCCTACGCGGCAGCGCTGATATTAACTGCGCTGGTTTTAATGATAACCGTGGCAGCCGAATTTTTTACAAAAAAACTCTCAAAGAATAAAATATAAACAATGGAAACAGTTATTCCGACACCTGAAATAAAAAACCAACGTACAGCCGAATCGGCCCAGCCGCACATCCGGGTGCAAAATCTCAACGTGCATATCGGCGGACAGCACATTCTGAAAGATATCAATATTGATATTCCTAATAAAAAAGTAACCTCTATTATCGGCCCTTCAGGCTGTGGAAAAACAACACTGCTAAAAACTTTTAACCGGCTGCTTGACAATTCGGCCGATGTAAACATTGAGGGAAAAGTACTGCTCGACGGTGAGAATATATACGATCCGCGTGCTGAAGTTACCCAGATCCGGAAAAAGATGGGCCTGTTGTCTCAAAAGCCATTCCCGCTGCCGATGTCGATATATGACAATGTAGCTTATGGGCCTCGGATTCACGGCATTCGGAAGAAAAAAGAGTTGGACGAACTGGTTGAACGCTATTTGAATGCCGCGGGGCTTTGGGATGAAGTGAAAGACCGGCTGCATACTTCAGCAGCGAAACTTTCTATTGGCCAGCAGCAGCGCTTATGCCTCGCCCGCGGACTGGCAGTCGAGCCGGAAATCATACTGGGCGACGAATCAACTTCGGCATTGGACCCAGTTTCGACCCACCGCATCGAAGAACTTTTTCTGCAGTTAAAAGAAAAATATACTATTGTACTGGTAACGCATATTCTCCGGCAGGCAAGGCGTGTATCAGATTATATAATTTTTGTGTATATGGGAAGAGTTATTGAATTCGGCCCAACAGAAGAGGTTTTACTGCATCCTAAAGAAGAGCTTACCAAAGAGTATGTGAAAGGGTTTATCAGCTGAATATAGAATAAAGTTTACAATCAAACCAAGTTTAAGCGGCAGGCAAAACTTACCTGAAAGCACAAGCAACGATATGGTCATTAACCATACCGGTGGCCTGCATATGGGCATAGCAGATAGTTGTACCAAAAAATTTGAATCCACGCTTTTTCATATCTTCTGAGATCGCATCCGAGATTTCCGTACGGGCAGGAATATCACCCATATTCTCCGGTGCGTTTTTAAGCGGTTTATTATCAGGCAGAAAAGAATACATATACCGATCGAAAGAACCGAATTCTTTTTGAACTTTAAGAAACTGCCTGGCGTTATTAATGGCAGCTTCTATTTTCTGCCTGTTGCGTATAATTCCTGGATTTAAAAGCAGCTGCTCTACATCACTTTCCGTAAACTGTGCTACTTTTTCTGGGTCAAATCCGGCGAAAGCCTTCCGGTAGTTTTCCCTTTTTCGTAGAACAGTTATCCAGCTTAGGCCCGCCTGTGCTGATTCCAATATCAGAAATTCAAAAAGCGTTCTGTCGTCATGAACTTCCTTCCCCCACTCCTCATCATGATATTGCACATATAAAGGATCAGTCCCACACCAGGAACAGCGGACCAGATTTTTGTCCTTAAAATCAAAGTTATTAGTCATATAAATTCGCTTCGAAATAGTATAATCAGCTGTAAAAGTGTAAAGCGGTTTTCAATACGGAATAACACGACAACAGCTTAAAGTTCAACAACAGGGTCCCAGAATATATCTTTAAAATTGATAATCTGATCCTGCTCAACAATAACCCCTTCACTTTTCAACAGCTGCTGCATTAGTTCTGGTGTCTCAAAGTGCTGTTTTCCTGTCAGCAGACCTTTACTATTTACTACCCGATGTGCCGGAACAGGAGGAAAAACATTTCCTGCTCCATGCATGGCATATCCAACCATTCGAGACGATCCTTTTGTACCCAGATAAGCGGCAATAGCGCCGTACGAAGTAACGCGGCCGGCAGGAATAAGCCGTACGATATCGTATACTTTCTCAAAAAACGACGCTTTATCCATCTATACAAAACTAAACTTCAAATAATTAATATTTTTATCATCAGCCAGGTATTTCCTCTCGTAATAGGTCTGTATACGCAAAACTTCATTAGCAATATCTGAATTATAAAGGTCTTCTGTTTTTGCATGAAGCTGCAGCCCCAATTCGCCTATCTTTTCAAAGGTATATTCGTGCAAACCGTCATTATCAGTTTTTAAATGCAAGATACCGCCTTCCTGAAGAATTATCCGGTACTTTTCTAAAAAACCGGGAAAGGTAAGCCGCTTTTTCTCCCGGCTGAGCTGTGGCTGCGGATCGGGAAAAGTTATCCAGATTTCAGAAACTTCTCCCTGGTCAAAATAATCGAGAATGTTCTCAATCTGTATCCTGAGGAAGGCAGCATTCGAAATACTTTCCTCCAAAGCTGTTTTCGCCCCACGCCAGATACGGTTCCCTTTATAGTCAATTCCGATAAAATTCTTTTCGGGAAATAAGCGGGCCAGGTTTACTGTATACTCCCCTTTCCCGCAGGCAAGTTCCAGTATTAAAGGATTATTATTATTAAAATGCGCCTGGCTCCATCGGCCTTTTAAAGGTTTTCCTTCTTCCAGCTGCAATACATTTGGGAAATCCGCAATTTCCGCAAACCTTCTCAGTTTGTCTTTACCCATAATTCTGCAAAGATACGGCACAGAAAATAATTTTATCTTTGCATCAATCTAAACAGCACGTGGAAAAAAACGCTAAAATTTATATTGCCGGACACCGCGGCATGGTTGGTTCCGCAATCCTCCGGAAACTGCAGCAGGAAGGTTTTTCGAATATCATTACCAGAACATCTAAAGAACTTGACTTACGGAATCAGCAGCAGGTTTCGGCTTTTTTTGAACTGGAAAAACCTGAATATGTTTTCCTGGCAGCAGCTAAAGTAGGAGGTATTGCAGCAAACAATACGTATCGGGCTGATTTTTTATATGAGAACCTCCAGATCCAGAATAATGTTATTCATCAATCATATCTGCAGGGAGTAAAAAAACTGCTGTTCCTTGGTTCGAGTTGTATTTATCCGAAACTTGCGCCCCAGCCTTTAAAGGAAGAGTATCTGCTTACCGGGCCGCTGGAATATACCAATGAACCTTACGCTATTGCGAAAATTGCAGGAATCAAGCTCTGTGATGCTTACCGCGACCAGTACGGCTGTAATTTCATTTCGGTAATGCCTACAAATCTTTATGGCTATAACGATAATTATCATCCCGAAAATTCGCATGTGCTGCCTGCCCTGATACGCCGGTTTCATGAAGCAAAAGTAAACAGAGCAAAAGAAGTAATAATCTGGGGTTCCGGCACACCGAAGCGGGAGTTTTTATTTGCCAATGACTTGGCGGATGCCTGCTATTTCCTCATGCTTAATTATAATGAGCCCAACCTGATCAATATCGGCACAGGCGAAGATCTGTCAATAAAAGACCTTGCTTTAGTGATCAAAGAAATTGTGGGCTATGAAGGGGAATTGAAATTTGATCCTTCTAAACCTGACGGCACGCCGCGTAAACTGATGGATGTCTCCAAGCTTCACAAATTGGGCTGGACGCATAAAACCGGATTACAGGAAGGAATTGCACTGGCTTATCAGGATTTTCTTGAAAAACATCAGAAATAAGAGATAAGGCCTTATCTTCTGATTTTCATCAATAACTCTCGCTGTCGGGAGGAATGCCATAATCCTGGTTAATGGCTTTTTTATACGCCTTTTTATTACGCTCTTTCTTTTTCGATGCCAGCCACCCTTTCACTTTATCTATTACTCCTGCAATAGCACTGGTGTTTACCTTTTGAGCCGCTTTTTGCGATACGAAAGTAACAATGGATTTAGTAATGAACCCTGCACGTTTAAAGATGGTACGGTTAAGCAGTAATGGAAAAGCGAAACGGCTTATATAACTTAACAAGTCTGTTCCAAACAGGCTGCCCGAAAGGGAGTTTCCACCGGCCGCTTTTTTTGACTTAAAAAGGGATGTAACGGCTCTGAAAACAGTTGTTGGATTACTTAACTGCTCCTTCAATTCCTCTTCCTGCTGAAATCTTTTAATCTTGAGCAGGTCTATCTCTGTCCTGAGCTCTGCCAGGCTTGTAAATGCTTTTTCCATACTATTTTTTGTCTTTGAAAATACTTTTCACCATAAAGTTATGCAGACGTTTTTCGATGTAGGTTTTCTTAGTGAAATGTACGATCAATGCCAGCAAAAGGTAGAAAAGGGTAACAATACCAAAGCCGGCCGCTAAAGAGTCCAACAGCTCTGAAAGGAAAAAACCAAGCGTAAGCGATCCGAACAAAAAGGTAAGCAGGAGCATGATTACCACAAAACTGTCTGTTAATATGCCGGCGCTGATTACCACCGCCCGTTCAATAAAAGACAGTTTAGCCAGCTCAACCCTTGTGGCTGTATATTCTTTTAGCAGTGAAATAATATCCTGATTGTTTTCTGTTTCTGTAGTTTCCGGCATATTAACAAGACTTTTATTCGGGAGCTTTGTCCCCCGTTTCAAAAAAAGAGATTTTAAATCTGATCAGTTACTGAAGGCTCGCCCTGATTATACAGGTCATCCATCTCCCCTGCTCTGGATTTTACATTTTCAACAATACGGTCCTTGAGGGCAGTTAGGTTTTCTATTTCCTCAGCCGCACGGTCTTTAATCGCGTCGCTGAGATTTTTAAGGGCGTCATTCAGTTTATCACGTGTATCTGTTCCTTTTTCGGGAGCAAATAAAATTCCAATTGCAGCTCCTGCGGCAATTCCGGCCAGCAATGCCGCGAATACTTTTGTGTTGTCACTCATAATTGAATTTGATAAGATTTTATAGCTATAATACAGCGAAAAATAATAAAATGTTTGGGAAAAAGCTATTCTTCTTCGGACGACACGATGCGTTCCAAACGATCGGAAGCCAATTTACTGGTCTCGTAAATTCGTACTGTCAGAATAAAATACGAAAGAAGCAGGGGGCCGAAAACTAATCCCATAATACCAAAAACAGGAATCCCGATCAACACCCCGATCACAGTAATAATAGGATGGGTGTTTCCAATACGTTTTGCCAGCAGAAAGCGAATAACATTATCAATATTACTCACCAGTATAAAGCCCCATAGCAGTAAGCCAATGCCAGCACCGGTATTTCCGTTGATGAGCTCGATCACGGCAGCCGGAACGAAAACAATGGGAGTGCCTACTATGGGCAAAAAAGAGAGGAACATAGATATTACTCCCCAGAAAACAGCATCGTTTATGCCAAGCATAAAAAATCCGATACTAACTAGTGCTCCCTGCACAAACGCTATAAACCCCTGACCAAGAATATTGGCATAAGTTATATTCTTCAGCTCTTCTGCGAACTTTAACGCATTTTGTTTTCTAAAGGGTGAATAACGAAGCAGCCCTTTTTCAAACTGCTCGTGCCGCAGAAACATAAAATAGAGCAGAAAATACATCACTACTATTCCCAGAATCACATTAGCCGCACCTGTTAAAATTGAAGGGAAAAGTTCGCCGGCATAGTAAGTTAAACGTTCCAGGGAATTGTCCATAAAATCGTCAAGGCCGAAAGTCCTGCCCATAAATTCATCCAGCTGGCTGATCAAGACTTTTATCCGCAGCGGATCAGCCTGAAATTCATTGATCTTGTTGATCACCAGCAGGCTCAGCGCTAAAAAAGGCAGTACAAAAATAATGAACGAGCCAAATATGATCACCAAACAACTTACTACACGCTTCCAGCCCTTGTATTCTGTCAGGTAAAGAAATACAGGACGGAACAACGTATACATGATAACAGTGCTGAGCAGGGAGCCGGCAATGATGCGAAGCGAGTATAAAAGGAAACAGCCCAGCGCAATTAATATAATTAACACAACATTGTTGCGCTGCCTATGAGTAAAAACTGCCATTCAAACTTATTTATATTATAACACCTATCTCAGGCGGCGGTTTTTACATCTCTGTAAGCGGAAGGCTGATAGTAACGCTTGTACCAATTTCTGAACTATCAATACTGATCTGCCCATTGTGCCCGTTTATAATCTGGCGGGCATAGGTTAATCCAAGCCCCGCGTTCAAAGGCTTCGTAGTGAAGAACGGCTCGAAAACTTTATTAAGATTTTCCTGACTGATCCCTTTTCCGCTGTCTTTAATTATAATGTTAAGAAACCCGTTCGTTTTACTTATTTGAAATACCGGCAAAGCCGCAAGATCCTGCTCCGCTTCAACAGCGTTGGCGATTACTTTTAAAAAAGCCGCCCTCAGTTTTTCCTCATCCGCCCTCAGCCACACAGCCTCATCTGGGATTTCCACATCAGGAGACAGGCTAAAAGAGTTTTCCACATCCGAAATCATACCATTGATAAGATCGGAAGCGCTTATAGTTTTAATATCGAGGTTTGTGGGCTGTGTACTTGCAATAAATTCGGTAACCAGCTGGGCAATCCGACTGGTATTTGTTTTTACAATATCCAGCAGCAGGCTTTCTTCCTGGTTTTTTAAACAGATGGCAAGCTCGTCTAATGCAAGGTTCACATTAGACAATGGATTCCTGATCTCGAAAGCGATATTTTTAGCGATGCGTTCAAAAGCAGCGGCTTTCTGAAGATGCAGCAGTTCCTGCTCCTGCCGTTTGCGATAGGTTAGATCGTGAATGATCGTATGATAACTTTCGTTTGCCCCATCCTGTGAAATCTGCTTGAATGATGAAACACTGCAGGTCTTGATCCTGCCGCCTGCTGTTTTAAAGTCAATCTCAAGCTCAGCGACCGAACCTTTATCTTCAATCTGTGAAATGAAAAGTTCACGGTCCAAAGAAGATATATAAAGAGAGCGGTCGTTTTGCTTCAAAAGTTCTTCGTGAGTTGTTTCAAAAAAAGCGGCAGCAGCCTGATTGGCATCATAAATAGTACCTTCAAAATCCGTAATAAGCATCGGGTCTTTTGATCGCTCAAAGATAATGCGGAATTTATTTTCACTGGCTTTTAAGGCTTCCAGCGCTTTATGATGTTCAATAGCATAGCGGATTGACCTTTCTAATGAAAAACTGTCAATTTCACCTTTCACAAGATAATCGGCGGCACCTATTCTAAGGGCTTCCTCATCTATCTTCAGGTCGCCTTTACCGGTTAAAATTATGATGGGCTGTAAACAGTTGGATCGGATAGCTTCATGCAGCAGATCGATACCAGAATATTTTCCAAGCCTGTAATCAACAAGATAAATATCATACCGCCGTTTCAGCATGGCATTTATCGCATCTGAGTAATTATCGCACCAGGTAAGCTCATAATTCTTACTTCTGGGGTTTTCTCTCAAAATATCTTGTGTAAGGATGAAGTCATCTTCATCATCATCCACCAATAGTATTTTTATTGGTTTCATAGTTTTCCCTCCCTAATTATGAAGTCATGGTTTACCCATGTATTTAATATGTCCTTTATCAGGTTCACCAGCTCCTGGAAAGAGGATGGTTTTGTATAAAACCCTGAGCCGCCAAGACGAATGATACTTTTTCTTTCTTCAAGAGCCTTAGAAGTTGTTAAAATAACTACCGGGATGGCGTTTAAGTAAGATAAGCTTTTGATATTCGAAAGCACATCGCGGCCATTCATACGAGGCATATTCAGATCGAGCATGATCAATGAAGGCAGGATTTGATTTTTCCGCATTGTTATATACTGAAATAATTCTTCCCCATTAGTAAAAAACACCACCTCAGCATTCAGGCTGCTTTCCTGAAAAGCTTCCTGGATCATCAAACGGTCGTCCGCATCGTCTTCGGCTATTAATATAAGCTTTTTCTGCCGCATGTCAGCTTTCGGATTCAAGGGGTAAAACAATGGTAAACAGTGCTCCCCGGCCTTCCCTTCCTTCTGCTGTAATAACTCCGCCATGGTTATCAACTATTTTTTTACATACCGATAGTCCAATGCCGGTACCTTCATATTCACTGCGTGAATGCAGCCGCTGAAACAGCACAAATATTTTTTCTTTATATTGAAAATCAAAGCCTATCCCATTGTCCTGGACATCGATAACACAATATTCTTTATCACTATCCAGCTGTGGATAGTGGGTCAGATCACTGCCTTTGTGCTGTGATGCCGTTATATTTACCACGGGCGGTGTATCTTCTTTCGTAAATTTTATGGAATTGCTGATCAGGTTTTGAAATAGCTGCCGCATCTGAGAAGGAATAGCTTTTAAAAGTACAGGAGTGTTGAATTCGATCCTTGCCTGTTTTTTATCAATAGCCAGTTCCAGATCTGATATTACACTGCGGATAATTTCATTCAGATTCAGTGTTTTAAACTCCTCAGTAGAACGGCTGATCCTTGAGAAAGCAAGCAGGTCATCAATCAGTAGCTGCATCCGCTCGGAAGCGTTTGTCATTCGGCTGATATAGTCCTGCCCCTGCTCGGGAAGCTGAAGCTGGAACTTTGATTTAAGCCGCTCGCCGAAAGCCCTGATCTTACGGAGAGGTTCCTGAAGATCATGTGAAGCGACATAAGCAAACTGTTCCAGCTCATTATTAGAACGGCTCAGCTCCGACATCTTATTTTCCAGATCATCCTGGGCCTGCTTCAGGTCGGAGATATCATGCATAACTGCCATTACACCAAAGATCTCCTGATGCGAGTTATAAACCGGCATAAAATTAATTTTGTAATGCCTTCCTTTCAAACGACTTTCATAATGCAGCTCTTTACCTTGCAGTGATTCATTAAAGTACTCCTCGAATTTCTGTTTGTCTTTCTCAGTTAATAAATACTTTAAGATCGACAAGCTCTTGTCAGTAATTTCTTTTTGTATCCTGACTGCAATAGGCCCTTCTGTAAGCAGCAGATTGAATGCTTTATCAAACAGAAACACAATACTGTCTGGGACATTTTTCGCAATCGTACGATAAATACTTTCGCTTTTATCGAGTTCCAGTACAGTATTTTTTAATTCGGTAATGTCCTGAACATTGCCGATCAGCTTCACCAGCTTACCGTATTCATCCGTTTTAACTTTTCCGCTCATGAATACATATCTTACCTCACCATTTGGACGGATGATTTTATATTCAAGCTTTACAGATTCTTTCCTGGCAACGGCATTCTGAGTTTTTTCTTTAAACTGCTGCAGGTTGTCAGGATGAATAAAAGAATGGTAAAAACCGATTGTAATATTTTCTGAACCTGGAAGTATCCCATGTATCCGGTAAAGTTCATCGGAGCAGTAAAGGCTTCCGGATGCAATTATATACTCCCAGCTCCCATTATTTGAAATTGCTTCCGCTTCCCGCAGCAGCGCTTCATTATACTGTAATTTTAAATTTGCTTCTTTCAGTTCACTGATGTCGAGCAGTGTGCCGATCAGCCTGTT
>Ga0180220_1002812_pt1 | contig 10698 bp, 7 predicted proteins | sample eDN5th37CBELigBY_FD_151335 | JGI IMG/M metagenome (GOLD analysis project Ga0180220, IMG submission 151335) | Enriched backyard soil microbial communities from Emeryville, California, USA - eDNA 5th pass 37_C BE-Lig BY (version 2) (version 2) | ecosystem: Environmental > Terrestrial > Soil >... | reverse complement strand
CCTTCACGCATCCGGAGACGACCCGCTTGTTCCCGGCCTTGACCGAGGGCAGCCATGCCGTCAAGCTGCTGATGCCGATGAGCGAGGAGCGCAGCGTCCTCCGCACCAGCGTCATTCCGAACCTGCTCGACGTTGCCGCGTATAACGCCAACCGCAAGCAAAACGACCTTGCCGTATTCGAAATCGGGAACGTGTTCTATACGCACGAGGAACAGGTGACGGTCCAGCCGAAGGAGCTGCCGGTGCTGTCGCTGATGTTGTGCGGAAACCGCGTGGATAAGCAGTGGAATCAGGCGCCGGAGAGCGTGGACTTTTTCGACCTGAAAGGCGCGCTGGAAACGCTGTTCGAATTCCTCGGCTTGGAGGACGTCATCCGTTACGTGGCGAACCAGCCGGAGGGATACCATCCGGGCCGTTCCGCTTCCGTCTATTTGCAGCACGGCGGAGAGCAGGTGCTGATCGGCACGCTCGGCCAAGTGCATCCGCAGCTTCAGCAGGAGCGCGGCCTCGGCGACGTATACGCCGCGGAGATTTTGCTTCAGCCGCTGTATGATCACACCAGCGAAGAGATCCGGTACCGCGAGCTCCCTCGCTTCCCGGCGTCGGAACGCGATATCGCCGTCGTGGTCGACCAAGGCGTGGAAGCGGGCGCCATGATCAGCGCGATCCGCGAAGCCGCGGGAGAATTGCTGCAGTCCGTGCAGGTATTCGATGTGTATACGGGCAGCAAGCTCGGCGAAGGCAAAAAAAGCGTCGCGATTTCGACGGTATACCGCCACAACGAACGTACGCTTACGGATGAAGAGGTATCCGCAGCGCATGCAGCCGTAGTCACCCGGCTTGAGCAAACTTTTCATGCAGAATTGAGAAAATAGCAGGAATTGAACAAAGCCGCATCGAATCCATGTACATAACGATTCGATGTGGCTTTTTTTGCGAAAAGAACAGACATCTCAGACCAACACACATATGAAGGAGGGCGCAAGCAGTGACTACACCCGATCGTACACGCGTCACCGTAGAGATCTACGGGACTTCTTATAAATTGGTGGGCAGCAGTGCCGACTATATGAAAAAGATCGCCGCTTACGTCGATGAGCGGATGAACGCCATTTCCAAAAACCACGCCCGGCTCGATACGATGAAGCTTGCCGTGCTGACAGCCGTACATATGGCCGAGGAAGCCCTTCAGGTGAACGAGCTTCAAAACGAGGTCAAAATGCTGACCGGCGAAAGAAGCGAGCTGCGGAGCGAGCTGGCGAAGCTCCATACGCTCCGCGCCGAGCAGCAGGAGCTTTACGAAAAGCTTAGGGAAGAACATCATGCAAGCGTCAAGGAAAAGGAGGAGCTTCGCAAGCAGTGGGAAACCGAGCAGGCGGAGCTGAAGAAGCAGCTGGAAGACACGAAAACCTCGCTTGGCGCGGAACTGCAGAAAACCCGGGCTTCGCTCGGCAAAGAGCTGGAGGAAGCGCGCGCTTTGCTCAAGAAGGAAACGGAAATGAAGGAAACGCTGCAGCGGAAGGAGAAGCAGGCGGCCGAGCAGTACCAAAGAGACCGGCAATCGCTCGAAGCGCGGCATAAAACGGCGGTCCAGGAGCTTGAAAAGGGGCATGCCGCGGCGCTTCAAGCGGCGCAGCAGAAACAGCAGGAGCTGCTCAAAACCGCTGAAGACAAACATCTGGCCGCATTAAAGGAAGCCCGCGATAAGCATGAAGCTTCCCTGCGCGAGGCGGAGCAAAAACATCTGGCGGCCATCGATGGCTTAAACAAGCAATTGAGCGAGCTTCGGGAAGGAAACGCCCAGCTGCAAGGGAAGCTCCGCAGTCTGCAAGAGGAGCTGCAGCAATCGAAAAACGCGTATGCCAAGCTGCAGGAGCAGCACCAGGCTGCGCTGAAGAAGGAAGAAGTCTCCCAGACCGAGCTGAAGACGCTCAGGGAGCAGCAGGTTCGGCTGAACGGTCAGATCAACCGTCTCAAAGAAGAAGCGGCGCTTTCGGAAGAGGAGCATCGCCGGATGCAAAAACTTCTTGAAGAATACGGCGCATCCGCCCAGAAGCAGAAAGCGGAGCTTGAGAAGCTGGCTGCCGAGGCAGCCTCTTGGCGCAGCCAAGCCGACAAGCAAAAAGAAGAAATCGGCGATTTGGAACTCCGTCTGCTGGAGGCGGGAGAGCAGAACGATACGCTGGAAGCGGGCATGAAATCGCTCCATGACGAACTGAGCGTTCTGAAGGAGCAGCTCGCGGAGGAAATCCGGAAGGCGGAATCGGCAGAGCGGAACTACGAGGAGCAGCAGGCCCGGCTGGAACAGCAGCAGCGGCAGATCGAATACCAGAACCAAAAGCTCGAGGACCTGGACGAAACGCTGCAGCTGCAGGAACTGTCGATCGAGGAGCAGCAGGAGCTTCTTGCGGCCAAGGAGCTGCAGCTCCGTGAACGGCAGGAGCAGCTGGATTCGAGCCATGGGCTGATCGAGAAGCTTCAGCAGTCGCTGAGCGAGCAAAACGGCGTTCGGCAGCAGCTTGAGCGGAATCTTCAAGAAAGCGAAGCCCGGTACGGGGAGCTTCAGCAGTCGCTGAAGGAGAAGGAAGATCAATACATCGAACTTCAACGGACGCTGGAAGAAAGCGAAGGTCGATATAAGCAGCTTCAGGAGACGCTGGCGGAGAACGAAGCCCGGTACGAACAGCTTCGCCAGACGTTGAAGGAGAAGGAAGAACAACATCGTGATCTTCAACGGAAGCTCGAGGAGGGTCAAACCGAAAGCGATCAGCTTCTGCAGATGCTGGAAGACAACGAAGCCCAATATAAACAGCTTCAGGAGACGCTGGCGGAGAACGAAGCCCGGTATGGTCAGCTTCGGCAGACTTTGAAGGAGAAGGAAGAACAATATCAGAATCTCCAACGGAAGCTCGAAGAGAACCAGTCCGAAAAGGATCGGATTCTGCAGACGCTGGAGGAGAAGGAAGCGCAACAACTTCAGCTTCGGCAGACGCTGGAGGAGAAGGAAGTCCTGCATGAGCAGATTCAGCGGGCTTTAGACGAGAGCCAAGCCCAATCCGGGCGGCTCCAGCAGTCGCTTGAGGCAAGCCAAGCCGAGCGGGCCAACCTGCAGGCGGCATTGGAAGAACATGAAACGCGGCATGCCGCATTGGAGCAGACCGCGGCGCAGCAAGAAGCGTTGCTTGAACAGCTCCGGCAGTCGATCGAAGATAAAGAAGAGCAGTATCGGAAGCTGCAGCGCCAGCATGGCGAAACGCTGCAGCAGCACGAGGTGCTCAGGGACCAATACGACCAGCGCCTTCGCGAACTGGATGAGCTGCTGAACCAACTGGCCGACCTGGGCGAGCAGTGCGAGCGGCTGCAGAGCGAGCTTGAGGATCGCGAGGCGGCCTACCGGGATGCGAAACGCCAGGCCAACGATTTCAGGCAGAAACAGGGCGACATGGAACGGCTCTATCAGGAGCACTTGAAGCAGTACGAAAACCTGAAGCAGCAATATCAGGGCCTGCAAAAACAACATGAGGAACTGCAGCAAAAGGTTGCCGAAACGAAGCGGCAGCAGGAAGACACCGAAATCGAATACCTGCTGGTGCTGGAGGAAAAGGATGAGGCCGTCCGCAAGGTGGAAGAGCTGACGCGGATGCTGGACGACGCGGCCGACAGGGAAAACGAGCAGCGCGAACTGCTTCGCAGCAGCGAGCTGGCGATGCAGTCCTACCAGGAGAAGCTGGAAGAGATGATGAGTCGCGAGGAGCATTGGAACAGCAAAGAGCAGGAACTGAAGGCCGAACTTGCGGAATGGCAGCGCCAGATCGCCGCAGGGGAAGAACGGCTGGACCGCTTGCAGGACGAAAAGGAGCGCGCCGCCGCCGAGCTGCGCGAAGTCGGCGAAAGCTTTGAGCTCGTAGCCCATCAATATCGGCTCCTTCAAGCGGAGCTTGAACTCCAGAAGGAAAAAACGGAGGAACTGCAAAAAGAACACAGCTTGCTTCAGGATGAATATGCCAAGCTGCAAACGGAATATAACGAATGGATCGAATTGATCGAACAGGACCAAAGCTGATTGTTGCGATTTAAAAAGACGCAAATCCCCCTACAAACCGGGCAAGCAGGAACATCATCGTTGAAGTTCCTCCCTGCAGTTTTCGTAGGGGGATTTGCTTGAAGCCGTCGAACCGCCCAAGTCCCGCGAAACCAAACCTTTAAAGGCAGCGTTGGTTTTACGGGACCGTTTTGCGGCGTCTCCCGGCGCCTGGTTATTCGTCGACGACCACCTTGGCGATCATCGCGGTATGGCCGGCACCGCAAAATACCGAGCAGGTCATTTCGAACGTGCCGGTTTTTTGGGGCGTCACGACCTGGGATTTATGTTTATTGTCGAGCTGGAGTTCGAGACCCGGGATCAATACGCCGTGGGTGCCTTCCTCATTCTCGAACGTGATTTTGACGGGAACCCCTTTTTTGAGATGATATTCCTGTTTATCGAACGCATAATTGGTCGCTTTGATGACCAGTTCTTCGCTCGGGGCGACGCCCGTTTCGGCGACACCGCTGTCTTGCGACGAAGCATTTTTGTTCTTCTCCCCGCAAGCGGCAAGGACCAGGAGAAGCGTGCAGGAAAGAACCAAAGCAATGGCCTTTTTCAAGATGGACCCTCCTCAAAGCATTAAATTTGAAGTAACGATTCTAGTAGTCATCATACCCCAAAAATGGAAGCGCGGAGCCATCGGCATTTGAATAATTGGTGAACTCGGCGCCGGTTGCCGCCCGTATCGAACGAATATCAGCCTGATTTTCAATATTTTTACAATTAAAGATGTATTTTGGCCTGACGGTAAGCTATAATGATAATCACGATTTCATTTGTTATTCCTTGCAAGATTTATTCTTTCCTAAAGAGTAGGGGATTGACTTTTTCATGGATGGGAACAATGTTCTTTTGGAGGATCGGTGGCACCGAAAAATATTAAATGCTTACTGGATTGTCATGGGGATGTTTCTCTTGGCGCAGGCCGTTTTTTTGCTGTTCGGCGGAATCCCGCAGGGCGTGGCTGAGAAAGGCGGCATGTTCTGGCCCCGGCTTTTGTGCTCCAACGGGCTAACCTTATTGCTGCTGGGGATGACGGAAACGTGGCTGCGGCGCTGGACGAAACATCATAAAAAAGCCATCGTGGCATGCGGGTTTTTGATCTCGTACCTGTTTTATTTCATTATGGAGCCGGCCGCGGACGGTTCTCAGGTGGCGCTTTTGCTCCCGGTGTTGATTTCGATCGTGTATTTCGACCGGAGAATGATGTACGGCTTCGGCATGTTTACGATACTGATGTACGTTCCGATCTATTTTTTGCTGGAACGCCCGCTGTACGAGAAACCGATCCCGGAATTCATCCAGGTCGAAAGCGTGTTTGTGGTCTGCCTGATTTTCGGGAGAACCATTTTGATCCGGGTCAAGGAATTTTTCGCCTATTTGAAAACGGTAATGAAATCGGAACAGCAGCTGCTGGTCGAAAAAACCATTTCGGACAAGCTGCTCAAAATGGATGCGTTGACGGGACTTTACAATCATAAAACGTTTCATGAATACCTTGACGCTTTGCTGGAGCATTCGGAGAAATATCATTTGCCGCTGCAGCTGGCGATTATCGATATCGACGGTTTCAAAAAGGTCAACGATTCGTACGGGCATTGGGTCGGCGATCTGGTGCTGAAGCAAGTGGCGTCGACGATCACTTCCATCATGACGCCGAATGACTTCGCGGCCCGTTACGGCGGGGAAGAGTTTGCTGTCATTTTTGCGGATAAAACGCTGGCGGAGGCGGAGCGCATTACGGAAGAGCTGCGAAAAGAGATCGCCGTCGTCGAGCATTCCAACATGAAAGGCACTCCGGTCACCGTCAGCATCGGACTTTGCAATTACCAGCCGGGGGACGACAAGGAAACGTTGTTCCGCAAGGCCGACAGCGCTCTTTATCAAGCCAAGCGGACAGGTAAAAACAAAGTGGTGACGGTTTCCGATGCGATTCCGGCCGACTCGCCCCAAGGCAAGGTCGCTTCCATCTGAGCTTAGGGCCGGGCGAGACGAAAACACCCCTGTTCCATGGAACGGGGTGTTTTCGCTTGAGCGTTATTTACGGTCTTTGGCTGCGTTGAAGGCAGAAACCGGAATAAACAGGTCGATAATCCCGATCACGAGAGCGGCAAGAATCGCCCCAAGGATGGTGACGCTGACGCCGCCAACGATGAATTGGGCGATGTAAATGACCAGCGCGCTGACGATAAAACCGACAATGCCCCGACCGAACGGCGTGACTCGTTTACCGAAGATTCCTTCAATGACCCAGCCAAGCAATGCGATGACCAGGGCCAACAGCAGGGCGCTCCAGAATCCACCCACGGAAAATTGCGGAACGATCCAGCCGACAATCATAAGCACAATCGCAGAAACGATAAATCGCACGACATGACCCAGAAAATGCATGCAATTGGCCTCCTTTGCGTAAAAGATACGTAATATGAATCCATTTCATAATGCGTCCTGTTTACGTTCATTAGGAAATGGGTTCTGTATGCATCGTTTATTGTATTCAATTTATAAAATGTTATGTACCGGGCTTGGCCGGATTTATTGGAAATCCGGAATCGCGCGTTTGACTTGCAAATAGCGAAGGCGCAGCCGTTTCGTATATAATAAGAGCGATATGGGGATTGCAGAATCGAGGCGGATGGAGAAGCTATCGTTTCTGCCCATCCCGATGCATGAGAGGAGCAGTGAAATTTCTTGGACGATAAAATTTTGCATACATTGGAATACCGCAAGATTTTAAATACATGCGCCGGCTATACCCAGACCTCCATGGGCAAACAAATCACGGAAAACGTAAGGCCGGATACCGACCTTGAATCCGTCAAAAGGCTGCTGCAGGCCACGGATGAGGCGTACACCGTGGAACGGCTGAAAGGAACGCCGACCTTTGGCGGAATCAGCGACGTATCGGCGGCCCTGAAACGGGCCAAAATCGGCGGCACGCTGAATCCCCACGAGCTTCTGGCGATCAGCAACACGACATACGGGGCAAGACGCATCAAACGTTTTATTTCCCAAATGAATGAAGACGAGCCGCTTCCGCTGCTTGCGGGCATCAGCGAAAACATTTCGGAGCAAAAAGCGCTGGAAGACGCCATCAAAGCGTGCATATCGGATGAGGCGGAGGTGCTGGATACGGCGAGTCCCGAGCTGGCCCAGATCCGGCGCGAGCTGCGTTCCGGCGAAGTGCGCATCCGCGAGAAGCTGGATAACATGATCCGCTCCTCGTCCGTCGCGAAAATGCTGCAGGATCAGCTGGTTACGATCCGCGGCGACCGGTTCGTCATCCCCGTAAAAGCGGAATACCGCTCGTATTTCGGCGGGATCGTGCATGACCAATCCGGTTCGGGCGCGACCTTGTTCATCGAACCGGAATCGATCGTGGCGATGAACAACAAACTTCGCGAGACCCGGATGAAGGAAGAACGGGAAATCGAAATTATTTTGCAGAAGCTGACGGCCAAAGTCGGGGAGGAAGCGGATTTGCTGCTGTTCGACCTGGATTTGGTCGGCCAGCTTGACTTTATTTTTGCGAAGGGCCGTCTGGCCCATGCCATGAAAGCTTCCAAGCCGATCATGAACGACCGGGGGTTCCTGAAGCTTCGCAAAGGGCGCCATCCGCTGATCGATATGGAAAAGGTCGTCCCGATCGACGTCGAGCTGGGGAACTCTTACACCTCGATCATCGTGACGGGACCGAATACCGGGGGCAAAACGGTCACGCTGAAAACGATCGGCTTGCTCAGCCTGATGGCGATGTCGGGGATGTTCGTGCCTGCCGAGGAAGGCAGCCAGCTTTGCGTCTTCGACGCCATTTACGCCGATATCGGGGATGAACAGAGCATCGAACAGAGCCTGAGTACCTTCTCAAGCCATATGACGAACATCATCCGTATTCTGAAAAACATGACGCCAAAAAGCCTGGTGCTGCTGGATGAGGTCGGCGCGGGCACCGACCCGGCGGAAGGTTCCGCGCTGGCGATCGCGATATTGGAGCACATTCACCGGACCGGCTGCCGCATGGTGGCAACGACGCATTACAGCGAGCTGAAGGCCTACGCCTATGAACGGAAATCCGTCATTAATGCCAGCATGGAATTCGACGTCAATACGCTCAGCCCGACCTACCGTTTGCTCGTAGGCGTGCCGGGACGAAGCAACGCGTTTGCGATCGCGGAACGGCTCGGGCTGCCGAACCCGATCCTCGATTTTGCGCGCGGCCAAGTCAATGAAGAGGATCAGCGCGTGGAGCATATGATCGCTTCCCTCGAGGAAAACCGCCTTGGCGCGGAAGTGGAGCGGGAGCAAGCCGAAAAGCTGCGCCAGGAGATGGAGCAGCTGCGCACCCGGCATCAGCAGGAGCTGGAGAAGCTCGAGCAGCAGCGCGACCGCTACATCGAAAAAGCGCAGGCCGAGGCGAAAGAGGTCATTGCCAAAGCGAAACGCGAAGCCGAGGAGATCATCGGAGAGCTTCGGCAGCTCGCGAAAGAAGAAGGCGCTTCGGTCAAAGAGCATAAGCTGATCGCCGCGCGGAAAAGGCTTGAGGATGCCGAACCGCAGCAGCGCAAAAAATCGGGAGCTCGAAACCAGCCGAAAGCTCCGCGGAAAATCGAAGCGGGCGACGAGGTGATGGTGTACAGCCTGAATCAGAAAGGCCATGTCGTCGAGCTGGCCGGATCGAAGGAAGCCGTCGTGCAGCTCGGCATCATGAAGATGAAAGTCAGTCTGGACGACCTGGAGCTGGTTCAGACGCATGAAGCGGCAGCCAAGCAGGTTCAGCGCCAGGCAACGACCGTCAAACGGACCCGGGACGAGAATGTCCGGAGCGAGCTGGATTTGCGCGGCGCCAATCTCGAAGAGGCGTTGATCGAAGTCGACCGCTTCATCGACGAAGCTTTCCTGGGCAATTTGGGGCAGGTTTACCTGATCCATGGAAAAGGCACCGGCATCTTGCGGAAAGGGATTACGGATTATCTGCGCAGGCATAAACACGTCAAAAGCTTCCGTCTGGGCAACTATGGCGAAGGCGGAACCGGCGTGACGGTAGCGGAGCTGAAGTAAACGGCCGGCTGCTGCCGGCTGCGGCTGCGGGCAGATATGAAGGAGGCAGGACGATGAAAAACTGGGTAGATCAGATGCTTTCCCATCCGCTTGGGATTCTGATCGGTTATTTTTCGGTAGCCATATTGGGTTTGATCGTATTTTTGTACCTGTTCGAGCTGGTGGCCAAATATAATTGCTGGAACGAGATCAGCCGCGGCAATGTCGCGGCATCTCTGGCGACCGGCGGAAAAATTTTCGCCATCGGCAACGTGTTGAGGTACAGCATCGAGGCGAAAACCTCCATATACGATACGATGAAGTGGGCGTTTTTTGGTTTTGTTTTGCTGTTTGCGGCATATTTGCTGTTCGAGTTTTTGACTCCGGTGTTTTCGGTCGACGAGGAAATCCGGAAGGATAACCGCGCGGTAGGGATCATTTCCCTGCTGATCTCGGTATCCTTGTCTTACGTGATCGGCGCTTGCATTTATTAGGGGGATAACATGAAGAACCTGATAAGAATTTTATTCGTGGCCGCTTTAATCTTTTTTATCGTTGGCATCTATTATTTAATGAATCATTGAGGAGATGAATGGCAATGGAAACGACCGTTTGCCCTTGGTGCCAGACGGAGATCGTCTGGGACGAAGAAATTGGACCGGAAGATACCTGTCCGCACTGCCAGAACGAATTGAAAGGGTACCGTACGCTGAACATCCAGCTCGGCGACGAGGAAGAAGAACCCGAAGAGCAGGTGGATTGGGAAGACGAAGCCGATGAGGAGGACGCTGCGGCGTTTTGGGGGCAAGAGGATATGCGTCACAGTCTCCCTCCTTCCATCCGTACGCTGGATAAATTCGAAGAAAGCCACGACCTGATGAATTACGAGGAGACCGTGGAAAAGATGTTGGATGAACAGGAAGAAGTGCCCGAATGTCCGAAATGCCGCGATTACATGATTTTGGCCGGCACGCAGGAGGTGACGGGAGACGGCTTTAAGCCCGCGCAATATAGCGCCCTGAAATCCCCGGTCATTCAGCCTCCTTTCCGGGTCAATATGTATATCTGCACCGGCTGCTTCCATGTCGAAACCAATTTGACCGAGGAAGACCGGCTGCGCATGGTGGATCATTTAAGCCGGGAAAAGGCCTGATCTGCAGCATCCGAATGGTCTGCAGCATCCGAATGGTTTGAAATTTTCAAAATGATATCCCTCCCTTTGGGGCATGTTAAGACCGAGCATGTCCGGCGATCCAAAGGGGGGACTTATGAAAACGACGGCACATTTGAACCGCCAATCGCTGCTTTTGCTGGCCGTGAACGGGTTGATCGTGTTGGCCGGAGCACTTTCCGGCACGTTTTTGAATGTATACTTATGGAAAAGCAAGCAGGATTACGCGATGATCGGCTGGTTTACCGTCGCCCAGCAGGTGGCTGTCGGGCTTACCTTCTGGCTGGGCGGCAAATGGGTGAAAGAATACAACAAGATGAACGCCCTGCGTGCAGGCATCGTTCTTTCGGGTTTGTTTTATCTTTTCGTTTTATGGGCAGGCCCTCACGCCGTCCGGTGGATT
>Ga0180220_1002810_pt1 | contig 10705 bp, 7 predicted proteins | sample eDN5th37CBELigBY_FD_151335 | JGI IMG/M metagenome (GOLD analysis project Ga0180220, IMG submission 151335) | Enriched backyard soil microbial communities from Emeryville, California, USA - eDNA 5th pass 37_C BE-Lig BY (version 2) (version 2) | ecosystem: Environmental > Terrestrial > Soil >... | reverse complement strand
CCAATAATCAAGCGATAAAGGGTTGCACGGAAGCAACCCATGATCCCGAGAAGTGATTACGGTATGATTCCTTTCTCAGCATTGTCATGAGGTAGGTCACGTTTGCGCTTCTTATGCAACTACTTTGCCTGGTCCAAAAAAGGAGTGATTTCCCCGGCGTACGTCACGTGCAGCCGGTGCATGGCCCTTGTACAGGCCACGTACAGCAAGCTCCGATCCAGCTCCGTTCGGTACGTTTCGCGATCGGCAAAAGGAACGATTACCTGATCGAACTCGAGTCCCTTCGCCATATGGGCAAAAGTAACCGTAATTCCTTCCTGAAAAACCTCGCTGTCGAAATCCAGCAAATGGACGTCCGCGTGCAAGCCTTTGATCGCCTGAACGACCTGTTCGGCCTGGGCCTTGGTTTTGCAGACGATCCCCAGAGAATGGAGCTCCGAACTCAAAAAATTTCGGCATAGTCCGCGAATCCCGTCCATTTCCTCCTTCCTGCTGCCATAGCCTGTAACTTGCGGTTCCTCGCCGTGGCGCTGCACCGGAACCAGGTCAGGATTCGGCTTGATCCGCAGGGCGAAATTGGTGATTTCCAAGGTAGAGCGGTAGCTTTTGAGCAGTTCCACCGTTTCGGCGCGCTGGAACACCGCCTTGATTTCGGCCAGGGACGTCGAGGAATACGGATTCACCGATTGGGTCGCATCGCCCAGGATCGTCTTTTTGCACGGAAACCGTTTGGCCAGCACCGCGTATTGCACAGGCGTATAATCCTGCATTTCGTCCACCAGCAAATGTTTCACAAGCTGCATCGGTTCGGCCCCCTCCATGAGCAGCTTCAAATAAATGAGTGGAAATACATCCGCGAACTCGACCGTTTTTTTGCCTAGCGGCTTATACATTTCCGGTCGGCCGATATGGTCGTAGAACGCTTTATACAAAGTGAGCGGATTCGAAGCTTTGAACATTTTTTTGACGGCCGTTTTTATTTTTTTGACCGCTGCTGGGGTCAGTCGTTCGCCATCTACGGTTCGGGTTTGTCCGCCTAGGACCGCCGCCGCTTTCGCCAGCCGCTGCTGCAAGGGCAGCCCTGCCGCCGCTTGGTAGCTATCCAAAACAGCCTCTTTGCCAATCACGACCTGGTCCAGCACGATATCCTCGGCTTCGAAAAAGTGCATCTCCGCATGTTTCGCGAAAGCTTCCAGCTCCCGGACCATTTCTACCCGGGCCTTGAACCGGATCCGTCCGGCAAATGCCCCGTCCCGCTCATCCAGCAAAGCGGCCGCCTGTTCGTAAAACGTCTGGAATCGGCAGATGCTCCCGAGTTCCTGCGCGGCGAGTTCCTCCATGCTCGTCTCCATGATCATCTCTTCGCCAAGCTCAGGCAGCACGTTCGATATAAAATCGGAAAACACCTTGTTCGGCGAAATGATCAGCACGTTGCTCGAGGCCATCGTTTCTTTGAACCGGTACAGCAGATAAGCTACCCGATGCAGGGCGACCGACGTTTTGCCGGAGCCGGCCACCCCCTGGATGATCAGCTCTCCGGCCGTTTCGTTGCGAATGATCCGGTTCTGCTCCTGCTGAATGGTGGCCACGATGTTTCTCATCTTCTCGTCCGAGCTGCTGCTGAGCTCTTTTTGCAGCACGTCGTCGTTAATGTTCATCGAACTTTCGATCATGTAATCCATGACGCCGTCCTTGATCTTGTACTGCCTTTTCGTCGTAATTTCGCCCTCCATTTTGCCCATCGGGGCTTCGTAATGGGCTTTGCCGACCTGAAAATCGTAGAACAGGCTCGCAATGGGCGAACGCCAATCATAGATCAGGTTGCGCTGACTGTCCTCTTCGCTGAACCCATGCACGCCGATGTAGCAGGCATCCGCCTCCGGCCGGTCCTCTGCCTTAAAATCCACTCTCCCAAAGTAAGGCGAGCCGACCAGCTTGCTGATCCGGTGCCGCTTGGCCACGGCTTTTTCCCCCGCATCGATCGATAACGAGATGTCCACCCGGTTGGTCGCGCGTTCCGCCGGATCCAGTTGGGCCATGTTGACCCATAAATACTTTTTGGCTTCGATGATGTCCTTGTAAGAATCCGATACTTTATCCTCCACGGCGGTCAGCGCCGCCCGAAGCTTATTTATGATGTCCTGCAAATGCTGGCGTTCCGCTGATTCGCTTTCGTATAACAATGTAGATCCCCTCTCCTTCTTTTTGAATGAGTTTAAGTATAGATAAAAACAAAAAAAAATATAGACTTATTCTTTCGGCTGTAGTATTATATTTTTATCGTGGGTCCAAAAACAGGTATACGAAATATGTCGGATTTTACATATAAAAACCAGATTGCCTTCCCGGCAAATCTGGTTTTTTTTGCTTGCTTAGGCGGTTTTCCCCACCCCTATACACATAAAACCCCGGCGGCGACGGGATGCGTTGCTGCCAGGGTTTTGAAATGAGTGCTTCTAAATATGTTTAGTTCAAAAGATGTGAAGCGAGGTGGCCGAGGGAACGGAATCGGTCCGTAACCACAGCGGACAACTCACACCATATCGTGAACTAATATGATATCGGGCCCGCCTTAAAACACGATACCGATGATCGTCGCCGACAAAAAGCTCACCAATGCCGCTCCGTACAACAGCTTCAGCCCGAATCCGGCCACCACGTTGCCCTGTTTTTCGTTGAGGCCCTTTACCGCACCGACGATCGTGCCGATCGAACCGAAGTTGGCAAAGGAAATGAGGAACACCGACACGATCGCTTTGGCGCGTTCGCTGAATTCTCCTTGGACCTTCACGAAATCGAGCATCGCCACAAACTCGTTTGCCACGATTTTCGTGGCCATGATGCTTCCGGCTTTGATCGCTTCATGCCATGGCACGCCCATCAGGAATGCGAACGGAGCGAGCACGTAACCGAGAATGTTCTGGAACGAAATGCCGAACACGCCGCTGAAAATGCCGTTGACCATCGAAATCAGCGCCACGAATCCGACCAGCATCACGCCGACGATCACGACCACTTTAAAGCCGTCCATAATGTATTCGCCCAGCATCTCGAAGAAGGTTTGCTTCGTCTCTTCCTGCACTTCAAGAATGTCCTCTTCCGGCTGCACCTTGTAAGGGTTTACAATCGAGGAAATAATGAACCCGCCAAACAGGTTGAGCACAAGCGCGGCCACGACGTATTCCGGCTTGAGCATCGTCATGTACGAGCCGACGATCGACATCGAGACGGTCGACATGGCGGATGCGCACAACGTGTACAGCCGCTCCCGCGGCAGCAGTCCGATCTGCTTTTTGAAGGAAATGAACACTTCGTTTTGCCCCAGGATGGCGGAAGCGACCGCATTGTACGATTCCAGCTTGCCCATCCCGTTCACCTTGCTGAGCGCAAGGCCGATATATTTGATGATAAACGGCAGTATTTTATAATGCTGCAAAATGCCGATGAGCACCGACATGAACACGATCGGCATCAACACATGGAAAAAAAACGAATGGATGCCTTCGTTGACGATGCCGCCAAACACGAAATCCGTGCCTTCGTTCGCAAAATTCAAAATTTTCGCGAATCCGTCGGCAAAACCCCTGACCAGAAACTCTCCGATGCTTGTCTTCAGCAAAACCAGTCCGAGCACGATCTGCAGCGCAATCATGACGAGAATCGGCCGGATTTTGATGTTCTTTTTATCCGAGCTGACGAGCCAGGCAAGCGCGAGAACGACGACAAGTCCAATCAGAGCGATCACATATTTCATGATGTCTCCCCCATTTTACGTGAAATGAATCACAATATTTTCGGATTCAAAACCTCATACGTCCGCGATGATGGTTTCGAGCGCGATTTCCGCCATTTGATTGAAGGACTGCTCGCTGTCTTTATGCGCGGAGCGTTCGCCCGTCAGCAGTTGGCTGCCCACCGTTAGGATCGTCAAAGCTCTTACCCCGTATTTGGCGGCCAGCGTATAGAGCGCCGTGCTTTCCATTTCGACGGCCAAAACCCCGAACTCCATGAACTTATGCAGCCTTGCCATCGTCTCCCTGTAAAACTCGTCGGAATTGTACACGTTCCCGACCGACACGTTTGCGCTGCGGCGCACGGATTCCTGGTACGCTTTCATCAGCAGGCCGAAATCCGCCGCCGGCGCGTAATTGCAGCCGAGAAAGATCTTCTCCGTCATGTTGCTGTCCGAAGAAATCGCCTGTGCCAACACGATGTCGCGGATTTGCAGCTCCTTCTGCATCGCGCCGCACGTGCCGATCCGGATGAGTTTTTTTGCCCCGTAATCTTGAATGAGCTCCGTGGCGTAAATGCTCATCGACGGATTTCCCATGCCCGTGCCCTGCACCGACACCGGCACTCCTTTATACAACCCGGTGAAGCCGTACATCCCTCTGACCTCGTTGTAACACCGAACGTTCTCCAGAAAATGTTCGGCCACGAATTTGGCGCGGAGCGGATCGCCCGGCAGCAGCACCCGTTCCGCCACGTCTCCGGTTTTGGCTCCCAGATGAATACTCATGTTGCATTTCCCCTTTGATTAAACTGGCGAGCGATGTTCTGTTATCGCTTACAGTAGTCATCTTAAAGGGAATGCGGAGCCGAAACTAGTCCAATTGCTGCCGTTGGATACGGAAGAAAAAGGACCATGCCCGTTTCTTACATCAGCTCCTGCCTGATATTCTCCAAATCTCTTTTCGTCGGAATCGTGGAAATCAGAACGGTCGGCACGCTCGTTAAAGATACGGGCATCGTGCTGATGACGAAATCGATCTGCTGCTCCCGGATAACGTCATCGTTCAGTCCGTGCAAAATCGACGTTTCGATCGTCAGGTCATCCCCGATTTCCCGTTTGATCAAGTTCGCCACGTAATGGCGCACCGAAAACTCCTCGCCGATAATCAAAAACGCCTTTTTGCTTTTATACCGGAGGCTGGAACTGACCATAAACGTCAGCTTGGTCAAATGATAGTCGTTATACATCATGTCGGGAAAAATCCGCTGCCAATGCCGCATGCTCTCCGATACCGCCGCAAAAATGGGCTGCTCGTTCTCCCGGATGTACCCGGTCAGGTGGCTGTGCGAGACGGCCATCAGCTCGGGAATGGCGTTATCGATGCGCAGCTTGTCCACGAACTCCCGGATTTCGGCCAGAAAACGCGCGCTTGGGTCCAGCGCCGGAAAAGCTTTTTCCAGGATCGAAATCAGCAGGCCGGACATCCGGTCTTCCTCATCTTCTTCCTGTCCCGAAGCTAGCAACCTGCCCCCGAAAATAGGATACCCGTCCTTTGCATGGTACTGGCTCAAGCTGAACATCGACTGCAAAAAATAGACCTCTTCGCGGGGCAAATGGACGCCGTACGCCGCCGTCGCCTTTTCCGACAGCTTCAAAACCGGGGCGAAAAACGGATGCCTTTCCCAAGCGTAGCTGCCGCTTTTAAGCGTAATCCGATGCCCCTGCTTCACCCTTTCGAGCACGATGGCGATCAGGAACGACAAACTCCGTTTCGCGTTCAAAAAATAAATCATGCCGTTTTCCCGCTCGATTTCCGTCACCCAACCGTCCAGCAGGCCGAAATCGGCATTCGAAAAAGGCCATCCGGTATAAGGATAAGCCTCGGTGAACAACTTCCAGAAAAAATAGCGGACGTGAACCTCGTTTCCTTTCAGCGTCGGCGCCGAATACGTGATCCGCAGCTGAAACGGGCGCAGTTCGTCCCGGTTAAGCTGGATGATCCATTTTTTGAACGAAGAAAAGCTCATGAACAGCTCTTCGGCAACCTCCTCGGCGGAGGTTTTGCCGTCATGGACGAACAAACGCTGCATCAGGCGGAAATAAGGCGTTTGCCGAAGCAGCGGTTCCAACACTTCCTGAATGCTTGTCCCATGCCGATCCCGGCGGAACATGATGCCTCTCCCCCTGGATACTTCGATTTGCATCGACGGAGGCAGCAGGGAGACGGCTTCTTCGACGATTTTCCGGACGGACTTGCCGGATACGCCCAGCTCGCGTTCCACCTCGGCAAACGTATACCACCGTTCTTCCCGGTCCAGCAGCTTCAGCAGCGATTGCAGCTGCATATATTCCTTATTCATGTCATCACCTTTATCAGATGCTTTCCGCCGACGAAGCGTATATCTTTCATTGTTGCCGGCGGATGCCTTTCTCAGCCCGAATGCTGCTGCTCCATCCGAAAAAGCTGCTGGTCGATCAAAAAATTGAGCAGGATCCGGTTAAACTCCAGCGGCTGGCACAAATGGCTCGGATATATCGCATCCTCGATGACCGCTTTCTGGGCGCAGGCGAACCATTCCGCCGCCTTGTTCATCTGATTGACGAACCATTCGCTTTGCCTGCCGGCCACGCATAACACCGGCATCCGCAGCCGGGACAACACCGGGTTGAAATCGGTCATAAGCAGCGCCATCCGCTGTTTGATCGACTCGGTCGGCCGTTTATGGAACAGCTCGTTCCTTAAAATGCTGTAGGCCGGATTCCACCTGTGATACGTCACGCGCAGCGACCGGAGAAAAAACTCGGCGGGAAGGTAGTAGGAAATCCAGCTGCAGGCTTCAAGCAGTTTCCAGATCCCGTTTTTCGTGCCGAAAGGACCGTAAGGCCCATAAAAATAACTATCCACCAGCACAAGCGCGTTGACGCGATCCGAATAGGATTCGGCGAATTTTTGCACCAGCAGGCTTCCGCTCGAGCAGCCGACCAGCGTCACCTTCGGCAGACCCAGTTTATCCAGCAGTTCTTTCAGGTCCCTGCATTGGGTATCGACGATCTCCTCGACCTCCACATTTAATTTACCCGAATTGCCGTAACCTCTCAAATCCAGGACGATGACCTTCGCCCGTTTGCTGAAATATTCCACTTGCGGCTCGAAACTATGATGAGATGAAAGATGACCGTGAATAAAGACGATCGGCACCCCGCTGCCATGCGTCTCGTAATATAGCGACGTTCCGTTCACTTGTATGTTTGGCAACTTCCTTCTCCTCTCGCTATGCATTCTTTATCGTCAAAAATCTCGGAAAATCAAAAATTCCATCATGTCCAGGATGATGCAAAATCCCCATGTCAAAAAAAGAAGCACGGAAAGAGGAACTCCCTTTCCATGCTTCTTAAGGCAGGGCAAATAAAACCCTGCGGCGCATGTATCAAAGCAGCCTCTCTTCTCACGCTTACGAGGTTAGCTGTCGGATTCGGACCCAAGAGTAGCCCTACTCGAATGCGATTTCGAGATTCACCCCATGTGACGAACGATCGATCGTCACGGCCGGTTCCCCCGTTTTCCGCCGAAACGGAAATTCAGCGAACATAGACGTTCATTTCATTTTTTCGCACAGAAAAACACAGAGCGGATACCCTGTGTTCGTTGACAACTCACAGTTTCACTCCTCTCTCATGGCGACGCTTACGAGGTTAGCTGTCGGATTCGGGCCGTGAGAGTTGCCCTACGGATGGGAAGCCGATCCTTGCCAGCCCCTTCATCCGATTCACCCCAAGCAGCCGGCTTCATCCCTTTAGACCGGAATGCATTGCCGATGCCAATGTGGTTCCCCCGCTTTTCGCGATTGAAAATTCAGCGTAATTCATTCATGTCAGGATTTTTGCAAAATCCGCATGAACCAAAGATATTTCATAATGAGTTGAATATACGCCTGAGCCGGCCAACTGTAAAGGATGGTTATGATAGAATTCGTGGCCTTTTCTATAGCTTTTGCCGGTTTCCAGCCCCTGATCCTGCCCAATCATTCATTTACAACCGATAGCTTCCGTTTCCTTGATTTATACATCGTTCATCTTGTTATAACCAAGACCTCTTCCGAGATTCGATTCAGAACCCGGCAGGAAAAATGAATACTTGCCCATCAGCCATATAAGAACTCCTTCGTACCAATGAGAACTATTCAAGGCCGTTGAACCGCTGCTACGATAATGGTGTCATAAGGCATGTTCATTCCATGGATCGCAGGGAGGTGAATGATTGAAAAACAATAAAAGAGGACATCGCGGATTTATCCATGAAGTCGTAAAGAACCGTTATCTGTATCTGCTTGCGCTTCCCGGCATGCTGTTCCTGCTTGTCTTTGCGTATACGCCGATGCTGGGACATTTGCTTGCCTTTCAGAATTACCGGCTTTCGGACGGCCTATTCGGGAGTCAATGGGTAGGTTGGAGAAATTTCGAGTTTTTCTTTTCCACCAATGACTGGCTGCGCGTCACATGGAACACCGTATTCCTGAATGGGCTGTTTCTGGTGTTCGGTTTGGGGACGGCCGTCGTACTCGCGGTTTTGCTTAATGAGGTCGCGGTCAAATGGTTCAAAAAAACGGCACAGTCATTTGTATTTTTGCCATACTTCATTTCTTGGCTGGTCGTTAGCATGATGGTGCAGACGATGTTCAGCTCATCCGAAGGGATGGTGAATCAGGCACTGGCCGGTCTCGGATTTAAAGGGGTGGATTGGTATCTGACTCCGGAGGTATGGCCCTATATTTTGACGTTCGTTTACGTGTGGAAAATAGCCGGCTACAATTCGATCATCTTTCTTGCTTCGATCACCGGCATATCTTCCGAATATTACGAAAGCGCCAAGCTGGAAGGGGCAAGCCGCTTTCAGCAAATCCTTTACATCACGCTTCCGCTGCTGCGTCCGATTATCATCATCATGCTGCTCCTGGGGATCGGACGGATATTTTACGGAGACTTCGGCATGATTTATGCCCTGATCGGCGATGTCGGCGTCTTGTTCCCGACTACGGATGTGATCGATACGTATGCATACCGCGCACTGCGGCAGATGGGCAACTTCAGCATGTCCTCCGCCATCGTCCTTTACCAGTCGTTTATGGGGCTCATTGCCGTTACTCTCTTCAATTGGCTGGCGCGCAGGATCGATCCGGATTCTAGATTGTTCTAAGGTGTGATAGAAAATGCGAGAACGATTGTTCCTTGGTTTTGTGTACGTGCTGTTAAGCGGGTTTGCCCTGATTTGCTTTGTCCCGTTTTGGATCGTATTGGTGAACTCCTTCGCCAATGAAACGCTTATTCAAACCTCCGGATATCAGCTGTTTCCGACCTCCTTCAGCTTGAATGCCTACAAGATGCTTTTGTCGGGAGACCAGGTATTCCGAAGTTATGGCGTTACCCTGTTCGTTACGTTGACGGGAACGGTGCTTGGCGTTATTATTACGGCGTCCTATGCGTATGTTCTCAGCCATCCGAAGGTGAAATACCGGCATATCCTTTCCTTTTTAACCTTTTTCACGATGTTGTTTGGCGCAGGAATCGTTGGATTTTACATACTCATTTCCAATTGGTTAAGCCTGAAAGATTCATTGTGGGCGCTTGTCCTTCCGTACTTGCTGAATCCTTTTTATGCGTTCATTCTTGTATCTTATTTCCGTTCCTTGCCCTATGAGCTGAATGAAGCCGCTACCGTGGACGGAGCGAATGACATTCGTATTTTTTTCCGCGTGATCTGGCCGATCTCGCTGCCCGTGATCGCTACGGTCGCATTGTTTTATGCGCTGCAATACTGGAATGACTGGTATCTGTCGCTTCTATTTATCGATAACTACAAGCTGCACCCGTTGCAAATGATGATCAGGCAGCTGATGTCCAACTTGAACGCGATGTCTTACGTGGGCGGCAGCCGGACGGAATATAACATTATCGTTCCGACATACGGCATGCAGCTTGCCATTGTATGTATTACGATTGGTCCGATCGTATTCGTCTACCCGTTCGTGCAGAAGTATTTCATTAAAGGCATGACGCTGGGATCGGTTAAAGGTTAGGCCGGAATAAACATATAGGGGGACCCGAAAAAATGAGGTTGAAACGTTGGTTTGCGCTTTCGCTCGTGCTGCTGTTGTCCTTATCTCTGATCCTGGGCTGCTCGAAAGGGACAAATGAAGCATCCGGCACGGACAAGGCAAAAGGAAATGAACCTGCAAGCACAAAATTGGAGCCGGTTACGCTTAAGATCATGATCCCGGGCGACCGTCCGCCCGATATGGATCTTGTCATCGCAGAGGCCGAAAAACGGATGAAAGACACGATCAACGTCAAGCTGGATCTCGTATTTGTGCCGTGGGCCGATTTGGCGCAGAAAACGCAGGTGACGCTGGCTTCCGGGGAAAATATCGATCTGATCTTTGATGCGCCGTGGCTGCACATCAACCAAATGATTGCCGACGGTTACTATGAACCGCTCGACGATCTGCTCAAACAATACGGAAAAAATGTATTGGATAAACGTCCGCAGCAAATGTGGGATGCGAACAAATACAACCGGAAAATTATGGCGGTGCCGCTCGGGCTTTCTTATATGGAAGGCAACGCCTATATCGTTCGCAAAGACCTTCGCGAGAAGCTGGGCATACCGCCGATCAAAACCTATAAGGATTTAATCGACTTTGCATACAAGGTAAAGGAAAAGGAGCCTGGCATTGCGCCGTTCATGGCAGCGGGAACGACGGGGCAGCAGACGTATTCCATCGTAGGTCTGCGCAGCCTGAACGATTATGATACCCATGTGCGTTTCACGCATGCGCTGGGAAGCAGTCTGACCTTATACTACAAAAATAACGATGGCAAAGTTTACAACCTGTTCGAGGATCAGGAGCCGGTTTTATCCTGGATGAAGGATGCCAGACAGCTGTACCAGGACGGGCTTGTATATAAGGACATCCT